>CETA01023488.1_pt1 | contig 10486 bp, 8 predicted proteins | sample 531251 | NCBI WGS metagenome assembly CETA01 (sample SAMEA2622362, study PRJEB7988) | marine metagenome | biome: marine biome (ENVO:00000447); feature: mesopelagic zone (ENVO:00000213); material: "saline water (ENVO:00002010), including plankton (ENVO:xxxxxxxx)" | depth 380 m
TTTGAAGCTTTTTTAGCCACGTAAACTCCAATCCCAATGGTGAGCAGCAGGTAAACCGCGATTATGATTACATCAATACTCTCCATATTATTCTGCGTCTGCTGTCACACCCCAAGATTTGTTAGGTGTTGCTCCCATTACTAATTTGAGTTCACCACCAGCGGTGATCTGCTCGTGTGTAATGCTGGTTTGATTAAATTCTTCGCCATTCAATGTAGCCGACTGGATATAGCAATTTTCTTCGGAAACGCCTTCGGCTGTAATAGTGAAGGTTTTTCCTGACGGAAGATTAATGGTTGATTTTGCATAAACCGGACTACCTATTTCATAAGCCGCACTTGCAGGATTGAATGGATATAACCCCATAGAACTCCACACATACCAAGCTGACATTTGACCGGCATCTTCATTACCACTTAAGCCATTTGGCGTGGTATTGTATTGCGTTTTAAGAATATGATTTACCCAATATTGCGTTCTCCAGGGCTTACCTGCACGATTGAATAAATACGCGATATGGTGACTTGGCTCGTTACCGTGTGCATATTGACCAATTAATCCCGAAATATCTGCAGAAGTAAAATCTCCCGTAATCTCAGAACTTTCGGTAAAAAGCTGCTCAAGCATTCCGGTAAAGGGCTCAGCGCCGGTGTGTAGTTTTATAAAATTATCAGTATCGTGCAGCACAAACCAGCTATGTTGCCACGCGTTACCTTCGGTATAATCTGTGTTTTCACGGTGTCTTGAAAACTTAGGATCAAACGGCTCGTGCCACTGTCCTGTAGAAGATTTTCCGCGCATAAAGCCGGTTTCAGGATCGTATAGCTTTTCGTACGACTTAGAACGCTCGTTGAAGTACTGATAATCTTCTTCGTGACCTAGAGCTTTGGCCATTTGTGCAACGCACCAGTCGTTGTACGCGTATTCTAAATTAAAAGTGACGCTTTCGTCTATTTTATCAAAAGGAATATAACCGTATTCTTTTAAGAATTCGAGTCCGCGCTCATCACGCATTTGGGTGTTTTTCATCGCCTCATAAGCCTTTTCCGCATCAAAACCTTTGATCCCTTTAAAGTACGCATCAGCAATAACGGGGATCGCGTGATTACCCGTCATCGTGTTGGTTTCGTTTCCGTAGAGCGTCCAGACCGGTAAACTTTTATGCACCTCATAATAGGTAAGCATGGAGTTTATGATATCACTGGTTTTTTCTGGCTCTAAAAGACTTAATAATGGATTTTCAGCACGGAAGGTATCCCAAAGCGATAAGGTAGAATATGCGGTAAAATCTGCGTCGATGATACTGTCATTTTCCTGACGAAATTGCCCATTAACATCGCTAAACGTTACCGGAGCGATCTGCGTATGATATAAGGCCGAATAAAAAATCGTCTTTAAAGAATCGGTTGGAGTTTCAACAACAATATGCTCAAGTTGCTTTTCCCAGATCTTTTTAGCTTCGGTTTTTGCAGTTTCAAAATCAACATCGGCAGCTTCAGCAAAATTCTCTTTGGCGTTGGCTACACTTACAGAAGAAACCGAAACCTTAACGGTAACATCGCGGCTTCCATCTATATTGAAGAAAAACTGTGCTGCGGTAGTTTTTCCGCTTACACTATCTGCGTCAACCACTTTTTTATCTGCAACTAAAATATGTCGCGCAATAGGTTTTGAGAATTGGGCTACATAAAACACTTTTTGATTTTTTGCCCAACCCGTACTGTGGCGGTAACCGCTAATCGTAGTTTCATTTTCAATCGTGATCGCGGTTTCTGTTGGTGCGTCCCAATTGATCGCAAAACCAAGATCTAACACTACCGAAGCTTCACCGGCACCTTCGTAATTGTATTTTTGAAAACCGGTGCGTTTAGTAGCAGTAAGCCCTACTTTAATCTGCGGATCTTCAAGGTAAACCGAATAATAACCCGGTTCTGCACTCTCACGCTTGTGTGAATAGGTCGAGGCATACGGGCGGTCTGCCGGCTTCTCATAACTTCCTGAAAGATCAACCTCTTTGTTAGTAGGCATAAACAAGATGTCAGCAAGATCCCCAATTCCGGTTCCGCTTAAATGCAAGTTGCTAAACCCGGAAACAATGGAATCAGAATAGTGATAACCGGAACACCAATCCCAACCATTAGTACCGTTATCAGGACTCACCTGCACCATCCCAAAAGGTACGGTAGCACCGGGATACGTGTGCCCGTGGCCGCCGGTACCGATGAACGGATCTACCTGCGCGGTTAGATTCAAGTCCGTTTGAGGTTCGGTTTGTGGTTCTGCATCATTCTTACACGAAGCAAGGGTTAAAATTGCGATTAAGAAAAAGGATTTCTTTAACATTTGAATACGTTTTTTAGCCTGCAAAGGGTTAATCTGTTAAGATTTTTAATAAATATGTGATATATTATCCCCGTTTCTGACTTTTATTAGACTAACGACAGTTCTCAAAAGCTAAACAGCTTAAAAACCAACTTTTGACTTATGCCCCTACGCAATTCTTTCAAAAATAACTTCTTGCTTAATGCCACTACAGGTTATAAAATTAACCTGACGCATCACGTGATTTTTTGGTTGGTCTATTTCCTGTTTAATTTTTTGCGCTGGGGAAGTTATTACAATGATTATTTCTACTCGTTTAAAGCGAATCTTCTAGGCTTTCCCATTCACATAAGCCTCACGTATTTTACGATCTATTTACTCATCCCGATGTTTATCTACAAACGTAAATATGTGCTTTTTACGCTGAGCCTTATCAGTGCTATTTTTATAATGGTGATCATAAAATACGAACTTACTTACTTCTTGATCAGCAATAATGTATGGCCCGAAGGTCCCGAAGAAACGACCAGTCTGGGTGTTAATTATGTGGTAGTGATGATGCTGGGAGAACTGTATGTGATCTCTTTTGGGGCTGCCATTAAGATCACTATTGATTGGCTTCGCGAAAGACAACTTGCAGCAAGTTTAGCCAAATCAAATCTGGAGACCGAACTGCGCTTTTTACGCTCGCAGATCTCCCCACATTTTTTCTTCAACACCTTAAATAACATCTATTCTTTAAGTCTTGAAAAGTCTGAAAGCACTCCCGAAACTATCTTGAAACTTTCTGACTTGATGCGGTATTTACTGTATGAGACCAAAGAAAAAAGACAGCCTCTGGTCAAAGAGATCAAATTCATTCAAAATTATCTCGACTTGGAGCGCATTAGATACAACAAAAAACTGGATCTAAAGTTTGAGGTTACAGGCAATCCTAAAGGCAAAAAAATCGCTCCCATGCTGCTCATTCATTTTATTGAAAACGGCTTTAAGCACGGTGCGAGTAAAAATATTGGTAAGGTAATGATCACGATCGATCTCACGATAGAAGGTTCTTTTCTATATTTTAGAATGAGTAACACCCTGCCTCAAAAAGAGTTGCAAAACAAAATACCAAATGCCGGCGGAATCGGTATCGAAAATGTTGAAAAACGCCTTAAATTGGGCTACGGCGCTCAAGATTACGCGCTGAAGATTTACGAAGAAGACGGCGAATATAAAGTATATTTAAAATTAAGATTATTATGAGTTTAAGATGTGTGATCATAGACGATGAACCCCTAGCCATCAATGTGATTAAAAATCATATTGCACAACTTAAAGGTCTGGAAATTATTAAAACATTTGACAATGCGATCGAGAGTCTAGACTTCTTACGCACCACTGAGATCGATTTGCTGTTTCTAGACATCAATATGCCAGTACTTGACGGATTAAGCTTCTTAAAAAGTTTAGACAACAAGCCTATGGTAATCCTAACCACGGCGCACGAGGAGTACGCCGTTGAAGGTTTTGAACTTGAAGTGCTTGACTATCTCGTAAAACCCATCTCTTTGCCTCGTTTTTTAAAGGCCACCAATAAGGCGATCGCAAAAACCCAGGAGGCTCCTAAAAGCACTACGGAAAACGAATCGATCTTTGTGAAGGTCGATAAGAAGAAGATGAAAAAAGTATACCTTGATGACATTCTTCTAGTAGAAAGCCTCAAGGATTACATCAAAATAATTACTCTTAACGGAAACTACGTGGTCCATCAGACACTCGGTAGTTTTACTGACGAATTACCTAGCGCTCAGTTTGTGCGTATTCACCGCTCCTACACCGCCAATATCAATAAAGTTGATGCCGTTGAAGGCAACAGTGTTGAGATTGCAAACAAGCGTTATACCATAGGTCGTAATTATTTAGAAGACGCAAAAAATGCCATACTTCGCAATCAGTCTGGCAATTAAATTGTTAAAGTTTTAAAGCTAAAGCAAAGAATTCAAAGGTTTTAGGATGTTAAAATAGTTAACATTCTGCCAAGGGTTATTTCGCTATTTTTGGTTTTAAACTTTAACTGTATGAATAACCTAAATAAACTATATCTAATTCTAGTCTGCACATTTTCAGCGCTTGGCGTGCAGGCACAAGATCAAGTTTCGTTACAAATCATAAAAGAGCGCGACTCGTTGCTGCTTAACCTCAACAAGCAATTAGAAGACAACGCGATTAAACTAAAATCGCTTCAAGGCGAGTTTTCTGACCTCAACCCTAACCGAACCAGCCAACGTCTGGGAAGTTTAGACAGTATCATTTCCAAACAGGAAAACCGAATTACCCTACTTGAGAATTCTAGAAAAATTCAACTAAAATTGAATGGTCAATTGGCCTTTACCGAATTGATGAGCATTCATCGCGATATAAAACCCAGCAACCTGTTGCTGTCTTCTCAGGAATTTTTCAGCAAGATCGCGGCGATCAATAACCCAATGAATTATCCGGCCTATGAAGCATGGTTTAAAGAATATCAAGAATGGTATGAGCGCAAAAAAGGTAAAGACAATTGGCTAGATCTGATCAACAAAAGCATTACCGTGCTCAACGAACCGGCTAGTAATGTACCGCTTTACGGATCGCTTTTTCAGACGTTTTCTACCGGAATCACTTCAGCAATGGAAATTGTAGGCGGAACAGGCAGAGACTTACGTGATAAAACTCCAGAAATGCTCAACGTACTCAACACGGCGAGTCAATTCAGCCAGCAACAAAGCATTATAGACAACGAGTGGAAAAGTATCAACGAAGAGCTTAATAAGCTTGAAAATGAATACAACCGCTTACTTGAAGAACAGGCAAAATACTACGGCCTAGATATGAGTGCGGTAGCTCAGTATCAAAACGCGACCCTAGACAGCGAGCGTGAAACCCTTAAAAATAAATTCAGAAAATCTATCAATAACAAAATCTCTGAATGGGAAAAGCAAGGCAATAAAGACTGGCTGACCGAAGTAGAACGTTTTATGGTAAAAACGCAGTCATTGCGTCAACGCTTTGGCCAACTTACCCTGCGTATGAAAAGCAATATTGGAAAATACCAAGAGCTGATCACGCATTTTTCTAAAAATGACAGTTTTGCCGAAGAGTTCAGAACCAAACTAAGAGATCTGGAGAGCAGTATTGATCAGGTAGATTCTAACTTTAATGCGGTATTTAATCCTTCAAAATACATCGAAGATTCTGCGGTAATGTACATCACACAATAAACAATCTGGCTATGAAAAAACTACAGAAAGAAGATATCAAACAAGAAGTTTTTGACCTTTATGATGCTTATGCGCACAATAAATTAGAGCGAAGAGAATTTGTTGAACGGCTTTCTATGTTTGCCGTAGGAAGCATCACGGTGCCTGCCTTACTGAGTTTTTTGATGCCCGATTATGAAACCACCAGACGCATCGCTGCTGACGATCCTAATCTGGATTCTAAATTCATCACTTACAATTCACCAAAAGGCGGCGGAGAAATCAAAGCCCTGCTTTCGAAACCTAAAAACACTACTGAAAAATTAGGCGGAATTGTAGTTGTGCACGAGAACCGCGGTCTAAATCCGTATATCGAAGATACCGCCCGCATTGCCGCACTTGAGGGATTTATAACCATCGCACCTGATGCGTTGAGTCCGCTTGGCGGGTATCCCGGCAATGATGATGACGGTCGTGCGATGCAGCGTAAAAGAGACAGCAAAGAGATGCTTGAAGATTTTATCGCGGCTTATGAGTACCTGATGAATCATGAGGATTGCAACGGAAACGTTGGTGTGGTAGGTTTTTGTTTTGGCGGTTCTATCTCTAATATGATGGCGGTAAAAGTACCTACTTTAAAAGCTTCGGTGCCCTTTTACGGCGGTCAACCTACAGAAGATATTGATCAGATTCAAGCGCCTCTTTTGCTACAGTATGCCGGGCTAGACGAACGTATTAACGCCGGTTGGCCAGACTATGAAGCCAAACTGAAAGAGCACAATAAAGAATATGGGATGTTCTTATATCCCAATGTAAATCACGGTTTTCATAACAACACCACACCACGTTACGACAAAGAAGCCGCTGAACTGGCCTGGGAACGTACAATAGCTTTTTTTAAAGAGCATTTGTCTTAGAAGACCAAAATCAGAAATTGCTTATTTCTCATATTTTAAACGATTTCGTTTCCATTTATTAGCCAAAAAGCGCTATTAGTCGAATTAGTTCTCAGGTTTTAAGATGCTTTATAATATTTACAGCATCCTAATCAACCATCCCATGAGACGTAACTTTCTGTATTTTACCTGTTTTCTATGCCTTTGTTTGAGTATTCAAGTTTTAAGTGCTCAAAAGCGCTATGAATTGAACGCAGATTGGTTTTGCAATCCTATCAGCGATACCAAAGAAAACGGCACCACACTCTCCCAACCTAATTTTAAGCTAAAAAGATGGATGCCTGCGACCGTACCGGGAACAGTGCTAACCACGTTGCTTAACAACGAGAAAGTTCCTGATCCGTTCTACGCAATGAACAACAACAAGATCCAGGATATTTATGATACCGGACGGGAATATTACACCTACTGGTTCACTAAAGATTTTGAGGAAACCGCAGCTCCGGGCGAACAAGTCTGGTTAAAATTCAGAGGAATCAACTACAGCGCTGATGTATATTTAAATGGTAAGAAAGTAAATCAAACGCCCTTTAAAGGAATGTATCTGCGTAGGGAATTTAATATCACTTCCCTTCTCAATAAAAATGGAAAAAACAGACTTGCCGTTTTGGTTCATCCGGCAGATGAAGTGGGAAATCCTAATGGAGGTCAAGGTGGTGATGGAACAATCGCTAAAGGTGTAGCGCTGCAATACACCGCCGGCTGGGACTGGATTCAACCGGTACGGGATCGCAACACCGGGATTTGGGATAAAGTGTTTATTGAAAAAACAAAATCGGTAAACCTTAAGAATCCACATATTGTGACTTTGGTTCCCGGAAAACGCTTGCCGGGCGAAACGCAAGAACCTGCTACACTACAAGTTTCAGCCGAATTGCAAAACACGCAAAACACACCGGTAAGCGGGACATTACAATACCAACTCAACGGTAAAACTATTAAGACACCGGTAACGCTTTCCGCGAAAGAAACTAAAGAAATCGCACTTCCTGATTTCAGTTTAGAAAACCCAAAACTGTGGTGGCCCAGTGGTTATGGGGCTCAAAACTTGTACGACTTGAATCTTGAATTTGTAGTCGCAGACCAAGTTTCTGATAGCGAACAAGTACAATTTGGGTACGTGAAATACAAACGAGCTGGAATGGGCATACCCGAAGTAAAGAGATCGCCGTCAACGGACAAAAAATCTTTATTAAAGGAGGTAACTGGATCATTTCAGATGCGATGCTTCGGTTTTCTGAAGAACGTTATGATGCTGAGATTCGTTTCCATAGAGATATGAACTTAAACCTGATCAGAATTTGGGGTGGAGCTTTGCCGGAGCGTCCTGAATTTTATGAGGCTTGCGACAAATACGGCTTGCTGGTGATTCAGGATTTCTGGATGTCTGGCGACTGCAACGGGCGCTGGGTTGACCCGATGAAAAAAGAAGATCAGTGGACACGCAGACAATATCCTGACGATCACAATTTGTTTATCGAGTCGGCTGCAGATGCTATCAAAATGCTCCGCAATTACGCTTCATTGGCGATCTGGTGTGGCGGTAATGAGATCACTCCGCCAGCCGATATTTTAAGCGCGCTTAAAGATTCAATCTTGCCAAAATACGACAATACCCGTTGGTTTATAGACTACTCAAATTCTGATGAAATGTCGTACAATTTTAAAGGCGGAAACGGCGATGGACCCTACGGCATTCAAAACATCAACACCTTCTGGGGTGAGCGCACGTGGCCTTTTAATTCTGAAGTAGGCTCGGTAGGAACCGGTGACGCGGTCTCTTTAAAACGCTTTTTACCGGAAGATCATCAAGTGATTCCGCAGGAATTAGAAGGTACCGAAAAAGTGGAAGACGAAGTATGGAGCTACCATAAATACATAGATTATGGCGACGCTATGGAACCGTACGGAAGTCCGAAAGATATGGAGGATTTTGCCACAAAAGCACAACTGGTAAATTACAACCAATACCGCGGTTTAATGGAAGGCTTTTCTTCTCATATGTGGGATTGGTACACCGGTGTGATCATCTGGAAAACCCAAAACCCGTGGACTGCCTTACGCGGTCAGATGTATGATTATTATCTGGATCCTAACGCCTGTTTGTACGGTTTGCGCAGCGGCAGCGAACCTGTGCACGCGATGTATGATCCTGTTGAGCAAAACATAATGATCGTCAACAACTCGTTTGTACAACAGCACGATCTTATGCTGCGCTTAACTGCCTATGATATGGAAGGCAACAGCAAAATGATCACGCAAGTTTTTAATTATATTGAGCCTTCAAGCGTGCGTCAAATTATGTCAATAGCGCGTCATATTGAAGAACTTGGCGCTGAAGAGGGCATGTTTTTATCGGTTCAGTTGCTTAATGTAGATCAGGAATTGGTTAGCGATAATTTTTACTGGCTGCCTGATGCTAGCGGAACTTATTCCGGATTACAGCATATGGACAAAACGCAACTTTCAGCTAAAGCAAAGAAAATTTCAGCTACCGAAATTGAATTGACGCTTACCGCTGCTGAAGAATTTCCGGTGGCATTTTTCAACAGAATTTCGTTGATCGATGCTAATACCGGCGAGCGCTTATTACCCACATTTTTTAGTGACAACTATGTATCTGTAACTCCTGGCGGTGAAAAGAAAATCACGTTAAGCTATGATCGGCTAAAAAATACCGACGCAAAAATTGAGATCGAAGGATGGAATGTACCAAAACAAACTCTCGACCTCAACTAAGATAAACACCACACTAAGGTTTAAAAAGTCGGCAGCAACGCCGGCTTTTTTTTGTTGGCATCAAACTTTAACCTCAATTTAAAACAGAACAACTGCGGGCTGCATAACTTTAAATACAAAAGAAAACTTATGAAATTTAATTATGTAGGCGATACCGGTCTTATGGTATCTGAGCTGTGTTTTGGTACGATGACCTTTGGCGGAGTAGATGCCGGAACGTGGAGCCAGATCGCCTCAGTACCTCAGAAGGAAGTGAATCAGATGCTTAAAGCGGTTTTTGACGCCGGAATCAATTTTATTGACACGGCTAATGTGTATTCCTTTGGGCAATCAGAACAATTATTAGGACAAGGATTAAAAGATCTAGGAATAAATCGCGATGAAGTTGTTATTGCAACTAAAGTTTTGGGACCTATGAGTGAAAGTCCCAATGACGTAGGTCTTTCTCGTTATCATATTTTCAATTCGGTTGATGCGAGTTTAAAGCGTTTACAGCTGAATCATATTGATATTTTATATGTACACGGTGTAGATGCTAAAGTGCCTGTAGAACAAATTTTACAATCGCTGAACGATATCGTAGCCACCGGAAAAGTGCGTTATATCGCCATTTGCAACTGGCCCGCGTGGATGGTGGCTAAAGCACAAGCCATCGCAGCGCATAAAGGCTGGCAAAAATTCATCGGACTGCAATACTATTACTCGGCAGTCTCTAGAGATATTGAGACCGAATTGGTCCCGATGGCCAAAGATCATAATCTGGCTATTTTTCCTTGGAGTCCATTAGCGGGCGGTTTCCTTACGGGAAAATATTCTCGAGAAGGCAGCAGTGAAAAAGGATCCCGAAGAGCCGATTTTGACTTTCCGCCTATTGATAAAGACAAAGCGTTTAACTTAGTTGATGTGATGCAAGAACTCGCAGCTGCGCAACAGGTTTCAATAGCAGAAATTGCCTTGGCTTGGGTGCGTCATCAAAAAGGAGTGACCAGCACGATTATTGGTGCAAAAACTATTGACCAACTTCAATCAAACATCAAGTCTACCAAAATCAATTTAAGCAAAGAAGATCTAGAAAAAATAGATGCGGTGAGTCCAAAACCGAAACTTTATCCCGGTTGGATGGTGCAACGCCAATCTAGGTACAGACAGTAAGCTTTTATAAACAAAAAAACCTCTGATTTTCATCAGAGGTTTTTCCTTTGTACAGGCGGAGAGACTCGAACTCTCACACCTTGCGGCACTAGA
>CETA01038678.1_pt1 | contig 10481 bp, 10 predicted proteins | sample 531251 | NCBI WGS metagenome assembly CETA01 (sample SAMEA2622362, study PRJEB7988) | marine metagenome | biome: marine biome (ENVO:00000447); feature: mesopelagic zone (ENVO:00000213); material: "saline water (ENVO:00002010), including plankton (ENVO:xxxxxxxx)" | depth 380 m
TAGAGGGCAGTATCTTGATAACTAATTTTCGGTGGAAAAATGCCATGAATACTGTCGTATTTAAGCAGGTGCGCTAAAGTTGCACCATTGGCTTTATCGTTTATGGCGACTACTTCAATTTGTGGATGCTCGTGCAAAAGGCGAAACAGTCTCCGACCAATACGTCCAAAACCGTTGATCCCGATTTTGATAGTTCTCATGTGCAATACGTCTAGTTAAGGTGCTTTTGAGCTTTATATGAAGAGCGCACGAGTGCACTACTTTCTACGTGACGGAAGCCCATTTCTAAACCTATAGTCTCGTATTTTTTAAATTGATCTGGCGTGATGAATTGTTTCACCGCAAGATGTTTTTTAGAAGGCTGAAGGTATTGCCCTATGGTCACCACATCTACATCAGCATCGCGTAAATCTCTTAAGGTTTGAATGACTTCTTCTTCAGTCTCACCCAGACCTAGCATGATACCTGATTTGGTACGTCTGATGCCTTGCTCTTTTAAATATTTAAGCACGCCTAAACTACGCTCATATTGCGCTTGTATACGCACTTCTCGGGTGAGGCGTTTTACGGTTTCCATATTATGAGAGACCACTTCAGGCGCAACTTCAATGATACGATCAATATTGCGCTCGTTACCCTGAAAGTCCGGTATAAGAGTTTCTAAGGTAGTGTCTGGGTTCATGCGTCTGATGGCTTTAACCGTTTCAGCCCACATTATTGATCCCATATCTTTTAGGTCATCACGGTCTACTGAAGTAATTACCGCGTGCTTAATTTTCATAAGCTTGATGGAACGCGCCACTTTTTCTGGTTCTTCCCAATCTAAGGTATCTGGCCTGCCGGTTTTAACACCACAAAAGCCACAAGAGCGTGTACATACGTTGCCCAAGATCATAAAGGTTGCCGTTCCCTCACTCCAGCATTCTCCCATATTTGGGCAGCTTCCGGAGGTGCAGATGGTGTGTAAATCATACTTATCTACGAGGCTCCTGAGTTCTGTGTATTTCTTGCCGGTGGGCAATTTTACACGCAACCATTTAGGTTTTGGTTTATAAACCGGTGCTGCTAATGTTTCAGTATTCATCACAATTCTTTTAGGTCAGCAAAGATACAAACTGTACTTCAAATAACAGGTACTGCTGCATTTTGTGTTGATGGTCTCTTCTATGCGTGAAAGCGTATGTTTTAAGCTGGGTAATTTGCTTGTTAAGAGAGTTTTAGTACTTGCGTTAAAATTTAGGTAATTAGGAAATCGTTGTGATAAGAAGCAAGACTACCGCACTACTTTTACATCAGTATTAAACAAAAACACTCTATTATGAAACGATTTACACTTCCTTTTTTGATAATTGCGATTATAACAGGAATTTATGGTTTTGGAGGGTTTGATCTTTGGGCAACCGAAGCTGCACGTATCTTATTTCTGATCTCAGCAGACTTATTTGTAGTTTCTTTATTTGCTAAATTTTTATTTAAGAAGAATCCTAAGCCTATTGCGCAACAGGTAAAATCATAAATCAGCCTTTTCATTCCTGAATTTAGAACTGCTTTAATACAAAGCAGTTTTTTTATGTCTAAATTGTAGCATAATTATTGATAAGAATAGTAAAAAACTTTATGCGTAATCTTTCTTTAGCTCTACTTCTTTTGATCTCTGTTTACAGTTTAAAAGCACAAGAGCAGGTTTTACATCGTGGAGCAGTGACCGAAACTGTGACCGTTAACGATTCTATAAGCATTCCATATTCTATTTATTTGCCGCCAACCTACGATGTGAACAATCCGTCTAATGCGTTGTTTATTTTTGACTCAGAAGGGGAGGGTACTAAGGCAACCCGACTTTTTGTATCTGCATTACAGGGTGAAAATTATATCATCGTTGCTAATAATAAACCCTTGCCGCAAGTATTAGACAGTCTTGATGCGAATGCAAAAATGGGGCTGCATATTATGCAGGATGTATTTAAAAAGGTTTCCCTAGATATGAATAATGTGTATCTCGCGGGGCATAAGAGTGGTGCACAGGTAGCAAGTGCCTTATCCTACATCGTAAGAGGAACAGCTAATTTACTTTTAATCGATGACGTGTACTTCGCAAACAGGTTTGCAGATCAGGCGCAAGATAACCTTGCGATTGGAGTGGTTGGTGAAGCTTCACCTAATTATTATCAGATGGAAGATTATTTCTATATGATGAAAGCCTACAACAACGATAATACGCTTTATTTTATTGAAGAAACCACAACTTGGCCTTCGGCAGCGTTAATGGGTACATTGATCAACAGATTGTATCACCTCAATAATGAGCGTTTAAATAAAAAGCTTTCTGATACGGTGTGGCAGCGTCAATATCAAACAGATCTCAATACCATTAAACAATTGACTTTGGCAGAAGAATACGTTAATGCTTATGAGTTGGCCACAGATTTAAAAGGAGAATACCGCGGAAACGTTGATCTTGATCCGTTGCGCGATCTGCAGCGAGGGTTGAGAAGGTCTGATGCGTACAAACAAGAAAAACGCTATATGCGTTCTGATGATATAGAAGAAGGTTTGCTGCTGGATGATATTAGTTACTTCTTAGATGAAGATCTTGCGCTGGGTAGTTTTTCTAATCTGGGTTATTGGGATGAACGTATACAGCAATTTAGAGCTGCGGCACAAAATTCGGCGAAGCCTAATGAACAAAAGGTAGCTAAACGCATGCTAGGTTATATTGACTATGTTGTTACTGATTTTCTGACCTTAAACCGGGTAGCACTCTTTGATCAGCGCATTTTTGCTAATGTACTGCGTACGTTACTGGATCCCGAAAATGATACGGCATACTTAGACATAATTAGTTTAGCAGCCACTGATGGGGATGACAATACTGCTTATTTTTATCTAGAAGAATTGCTGAAGCAAGGCTACGATGATTATGAGGCGCTGTACTCAATCCCAAAAACCGAATTGCTGCGCATTAAGCCAACCTACAACGAACTCGTGGAAAGTTATTTGGGCAAATCTAAATTTTAGAGAATTCCTTGTTTCTTTTAACGTAGATCAATAAAAGCAAAGCAACCACTGTTATTGCAGCCATAATGGCCCAAGTGCTTTTGTACCCTAAGCGGTCTACAAGCTGCATCCCACTGTTATGGCCAAAAATATGCGCAAGCGAAAACGACATACTGTACAATCCCATGTATGCTCCTTGTCTGCCCAGTTTAGCGCGTCGCAAGGCAAAGGCATTCCCAAAGGGAAACGCGATCATCTCGCCTAAAGTAGCGACTGCCATGCCTAGTATTAAAACGCCATTCCAACCGCTGACATAGAAAAATCCAAAACTCAGTCCGGTCAAAACGAGTCCGCCAATGACATTAGAAATGTGATTCCAGTTTTTAGCTTCCATGAAAGCGATCAATGGCATCTCAAATAAAAAGATCATCAGTCCGTTCATTCCAAGCAAAAGGCCAATTTGCGATTCCGTAAGAAAACGAACCTCTTTATAATAAACCGGTACAGTAGAAAAGTATTGAACAAATACAACTCCGAATAAAGCAAGGGCGATGAGGAATATAACATACAGACGGTCTTTGTGAGGCGCTAAGGGATTTTCGATCATTTTTTCTTGATCTGTTTCTTTGGCTTTTTTAGGGTTCAACGTTTGAATGAGTAGCAAGCCGGCGAGAATACAAGTAATGCCGTCTGCTAGGAATAAACCAAAGTACCCAATACTTGCAATGATAATTCCGCCCAAAGCCGGGCCTGCTGAAAATCCTAAATTGATCGCAAGACGTATTAAAGTTAATGAGCGTGTTTTGTTCTCCGGTTTGCTGTATGCGCTAAGCGCAACGAAAAAAGCAGGCCGAGACATGTCGGCTACTGAGATCAATGCAAAAAAGCCAATACATACCGCCCAAAAGCTGGTGATGAACTGCAAGCCTAAAAATCCAATTCCGGTAGCGATAAGACTTAAAAGAATAGTTTTATAATATCCTAGTTTATCAGAAAGAATTCCCCCAAGCCAAGAGCCAAAAAGTGAACCAAACCCAAAACACGTCATTACCCAACCTACACGGCTTAGACTAAATCCTAAGTCGTCTCTGAGGTATAATGATAAAAACGGGATCACCATTGCGCCCGCCCGATTTACCAGCGTGATCAATGCAAGCCACCAGATTTCTTTTGATAGTCCTTTAAAGGTATTGAGATAAGAAGTAAAAATGCGTTTCACGATGGGTTTAAATAAAAAAAAGTCTGGCGATAAGACCAGACTTTTTGCGTTTATAAAATAGGTTTATGTATCAACACAGCACGTCTGGAAGAGAAGGATATTCCTTTACTAGGCGATATGATGTGTTTGTAAATTTCATTTTAATCGAATTTATGGTCGACCATCTGTGTTTATTGCATCAAGGTCGTTTGATAAGTTAAAGCTACTAAAACTTTTTCAGTAGAAGCTTTTGTTTTTTAATTAAAGTTAAAGACTTCCGCTTGGCAGTTCTTCTACTTGTACGGGAAGGTAAAGTTCGGTTACCCACTCAGCCGGATTCGGGGTGTCCTCGGGGCCTACTATGTAAAATTCAAATTTACTGCTTTCGGGAGCGGCCACATAATTGTTCTCCTGCATATAAGCTTCGGTTTTTTTCCAAGCTTCATCAAGATTACTGGTGTTTCCGGTTAGTCGCGTTTTTATAACGGTGTAGGCCGGTAAAAATCCACAAAGAATAGCGCTGTCTTCAGGAACTACTATTCTTGAAGTTGTAGGAATTCCACTTGAAATAATAGCGCTATTATTTACAGGGTCTTTAGAATTATAAATAGTGAGCGGTTTTCCCAGAATGGTGATGTTATTACCTTCCATAAAAGATTTCACCTGTGGAATAAGCTCTTTAACTTTTTCATCAATATGTTCAATCGAGGTGGCTGTTGTGGCATACATATAAAAACCACCGCTATATTGTGTGATGCCGCTTACATCAATGCTGTACACTTTCATATCAGCATTGATCAGTTGGTCTAACGCAGTCAGACCTTTGTCATACATCGTGCGCATTTCGCCATCAAAATCATAACCGCCAAGAGTGAAATAGGCTTTGTCCATTAAAGTGTGTTCACCTCTGATTCCCCAGGTTACTTTAGTACCTTCTTCAACTTCTTCAAATTGCCAGAACACATTTGCGTCGCGCTCTCCTCCCGGAGTGATAAAAGTGATGTCTTGCTCAATACGTTGATCTTCGATAACCGAAGTGGTTCGCATAGCGCCATCTGCTTCTTCACCATTCCACGAATAGCTCGCGCCCTCGCCGCTGGTTTTTTCAGGATAATTAAAAACCATTGTAGGATCTTCTTGTTTCCAAGGGCCCCAGGTTTCCCAAGTTTTATATTCGTTAACCTTATCAAAAACCACACTTACAGGAGCGTCGATAATTTTTGATTCTTCAATTTCATAAGTGCCGTCTTTAGTAGCAAAATAAATAGCACCTGCTATAAAAACAATGAGCAGTAGAAAGAAGAGGTATTTTAATATTTTCATTTAGGAATGGGTTTAACAGCTAAGTTAGCAATTTAAAACGGATTGTAGGAGATTCCCACAAAAGAAGAATTAAGAAAAGTAACTTACTTGTTAAGCATTAATTTAATAAGAAAAAGAAGCGCCACAAAAACGATAAAACCTATCAAAATCCAGAAAGATCCTCGGTATTCTTTTTTGTGAAGTTTGCGGTCTTTGCGGTAGCTGCGTGATACAAAAAACACAAAAGCTATAAAGAACAAGGCCGCAAAAACCCATTGACCGGTAGTGAACATTTTAATGTATTTTTAGTCAAAATTAAGTCTTTAAAACAGAATATTACGATGAAAAAACGATTAGCTGCGGTACACGAATTTCATAGCACCTTTGGATTAGGAATTGAAGAAGCCCCAAAGGCCGACTTGGGCGAGGCTAAAAATTTGTTGCGTTTCAATTTGATGAAAGAAGAGAATGAAGAATATCTAGAAGCTGCTAACAATAATGACCTTACCGAAGTTGCCGATGCGTTAGGCGATATGCTGTACATCTTATGCGGAACCATTTTAGAACACGGGATGCAACATAAGATCGAAGAAGTATTTGATGAGATTCAGCGCAGCAATATGAGCAAGCTAGGAGCTGATGGGAAACCGGTGTACCGCGAGGACGGTAAAGTCTTAAAAGGCCCGGCTTATTTCAAACCAAATATTAAAAAGATTCTGGATAATTAATCTAGTTTTTTTCTCCACTTATTAAGGCTAAATTCGCAGCCTATGAGCGCAATCAATTATGTTTCGGTAGAGTCTATCGCTAAAGCTTTTGGCGAGCGAGTATTGTTTAAAGATTTGTCTTTTGGTATTAATGAAGGGCAAAAAATTGGCTTAGTGGCCAAAAACGGTACCGGTAAAACGTCGATGCTTGATATTCTGGCGGGAGCCGAAAATCCAGACAGTGGGCAAGTGGTATACCGCAAAGGAATCAAGATTTCCTTTCTTCCTCAGGAACCCGATCTTGATCCTAATCTTACTGTTGAACAAACCATCTTTGATAGCGATAATGAGATCTTAAACGTGATCTCGGCCTATGAGCACGCGCTTCAAAATATGGAAGATACCGAAGCGTATCAGAAAGCTTTTGATCAGATGGAAGCGCATCAGGCTTGGGATTTTGAGACCCAATACAAGCAGATCTTATTTCAGCTAAAACTTGATGATCTTGATCGTAAGGTCGAAAAATTAAGCGGTGGACAAAAAAAGCGTTTGGCACTCGCCAATATGCTGCTCAGTAAACCTGATTTGCTGATTCTTGATGAGCCTACCAACCATTTGGATCTCGAGATGATCGAGTGGTTAGAGCAGTTTTTTGCTAAAGAGAATTTCACGCTGTTTATGGTAACGCACGACCGTTACTTTTTAGAGCGGGTGTGTAATGAGATCATCGAATTGGATGAAGGTAAACTGTATAGTTATAAAGGGAATTATGCCTATTACCTAGAAAAACGAGATGCCCGAATTACCAACGAAGAAGTAGAGACCGGAAAGGCAAAACAGCTTTTTAAAAAGGAACTGGAGTGGATGCGTCGCCAGCCCAAAGCGCGTACTACAAAGTCTAAATCGCGTATCGATGACTTTGCTGAAATAAAAGAACGCGCACACAAACGTCGCAACGATCACGAGGTGCAACTCGAACTTAATATGGAGCGCCTGGGGAGTAAGATCGTAGAGCTGCACAAAGTTTCAAAGTCGTTTAAAGATCGTGTGATCCTCGATAAGTTTGACTACAATTTTCAGCGGGCAGATCGCATTGGGATTATCGGTAAGAATGGAACGGGAAAATCTACATTCCTCAATATCCTTACAGGAAAAATGCCGCCTGACGGAGGGAAGATCGTGATCGGGGAGACCATCCAATTCGGCTATTATACACAGAAGGGAATCGAGATCAAGCACGGACAAAAAGTGATTGATGTCATCAAAGAATTCGGGGATTATATTCCGCTGAAGAAGGGGCGTCAGATTTCTGCAGGTCAGCTTTTAGAGCGTTTTCTTTTTGATCGAAAAAAACAATATGACTTCGTTGAAAAATTGAGTGGAGGCGAGCGTAAGCGATTGTATCTGTGTACGGTTCTTATTCAGAATCCTAACTTTTTAATTCTCGATGAGCCAACTAACGATCTGGATATTGTGACGCTCAATGTGCTAGAGAGTTTCTTGCTGGATTATCCGGGGTGTTTGATCGTCGTTTCTCACGACCGCTATTTTATGGATAAGATCGTTGACCATCTTTTTGTATTTAGAGGTCAAGGCGTAGTTGAAGATTTCCCGGGGAACTATTCTGACTTTAGAGCTTATGATTCTGGTCCGGCAATTATTCAAGAGGAAGATCCGCAGCCCAAAGTGGAAAAGGAAACCAATAAAGACAACTGGAAAACAGCCGGAAGCGCACTTTCTTATAACGAGCAAAAGGAATACAACCGACTGGAACGCGATATCGCTAAGCTTGAAAAAGAAAAGGAAAAGAAGGAAGCCGAATTTTTAAATCCTGATTTGTCAGGAGATGAGATCAATCAGGCTTCTGTGGAGCTCCAACAGATTCAGGATAAAATAGACGAATTTACCGAGCGTTGGTTTGATTTAAGCGCCAAGATGGAAGGTTAGGCGAAATTAGAAGTACGAAATACGAAGTGCGAAATTCGTCTTCTCTAAATGGCAAACTTTAGCAATAGGAGAAATTGCGAATTAGGAATTTAGAATTTTTCAGTGTGAATTTTGGATACAGAGCGCAGTGCAGAAAGTTGGGTTTAGGTAATGAAAAACAGATGGACAAAGCGATTTAATAATTAGATCAATTTACACAACTTAAGAACTGAGAATGTGGTACATCATTAAAGCTTATTCACGATTTCTGCGGAAAGCGACCAATCAGCACGGGGTGCATTCTCCTTTTGTGTACACCTTTGTCACTAATTGCCTTTACAAGAAGACTTCAAATGAAGCTAAAAAGCAACTAAAAGCGTACCGACAGAACCTATTGGAGTCTGCTGCGGTTATTGAAATAACCGACTTTGGCGCGGGGTCTCGTGTATTTAAAAGCAATAGACGCGCGGTTAAAGATATCGCCAAATACGCCGGAGCACGTTTCTCCAGAATGAAACTGCTTTATCGCGTAGTGTCCTATTTTAAACCAAACGCTATTTTAGAATTAGGAACCTCTGTGGGTTTAGCCACGGTTTCTTTGGCTTTGCCTAAAACAGCAAAAATGACTTCGTTAGAGGGTTGCCCGCAAACCGCTGCCGTGGCTCAGAAGTATTTAAAAGGCGCAGGACTTTCAAATGTTGAGGTTGTAGTAGGTGATTTTAAGCAAAGGCTTCCGCAGGTAATTTCAGAAAAATTTGATCTTATTTATTTCGACGGAAATCACAGTAAGGAAGCAAGCTTAAACTACTTTGAGCAATTATTGCCTACTGCGCATAACGACAGTGTATGGATCTTTGATGATATCTATTGGTCACCAGAAATGACTCAAGCCTGGGAGTTGATCAAGCAACACCCTCGGGTGAGCGTTACGGTAGATTGCTTTTGGCTGGGTTTTGTATTCTTTAGAACCGAGCAGGTTGAAGAGCATTTTAAAATTAGAATATAAATTTTGTAACTCCGTTCTCAATTTATCTACTTATATTCAAAATATAGAGTAGTCATCCTATGAGCAGCTTAATAGATATAACAGATATTCGTCGTGATTTTCCATTGGGAAGTGAAATCGTTCACGTTTTAAAAGGCATCGATTTACAAATTGATAAAGGAGAGTATGTGGCGATTATGGGTCCTTCGGGTTCCGGGAAATCTACCTTGATGAACCTTTTGGGCTGTCTTGACACACCGACTTCCGGAACATATATTTTAAATAATCGGGATGTGAGCGCAATGACAGATGATGAACTTGCTGAGGTGCGTAATAAGGAGATCGGTTTTGTATTTCAGACTTTTAACTTGTTACCACGTACTACGGCACTCGACAATGTTGCTTTGCCCATGGTCTACGCAGGATATTCAAAACCGGAGCGTCATAAACGCGCTGAAGAAGTGCTGCAAGATGTAGGTCTTGCAGATCGTATGGATCATAAACCTAACCAACTCTCAGGAGGGCAGCGGCAGCGTGTTGCTGTAGGTCGGGCTTTGGTGAATAAGCCTTCGATCATTCTCGCCGATGAGCCTACCGGAAACCTAGACTCTAAAACTTCAGTAGAAATTATGAGTCTTTTTGATGCGATTCACGCTGCCGGAAATACCGTGATCTTGGTTACACACGAAGAGGATATTGCAGAGCATGCGCATCGCGTAATTCGTTTACGAGACGGACTGATCGAGAGTGATGTGCGTAGGACTGTAGGAGTTTAAGTTGGAAGCTATTGATATCTGCTTTTCAAATTCTACAATTATTAAAACTTATCAAAACTGACTTAGAACGTTTTCGCGAATGCGTATTTTTGGTGAAAATTAAACGATATGAAAGCAGTTGTTTCTCCGGCTAAATCGCTGGATTTCGAATCAAAATTGCCAACCGCCAGAAGTTCGCAGCCTCAGTTTTTAGAGGAAGCCGAAACGTTGAATAAAAAATTAGAGCGCAAGACCAAAGCTGAAATTTCAGATTTGATGAGTATCAGCGATAAATTAGCTGATCTTAACTACCAGCGTTATAAAGAATTTTCCACTCCATTTACTAAAGAAAATGCGCGCCCTGCGGTTTATGCTTTTGATGGGGATGTGTATACTGGTCTTGATGCGTACACGATTCCGACTGAAAAACTAGATAAATTAGAAGATACGTTACGTATTCTTTCTGGTCTCTATGGGGTGTTGAAGCCATTTGATCTCATGCAAGCCTATCGCCTGGAGATGGGAACCAAATTGAAATCAGGTCGTAATGCTGACTTGTACGATTTTTGGGACGATAAAATCACTGAAGCTTTGAATGCTGAATTAAAAGA
>CETA01153628.1_pt1 | contig 10478 bp, 15 predicted proteins | sample 531251 | NCBI WGS metagenome assembly CETA01 (sample SAMEA2622362, study PRJEB7988) | marine metagenome | biome: marine biome (ENVO:00000447); feature: mesopelagic zone (ENVO:00000213); material: "saline water (ENVO:00002010), including plankton (ENVO:xxxxxxxx)" | depth 380 m
CCCCTGCTTGCAAAGCAGGTGCTCTCCCAGCTGAGCTAAGGCCCCGTCATGAACCGTCTGCGTGCCTGGTGCGTCCGGCTGGTCTCGAACCAGCGACCTCCGCCATGTCAAGGCGGCGCTCTACCGCTGAGCTACGGGCGCGATCAGGCATTCATCGCGATCAACCCTGCCGACATGCGGCAGGGTTGATCGAGATCTCACAGGAACGCAACAATTCCTGCGCTGTGTCTCGAGATGCTGGACTTGAGAGGATACTCGCGTCCGGCCTTCCCGGACGCATGGAACACGTCCGGGGTCTAGGCGACCGCGACCACCGCGGCGGCGGCGACGACTGCTGCCACGGGGGCAAGGACGAGACGAATCGTGTTCATGACGATCCTCATAATCGCGGATGCGATGAGCTGTCAACACGTAGATACAATCCCACCGATCAATTCCCGAAAACCCACAGGAGAACATCATGCTGAGCTACACCCCGATGAAGAACCTCGCAGGCATCCGGCTGGAAGGAGACTATCACTCCCTGCGCGCGCTGCACGAGACCATCCATGAGATGGCCGGAGACGAACGCATGGAGCACAAGGAGAGCGAGAACCTCCTCGCGCTCGCCTACGACCTGCGCAAGGCCTACGAACAGATGCGCGACATCATCCATCCGCCCAAGCACTATCCGGAGATCGGAGTGCGTTACGGCGTGAGGATCATCTGGCCCATGCTGCTCATCCAGACCAGGCAGCTTCGCCAAGCCCTGGCCTGGGGCCCCTCCAGCAAGACGCACCAGGCATGCGCCTACGATCTCGAGGCCGTCGTCGAGACTGCGCTCGCCGACCAGTTCGGTGCAGCGGCTCCCGCGATCGAAGCAAGGATGACGCACCTGAACACGAGGGTCGAGAGCGTCATCGACAAGGTCGATCCGCTCGGTGGGATGTTCTGCTCGTGGAAGAAGAAGGAGCGCAAAGAGCGCATGGACGTGCTCATGGCCGCGTTCGACCCCATGCACGGATCGATGCACGATATCATGGTCGGCAACATGCGGGACAGCATCGCCCCTTCCGAGATCGACTCCTGGCGCGGCCGGGACTGGGTCGACCCCGAGAGCGGGCGGTAGGACGATACGACCCGAAGGCAAGCACAAGGAAGGAGCATTCCATGAGAACCGAGACAACGAACGAAGCCGAGACCGACCCCATCGAAATGGATATGCGCATGTCGCTCGGGATTCTCGATCCCCGGCTTCTCCACAGGGCCGCGACCGAGCGCTGGCTGTCGCAGGGCGACACACCGGAAGACGCAGCGGAGATCTTCGGGACGCCGGAGGATCCGAACCTGCCGCGCTGCATCATGGAGTTCGTGGATCTCAGCGGGGTCCAGGTCGAGGTCCGGGACTGGAGGGAGGCTCCCCGTCCGTCCGCCTAGTCCATCCCGATCTCGCATGACAACGGAGCACGATCATGACCGCGATACCCGACCCCCTGCTCCGTGCACTCGCCGACAGGTCGGCCTCGCGGATATGCGAGAACATCCTGACGAGGGCGCACGAGGAGGACGTGCGGAACATACTGGAACGCTGTGCACGGGGCCACAAACTCGAATACCGGCTGCGCCATGACGACCGGTTCCCCGCAGTCCGCAGCATCCACGTCACACCCGGAAACCTGACCGCGTCGGTCAGGTTCGAGGCTCCCGTGGAGATCCGCGGCATGACGCTCGACATCCTGCAGTCCATCCCGCAGGCCGTCCTCACCAGACTGGGGGCGAACAAGGACCCGCTCCAACTGGTGGAACATCCCTTCCTCGAGGGCCTGAGGATCACGAGGTTCAGGGTCGACGGGAAGATCACGCGGATCGGACTGAAATCCACCAGGAAGCGCCGCACGCTCGGCCCGATCCTCGCGGACCATCCGCGCGCGATCGAGCAGGGCTGGACCGAGATGACGGCCTGACACCGGCGGAAGGACGGGAGGCATCCCTCCCGTCCGCCAGGGAGAGCCGTGATAATCGACCGATTCAAGGAGATGACGAACATGACCGAGAACGCGCATTCCCTGATGGAATCCCTGCTGCACAGCCATGCCGGGCTACTGCCAGATCTCGCGTTCGAAGTCATCGCTGCCGACGATCGCTACCCGCCCAATCGGCACATGTTCGCCGACCCATCCCGACCGGATGTGCGCACGGAGCTCATCAAGGCGACATGGACGACACGCAACACCAAGCTGGCCGATGTCACCCGACTCGCCATCCTGCCCGTCTGGAGCCTCGACAAGGCCAGGTCGATCCTCGACGCCAAGGTGGCTGAGCACGCGAAACGCAAGGATCTCGAGCTGGTGTTCGATCCGATCGCGCTGTCGATCATGACGCTCTACACCGGCAAGGACGAGGCCGCGCTATCAAGGATGATCACCGGGACGAAGCATGACGGCATCATCACCGGTAACGTGAGCAGGCACCGCGACCCGCGGGTCCTCAAGGACGGCCTGTTCACCGATGCCGCCGGCACGAGGGGCGCCTGGCACGAGAAGGGGAGATCCTCCCGGACCGCGCTCAAGCTGCTCCTCAGCAAGGGCAACGTGAACATCGAGCTGGACGCTCCGCAATTCACCTGGAACACCGCTAACAGGTGGATAAGCCTCCGACTGCCGGTGCCTGAGAGCATCCTTGCCGGTCTCGAGGGGAAGGCGGTCGCCACGATCCTCGAGGCGCCGTGGGCAGTCGGACTCGCGATCACGAGGGTCGATCCCATGGAATACGCCGACTGCGGAGCCAGTTGCCAGCTGCACTACCGGTCGACACGATCCGACACCGCCCCGCCTCCCGGCTAGAGGGATAAGCAGAGCCCGACGAAATGTGGTCTGTATGAAGACAGATTACGAAAGGAAAAAAGATGGCCGGCCAAGCCTTATCCAGCGCTGGCCCCAGGAGCACCTGAGCAGCGCATCTTTTCTGGCTTTCGGCAAAGAGACAGGACTTTCGATGCAGATTTATTGCAAATATCTTCTCTTATCCTAAAAGCATAAACGCAAGCGAAAGGTCGCTGGCGCTAACGCACCTTATCCATACTACCGGAGAACCCATATGAAGACCCTTTTGAGTATCGCCCTTCTGGCATTTGCAGCGCCTGCCGCCGCCCAATCGGCCCCGGAAGCAGCTCATGCCCATCACGCCGAGATGGACCATTCCGCGCATGCACAGCCTGAGAAGGCCGCCCCGTCGGGCTGCACCGAGGAGCACGCAGCCATGGGTCACTGCACCCTCGATGCGCCTGAAGCCAAGGCCGCCTGCGACGGCGAATGCTGCACATCTGCCGAGTGCACGATGGATTGCTGCGAGGCTGGCGAGTGCAAGATGGAGGGCAGCGGCCAGTGTGAGGAGGGCAAGGACTGCTGCGCGGGCATGGCAAAATCAGACCACACCGCCCATCACGGCGCCCACCAGGGTCATTGATCCAAAAAAATCGAATCCTCGAAGAGCTTCAAAGGGGCGTGAGTAGCACAGCTGCCGCGCCCCTAACTAAAGGGATAAACAGAGCCCGAAGGAATGTGGTCTGTATGAAGACAGATTACGAAAGGAAAATACAAGATGGCCGACCAAGCCTTTGCCTGCTGCCAGGACTGCACCTCACCCGGCCCTGAAGGACGCTGCGCGCGTATGGGGCAATGTCTCCAGCTGCCCGCCGAGGTAGTAGCAGCGCTTGACGACATATTCGGCACCGAACGTCCCGGGCTTTCAGGGCGTCTGGCACAGCCCAATGGTAGCCCGTGACGGGATCGAACCGCCGACATTTCCGGTGTAAACGGAATGCTCTACCGCTGAGCTAACGGGCCACACAGACGGCTTATGGTGGAGATGAGGGGGATCGAACCCCTGACCTCAAGCTTGCAAAGCTAGCGCTCTCCCGACTGAGCTACAGCCCCATCATAAACCGTCACGGCGCCTGGTGCATTCGGCTGGGTTCGAACCAGCGACCTCTGCCATGTCAAGGCAGCGCTCTACCGCTGAGCTACGAACGCATGTCAGGCGACCATCCCGGTCAACCCACCCGCAATGCAGGTGCCGATCGAGATCCAACAAGAGCCAAAGGCTCCTGCGCTGCGCTTCGAGATGCTGGACCTGAAACCTGGAGATTTCGCGTCCGGCAACCCGGACGCATTGAACACGTCCGGGGTCTAAGCGACCGCGACTGCCGCGGCGACTACTGCCACAGGGGCAACAAGGACGAGAACGGTGTTCATGGCGATCCTCATAATCGCAGGCACAAGGACCTGTCAACACGAGAACACCATCCAACCGCCTAATCCATCCGGGACCTTACATGACATCGGAAGCACGATCATGACCACCATACCCGATCCGCTATTGCGCGCTCTTGCCGATCGGCCGGCATCGCGAATCTGCGAGAACATACTGGTCAAGGCCCATCAGGAGGATGTGCGCAACATACTGGAACGTTGTGCAAGAGGCCATAAGCTCGAATACCGCCTGCGCCATTATGACCGGTTCCTAGGAATCCAGAGCATCCACGTGACACCCTGCAATCTCACTGCGTCGGTCAGATTTGAGGCCCCCATAGAGATCCGCGGCATGACGCTCGACATCCTGCAGGCGATCCCGCAGGCCGTCATGATCAGACTGAGAACCGATACGGCACCGCGCCAGGTGGTCGACCACCCCTTTCTCGACGGTCTCAGGATCACGAGGGTCAAGGTCGACGGAAAGATCACGCGGATCGGACTGAAGTCCACCAAGAAGCGTAGCACGCTCGGCCAGATCCTCGCGGACCATCCGCATGCGATCGCGGAAGGATGGAAGGTCCAGGGCTCCGAACCCGAGTAGAGCCCGAATGCCGACGATATGACCAAGGGTTCTACAGGAAGGAAAAGCAGATGACAGACTTCACGCGATGCGCGGACTGCACCGCACCTACGCGATGCGACAGGATGGGCAAGTGCCTGCAGCTCCCGCCCGAGATGGCAGCCGCGCTCGATGATATCTTCGGAGTGCACCGGCCGGGACTGTCCGGCCCGCTCGTCGGTGCGAGGACGCAAGGAAACGACGCATGACGATATCGACCGACGACTGCCGCAAGTTCATCACGGACTTCCAGAAGAGCAATCCCCAGATTGAGCAAGCCCGCTTCGACGGCGAGCTCGATGAGGAGGCTCTGGCGGCTCTTGTTGATCCGAAGAACTGGAAGCCCCAGCACAAGGTCCGGCCGGCTTCGCTCACCGACGAGCACGAGCCCATGGAATCCTACGGTGTCTACCGCGATGGCGAAGACGTAAACCGCTATGCCGAACCCCAGGATCGCATCGACGCAGCGCAGATCGCCTGGGAGCGCCGCTTCGACTGCCAGCCGTTCGAGGGCCAGGTCGCCTATCTCATCCTCGAGACGCACGATGGCAAGCTGATCTTCGGTGAATACGTCGGCGACTGACGCCATCGAACCATCAGGGGGTCCAAGGAGGCATGAAAAACTGCATCCTTTCCAACATCTTCAGCTATTAAGGAAATCACATGGATTCCGAAAAAATCTATAGCGGCTGGTGCAACGCTTACGAGCATGCATGGCGCGGTCCCGGCGCAGTTCCGCACATGCATTTCAATCATTCCAAGAGAAACCCAGGCCATTTCGAGATAGTGCGTCTGCGAGACGAACTGCCCAGGCCGTTCCACATGGGATTCGGTCTCGGCGAAACCAACGACACCTCCGGTGCCGATGCCGCGAATATCATGCTGGACATCGTTTCAGGCGACACGATCAGAAACAAGGCTGATGCAATGATCGGCGAGATCGCGGATATCTGCAAACCTGCCGACATGCAGGTCAATGACTGGCACGTGTGCGAGATCAAAAAGCACGAGGGTGAATTTCTTCTGACGCTTTACACCGAGATTATCGCGCTAAACACCTCTGGGACCCACGAAGGAAATGACATTCTCGTCGGTCATGGATTCGGGCGCAATGGCATGGACAAGATCAGGAAGCTTGCGCGCCTGCAGGACCAGCGCCGCGAAATAGCGGAAGGCCCGCTGAAGGTGGATCCCATTCTGCTCGGCAGGTTGCGGCAGCTCAGCGAGCCTGAATTCAAGAAACTTGCAGATCATCTCCGGAAGCATCCAACGGTGCCGCCTGAGGAGAAGGGGATGGCCCAGCAAGCGAGCTGGGATCGGATATCGCTCTCCCGATACCACTGCATGCTTCCTGAGGGTGTGGAGACCCTAATCGTGAAGAAGGGCGTCGTCTCCGGAAGAGTGCGGCTCGCACCTGGAACCACGTGGAACGGCACCACGCTCATCCATGCTAATGGCGCGCCTTCGACGATGGCGGCCAGCATGAAAGGACGCGCCCTGGTCGACGTTGTGGATCACCCGGAAGTCGATCGGCGCCTGATCGTCAAGAGCGCCAAGGTAGATGGACGACAAGCGCTAAGGATCACGACCAAAACGCTCCTCGAGCCGCTCATCCCATAGGCATTCAATCACAACCTACGCTTCCTATCGAACCAAAGCCGGCCAGGGTCAAAGGGGGGAACAGGTTTTTTCAATAACAAGGAATTCACATGACCTATTCACCGAAAGACACCTCCAGGCTTATCGACGACCTCGCGAAGCTCTGCGACGAAAAAGAGGAATGGCTGATTCGCCTGGAGTGGCCCGGCAAGGGCAACACCGCGACCTACCCGTGGCCCGATATGGGTCTGGGCCTCAGCTTCACCGACGAGACCCTCGAAACCTTCGAAATCCAGCCGTTCGAAAAGCAGCTTCCTGCGACCTACCGGAAGGTCACCCTCACGGGCGACGGGTTCTTCCGCACGATTACGCGTGCCGATCTGGAGATCGTGCTGACCGAATTCCTCGCCGAATACGGCGGCAGTCCCAACGTCACGATCTAGTTCTCAGGGGTCCAAGGGGGCGTGAGCAGCCGCAGGCTGCCATGCCCCCTGGTTAAAGGGAAGAGTTCTTGCGTCTTTCGGGTTGGGAGAATAAGCACGGCAAAGATAAAGGGAGAATCATCTACATGTTGCCGACCGGACACCCAGCTCTACAAATCCTATCCTGCTACATGGAACTTGTCCGGGCGCACGAACACGTTTCGTCATCTTTCAAGTCGGGCTCCCAACCTCATTCCGCCTGGCACAAGAGAGGTCATGACATGCTGGCAAAAGCTGGCGCGGCATTGGCGGATATTCCAGGAATTGTCGGGGACGTGCAGCTTCAGGCTGACCCGGAAGACATCAACAGCCGTCTTAAAAAGGTCTGCCAAGATGCTGAGGCAGTTTTTTCGAATATCGAAGTTGATTCACCTTGGCATCCCGGCGGCGCTCACCTCAAGACCGGACACGACGACGATCTAATCATGCGCAAATGGGTTATTCTTTGCGATCTTGTTGCAGAGCAGGCAGGCGTTACACCGTCATACGGTAATAACACTCTATAAAGCTTCGAGAATGAGCATGAGTGACAGCGCCCGACAGGTTTTTGATATCCTGCTTGAACGAACCCTTATTCCGGCGTTCGTATCGGATGCCTCACGAGGAATGACTGCAGCAAGCTTTCGAAGCGAAACCAACAAAGTCACAGAGAGAGACGCTCTGGACTTCCTGCGTGGCTGGCACTCTGGACTGGCGGAACATCAAGGACGCGGCCAATACCTGTTCGGTGACGCTCACATAAAAGAGCAATTTTTCACAAGCGGAACAAAAGCCAAGATTCCCCGGCCCTACACCTTATGGCTCGAGCCAATCATAACCCTTGGGGCGATCGCCCGTTTGCACCTCGACTACGGATGGCCAGCAAGCCATCTGACCGCCCAATCATCTGACTATGCGTTCGACATCATGGCAAATGATCATGTCTCGCTTTCCATAGCCGGCGAAGTCAAAAAAAGCGCTAAAGAGGTTGAGGATCTCATCCGCTTGATGACAGAATACGGCCTTGATCCGGAACGTGTAGAGCCCAGCCCTCAGAAAGAGCAAAATGCATTCCGCAAGGCAAAGTCACTGCGGGAGAACGACGCCAATCTTCTGTGGATCGTCGGACCGGATCGCCTTGAACATGTGTTTCACGTATCCCGAAGCGATAACGGCGAAACAGTCCTGACACCTGGATCACCTTCCGATCTTCGCTATTCGCACGTCCCGGCGGCGTAAGAAGAGGTTTCCGTTACGAATTTTGGCATCCTATAATCTCCCGATGCAGGGAGGAAAAGTGGTGAGCTACGAAGACGAAGACGAATATCTCTCTTACGATCAGCGTCACGATGCGATCGAAGAGAAGGTCAAGCTGATCTTCCTTGGCGGAATCGGCGCCTTGATCATCGCAGGGCTGATATACTGGCTGTTCAACCTCGGCGACGGTATCACCAATGCCGAATACATGCGCATCCAAGAAGGCATGTCCTACCAAGAGGTCATCGCGATCGCCGGAGAAGAGCCTTCGAGCATGTCCAGCACGACCGTCATGGGTATGACTGTCGACCAGTATAACTGGGACGGCGAAGGTCCTCTTGGCATCACCCAGATCCATTTCATGGACGGACGGGTCGCTGGCAAATCGATGATGTAGCCATGAAGGATATGGGGCCACACCTTCTCGGGATGCTCGTGGGTATCCTTGCAGCCGTCGGCATTGTCTATCTCATGCTGAACCTGGGCAAAGTAGAGACGCCCCCGCCGGCCTTCGCCGATCCTGTATCCAAGGCACAAATCGAGGCCAAGGTATCGAACCTCGGCTTACCGAAGACCTGGCCGGGGCCCGAGCGCGCCGTGTGGGCAAATGGCTATCGTCCTTACACAGGAGAAACGGCGGGTCTCATTATCTGGGACTCGAGCAATAACGAACGGCGCAAGGTGTTTCGTGTCCGTCCTGCGGTGCGCAAGATCCGCGGCGAGCCCAACAGGCAACCTGCGATCGTCAATGTCTTCATGTCGCCTGGCGACAGAGTAAAGGTAGACCTCGCTCCGGGCACTTACGAGGTTTATGCGATCTCGGGCTTAGGATGGGAATCCGGCTTCGATCACAACGCCGATGTCGTCAGCTACGGATATATCCACGTCTACCGGCGGAGGCCTTCGGTTATCGCAATCGGCGCAGAAGACCAGCCGGTAACAATCGTCACCCGCGACTGGTTCTAGGAGAAGGCCGTGGCAAGAAAACAAAAGGGGATGCTGGAGCAAGCGGCCGAAAGTCCCGGCGCAGCTGCTGCATTGGCTGTCTTTGGCCTCATTTTGTGGGGACCTATTCCAGAAATCTTCATCCGATCCATGTTTGGCGGGGAGAAGCCCATTACCAACGGCTCTCCAGACGCCATGACCAATATGATGTCCAACGGCTATATGGGCATGTTCATGCTCAATATGCCCTGGCTCGAGTTGGCGGGCATGGCCATGGTCGCTGCCGCTTTCGGCTTTCTCATGATCCACGCCAACCGAGGCCATATCAGTCACCCAAAAATCAAAAAGCAGCATCTTACTGCTACGTTCGCGGTCACGTTCTTTGCCCTCTGCTTTCTCACCTTGAAAACATGGAATGTCGCGACCGATCCAGATCTCGGGAAAGCTCGAATGGACGAATTGCAGGCTACAATGAAGCCGGGCAATATCCAGCCAGATCCTGTCGTTGCTCAGCTTCCAGCAGAATTTCCACAATCAGGCACCGAGATATGGGGACCTCAGGGCAAACCTATTTCAGGATCGATGTCGACGATTTCCATCTGGGATGTGACAGGGTCCAACCAGAACAAAGTCGTAAAGATCAGAAGGCACTCGCCCACTTATGGTCGCGGTGCCAATCTGACAGAACCCGTGGTCACGCTCTACCTGCGAGCAGGAGAGCGGCACGATCTGAAGGTGAAGCCCGGTCTCTACGACATTGTTGCCGCATCCTCGGAGGGATGGGATTCGAACGGGTTCACTGGGACCACCACGATCGTCTCTTTCGGCACGGTCAACGCTGCAGCGCCAAGCATTCCTACTGTCATTGCCATGGGGGCTCCCGACCAAGACGCGACACTCGTGGACACCACTTGGTTCTGATCAAGTCAATGACCTAAGATCTGATTTCCCGACAACAGCAGGGGAAAATGGAAAGAATCTAAGAAGGAAAATTTCCATGACCGACTATCACAATAACGAGACTCCCACCCTCACCGGAGTTCAGCGCGCCAAGGTTGCCTTTGCCCGGGTAGTAGCCTTCGTCTCCGGCATTCTCCTTGCGATGGCGCTACTCGCGCTCTTCACCAATCTTCCGCTCCCTGCCGGCATTGCTGTCTGGACCATCGGCGCCGTGGTCGCTCACGTCTGGCTGTTCCGCGGCATCGTGCGACCGCGCGGCGAGAAGCCGGGTCTACACGATTTGCGGTCCTACGTAGTGGACAGCGGCATTCCCATGATTGTCCTGGGATGGCCGGTGATGACCCCGTTCCTGTTCTTCCCTGAGTTCGCGGAGGAACAGATCGAGAAGCTGCTCGGCATACGCTG
>CETA01151797.1_pt1 | contig 10467 bp, 10 predicted proteins | sample 531251 | NCBI WGS metagenome assembly CETA01 (sample SAMEA2622362, study PRJEB7988) | marine metagenome | biome: marine biome (ENVO:00000447); feature: mesopelagic zone (ENVO:00000213); material: "saline water (ENVO:00002010), including plankton (ENVO:xxxxxxxx)" | depth 380 m
GAAAAGGAGCAGGCATAAGGTTTGTTTTAATTATTACGTAAAGCTTTTATCAATTCTTGTTTAGTCATTTTAGACCTACCTTCAATGCCTATTTTTTGCGCTTGCTTATACAGGTCTTGTTTGGTGCGGTCTTCATACTTTTCAGCTTTTCCACCTTTTTTACCGGAGTCTGGAGTATTAGCAATACGTGCAGATTTTTCTTTGCTATAGCCTTTGTCTCGCAAGGCTTCATATTGTTCTTCGTTTTTTACTGAAGGAATTTGAGCTGCCATACTATCTTTTTTGGTTGTAACCTAAAAGTAAGGCGATTAATACACTTAGCCCGTGTCATTAACACAGGTTTAAATGTTTACAGGAATTGGTGCTGAACTAAACGAGAACCGCTGAGGCTTAATTACGGCGTCGGCGTCGAGGTCCAGAAGGTTTGATCGCCGGTTTTTTACCGGTCTCTTGTTCCGGCTCAAAGACTTTACTGCTGTCTGCTAAAAGATTATTGAGCTCGCTCAATTCCGAAGGTTTAAAAGCTCTGTATTTTCCTACCGGAATATCTAAACTAATATTCATAATGCGCACCCGTTTTAAACGCGTAACATTATACCCCAGATATTCGCACATGCGGCGTATTTGTCTGTTAAGGCCTTGTGTCAGTATAATTTTAAAGCGCTTTTTTCCCAGTTGTTCTACCTCACATTTGCGGGTGATCGTGTCTAAAATTGGGATGCCGTCAGACATTCGTTTTACAAAAGAAGCGTCTATGGGCTTATCAACATCCACGATATATTCTTTATCGTGGTTGTTACGAGCACGAAGAATTTTATTAACGATATCCCCGTCATTTGTCAGAAATATCAGACCTTCACTGGCTTTATCTAATCTCCCTATCGGAAATATTCGAGTAGGGTAATTGATGTAATCAATGATGTTGTCCTTTTCCACACGAGTATCTGTGGTGCAAACAATACCTACAGGTTTGTGGAAGATAAGATACACCGGAGCATCTTTTTTCTCACCTACGACTTTGCCATCAACCCTGATCTCATCAGCGCTGCTTACTTTAGTTCCCATTTCAGGAACGCTTCCGTTTACGGTAACGCGACCGGCATCAATAAGTTTGTCAGCCTCGCGCCGCGAACAAAAACCTACTTCGCTGAGAAATTTATTTATACGAGTAACATTAGCGTCTGACATAGTGTTTAAGGTAAAATTAAAACCGAATTAATCCTTCAAGAAGGTTATGATTTTCTCATTGACATCAGTGTCGTAGAGCGAGTGGTTGAGTCCTTCGGTTTCTATAAATTGAGATTTTTGTAGTGCTTTGTGAATGGCTTGAGAACCAGAAAAAGGAGTGATAGGATCTTCTTTGTCGTGGATTACCAAAGTAGGCACTTTTATTTTTGTCGCAAACACCGAAGATGAAAAGTCACGCGTTTTAAAATCAAAGGTGTTTTGAAAAAACCTGTCTAAAGCTTGTAGCGCTCTGGCGTTGAGGCCTAGGATTTTCTGATAGTCTTTCAATATGCTTTCTAGTTTATCAGGAGCTCCCAGAATCACCAGTTTTTCTGTTTTTATGCTGGATTCTTGTGATTGATTATACAACACGGTCATACCGCCCATCGAGTGCCCAATGAGATAATCAGGACGATAGATCTCAAGCATTTTGTCTAGGGTTTGATGATATAGCGGAACGTAAAAGTATTTTCCGCTACTGTAACCGTGAGCAGGCGCGTCAAAAGCAATGATGGTGTAGTCTTCTTTTTGAAGTCTAAAAATCATTTCTTTCCAGCGGTGACTGTGACTTTCCCAGCCGTGTACTAATAGAACGGTTTTGCCACTGCCGGACCATTTATAAGGTTGAATTTTTAAATCTTCAACTGCAACTACAGGCTCTAGATTAGGGTTTAAAAATTCTTCGTGATGCGCTCCAATGCGTCCCCGGCGAGGTTTACTAAAAACCTTGAAGGCTTTTCTTGCTGAAGCTTTTGGGTTTACCAATGCTAAGGCATTTATATAAAATCCTATTGCTTTAGGTAGTATTTTTTTGACCAGTTTATTCATAAAAAAACCCTCTTTTAAAAGAGGGTTCAAATATACGGGTTATGTAAAATTTAATGTCTGTTTTCGGCATCTATAACATCAGTGTCTTTTCTGTACTTTAAGAGCGAAATTCCTGAAAGGAAAAATATACCGCCTAAAATTGCTAATGCCCACGGACTAACACCGGTACTCATACTTCCAAAAATTCCCATAATACCTAATACCAATGCTATGGCGCCGCCAATTACCATTACTAGTGCTAAAATCTTAATCATAATATTTGTACTTATTAGGTTAGATTTTAAAAGTAGTAGAAATGCCGTTTAGCAGCTTTGAGATTAACGTGGCTTTAGGTAAGAATTAATACTTATTTATAATTTTTGGAATTTTTAATCTGATTTTCAAAAGGTTGAAGAGTGTTATTCTTCTTCTCGATGTACCTTATTAAAATCAAATGCCGGTTGACAAACCGATAGGTAAACACATTTTTGGTTAAAAGGGTTACTGTACTGCACCCGCGTACCGGCTTTAATTTTTATAGATTGTCCGGCTTCTAAAATGATGGGTTCATCATCAATTAAAAATTGCTTTTTTCCTTCAATGATGAAGGTGTACTCATCAAATTCAGGGGTTTGAAACGGTTCGCTCCAACGGGGCGGTGCTATCATATGGGCGATACTTATGGCAGTGTTTCCGTCACTGGCTTTGCCAAAATGTTCCCCGATGTATTTACCGTCATCAGTAGGGACGACAAAAGGAGTTTTCTGAATATAGTATTTAGCGTCAGACATTATTTTTAATTTACCAGCCGATCATAAAGTATTTGATCTTGGCGTCATTTGGAATTTCAGCACCGGTAACTTTAGCATCCATATTAAAACGCAACTCTCCCGGAAGCTCATCACGATCAATAGTAAAATACGCATTGATGTCATCAACAAAAATTACGATACTACTTATTAGTGTTTCAATTCTTGAAATCTCATAAGCTTCGGTGATGTCTTTATAGGTACTGTTGAGGTTGATGCCTTCTTCGGTGGTGTAGCGTTCATCAAAAACCTGAACAGTTTTAATTGTTTTTGGATTACCATCTTTAGTGGGCATCAAGCTTAGCAATTGCTTTCCACCTTTTTCATAAATTTCAATAGCGTTCACATTTAGCTCTTCACTTAGACCAGAATTTTGATCCACAACACTATCATTGCTAAAAATGGTTTTTAGTTCGTTTACTTGCGTTTCTTTAGTGAGTTCGCCTACACGATCAGCAGTAACTTTAAAAGAGCTGTCTGAGTCACAAGAGGTGAATAGTAAATTGGTAATTATGGCTGCAAAAAATATTCTTTTCATTATAAGGGTTTGTTTCTGTTAGGGTTTATTTTATAAGTTTTCCTAAAATGCCCAGAACACCGCGTATTACTGTGGCGCTGGTAAGCACTTTAATTATCGCTTTTTCAGTAGTGTTACTTCGGGAAGAAGTACGACTGCTTTTAGACACCGTTGCACGTTCTTCTTTAGCTTTTTCCTTGGCTTCTTCGCTTTCTGCCTTTTTGATTTTAGCATTTAGCAATTCATACGCGCTTTCTCGATCTACAGTATCATTGTACTTAGGAGCGAGTGCAGATTTACGATTTATTTCTTCAATTTCAGCATCGGTAAGAATATCCATTCGAGACATTGGCGCACGCATCATTGTGGCTGCAAGCGGTGTGGGTCTTCCTTTTTCATCAAGAGCCGAAACCAGCGCTTCACCAGTACCTAAAGTGGTGAGCACTTCTTTGGTATCATAATATTCAGAATCGGGGTAGTTTTCGGCAGTGAGCTTAATGGCCTTGCGGTCCTTTGCGGTGAAAGCCCTAAGTGCATGCTGAATTTTTAAGCCTAGCTGACTCAATACACCATCGGGAACATCGGTTGGGTTTTGCGTAACAAAGTATAAGCCAACACCTTTAGATCGTATGAGTTTCACAATGCTTTCGATCTGGCTGTGCAGTGCTTTTGAAGCTTCTTTAAAAATAAGATGCGCTTCATCAATAAAGATGACCAATTCCGGTTGATCGCTGTCGCCCTGCTCTGGAAAAGTGCTGTAAATTTCCGCGAGCAAACTGAGCATAAACGTTGAGAAAAGTTGAGGCCTGTCTTGAATATCAGTAAGCCGAATGATATTTATTTTACCTCGCCCATTGTCATCCAGTCGAAGCAAATCATCAACATCAAAAGATTTTTCACCAAAAAAGATATCTGCACCTTGCTGCTCCAGTTGAACAACTTTTCTTAAGATAGCGCCTGCAGAGGCAGTAGAAATTCTGCCATATAGATCTTGAATTTCTTCTTTGCCTTCATCTGTCGCGTACTGTAATACTTTTTTAAAGTCTTTCAAGTCTAATAAAGGCAGGCTCTTGTCGTCACAATATTTAAATAGGATGGCGATGATACCGGCTTGGGCATCTGTTGCATCGATAATTCTTGAGAATAGAACTGGGCCAAATTCACTTACCGTGGCGCGCAGTCGTACTCCATTTTGTTCAGACAAGGTGAGTAGTTCTACCGGAAAATCTTTTGGTTCAAAAGGTAGACCAATTTTTGCGTGGCGCTCATCAATCTTAGGATGACCTTCACTTGCTTTTGCGATACCACTAAGGTCACCTTTCATATCCATCAATAACACAGGAACACCTTTTTCTGAAAGATTTTCGGCTAAAACCTGAAGTGTTTTGGTTTTTCCGGTTCCGGTGGCGCCAGCAATTAAGCCGTGTCTGTTTAGGGTCTTTAAAGGAAGGTTTACGTGAGCTCCGGTTATCGTCTGCCCGTCAAGCATCGCGGCACCCACGGTGATATATGATCCCTTGCAAAGGTTTCCTTGTATAATGTGTTCTTTAAAGGCTTCGGTCTGGCTCATCGCTAAAAATTTGGACTAAAAATAAGGATTAATGCCAAAATCAAACCGACTTGCAATAGTTAATTTTTAACAGTTTGTAGCGCGTTTCGGTCCCCTTTAAAATAAGGTTGTTAGGCTTTGGTAACGATTTTAATGCGGCGTATCTTTGCGCCCTATGACAAAAGAGGCGACAGCAACCCGGGTAGAGCTGGGAGAGTTACTTCCGTTGATGGAAGAGTTTTATACCATTCAAGGTGAGGGTTACCATACCGGTACTCCTGCATATTTTATACGTGTAGGTGGTTGTGATGTAGGTTGCCATTGGTGTGATGTGAAAGAAAGTTGGGATGCGGCGATACACCCGCCTACTGAAGCTGCCGCGATCGTAGCAAATGCCAAAAAATACAGCAAGACAATTGTGATCACAGGCGGTGAACCTCTAATGTGGGATATGAATCACCTTACCGGCATGTTGAAAGATGAAGGTTTGCAGGTGCATATAGAAACCTCAGGAGCGTACGAACTTACAGGACATTGGGATTGGATTTGCCTTTCTCCTAAGAAGCGTATGTTGCCTAAACCTCGTATTTATGAGGAAGCTCACGAATTAAAAGTGATCATTTACAATAAAAGCGATTTCGCATTCGCGGAAGAACATGCTGCCAAGGTAAATGGTAATTGCAAACTTTTTTTACAACCAGAATGGAGCGTGCGCGAAAAAATGACACCCTTAATTGTTGACTATGTAATGGCTAATCCTAAATGGAGAGTGAGTTTACAGACACATAAATATCTAAATATACCTTAGTACATTTTTGAAGCATTGGTAGCCGGAAGTTTTATTACTTCAATACTTACTTCATGGTCGTACAAATTGGGTAGAACCCATAAAAAAGGCTTCCGATTTGGAAGCCTTTTTTAATACCATATTTTGAAAATTACATTTCTACTTCTTCAATAGGTACTTGGATGTACATATCATCCCAACCTAAAAACATATCTGATCCATTTTCAGTAGGTTGAAAAGAGATTGAGAAAGATTCTATAGGAGCAGCAGTTTTATGAGCCGGAGTCGTAAAACGCACTAGGTCGCGTTCTTCCTTATATCCATAAGCGCCCCAAGTGTCTAAGTCTTTGTTTAAAATCACCGTCCATTCATCTTCAGTTGGGATCGTAAACAATGTGTAGGTTCCTGCAGGAACTTTGGTATCACCAACCATCATTTCCTTATAGAATTTAATTTCAGTAGATTCATTAGCGCCAGTTCTCCATACCTCACCATATTTTTCTAGCCCGTCTTTAGTAGCAAAAACGTCACGTCCTTTTTTCTGAGGACGGCTGTAGATCACGCGTACACGAGGAGTTTTGTCTTGGGCCCGAAACATTGCAATATCAAGCGGACTTTTGTCGAGTTCGCTAAATTTTTGTGCGTTTACGTCATTGCCAAAAATTAAGAAGCTAAGTAGAAAACTACCTATTATTAGGGATTTCATAAATGTTGTTTTTAATGTTGAAAGTCAAAATTTTATACAAATGTACAATGTGGTAAAACCTGTAAATGTTAAGCGAATCTTAAAAGAATGTACCACAAGTAATTTTGTATTTAATAGCGTTCAAGAAGTATTCCAAATCGTCAAACCCCAGTAATTACTCAAATCAACTATGATTGGCACGTGTAATTTCCTGTTCTTATCACTTTATAAAATTTGACTGCATATTTAATGCTGAAAGTTTTCTTTTGTAATAAATAGCATATTTGAAGTTTACATATGTAAGTATATGCTTGTTTTTTGTTTGCGAATCAAAATGTAAATTGCATCTTTGAGCCATCAAATTAAAACAATACGATTATGTGTGGGATAGTATGTGCCTATGAATTGAAACAACCGGCTGAGGTTTTAAGACCACAGCTTTTAGAAATGTCAAAAAAAATACGTCATCGTGGACCGGATTGGAATGGAGTGTATAGTGATGAAAAAGCTATTCTAGCACACGAGCGTTTATCTATAGTTGACCCTGCATCAGGGAAACAACCTTTATTGAGCCCTGATGGAAAATTAATTCTTGCCGCTAATGGTGAGATCTATAACCATCAAGAGTTGCGCAAACAACTTAAAGGTCAGTATGATTTTAAAACACAGTCTGATTGTGAGGTTATTTTAGCGCTTTACCAAGAAGAAGGACCTGGCTTTGTAGATAAGCTAAACGGAATTTTTGCCTTTTCACTTTATGATGCTGAAAAAGATGAGTATTTCGTAGCCCGTGATCATATGGGGGTTATTCCACTTTATATGGGATGGGATCAGCACGGAACCTTCTACGTAGCTTCAGAATTAAAAGCGTTAGAAGGAACCTGTACAAAAATTGAATTATTCCCTCCGGGACATTATTTACACAGCTCAGATGGGGAATTAAAAAGATGGTATTCTCGAGAGTGGATGGAGTATGATGCAGTAAAAGAAAACGAGACCAGCATAGAAAATTTAAGAGAAGCTTTAGAGGCTGCAGTTCATCGTCAACTGATGTCTGATGTTCCTTACGGAGTATTGCTGTCGGGAGGTTTAGATTCTTCTATTACCTCAGCGGTAGCAAAAAAATATGCAGAAAAGCGCATTGAGTCCGGTGATACGGACGGTGCTTGGTGGCCACGATTACACTCGTTTTCTGTAGGTCTTGAAGGCTCGCCAGATTTAGCGGCGGCTCAAAAAGTTGCAGATCATATTGGTACGGTACACCACGAGATCAAGTTTACCATTCAAGAAGGTCTTGATGCTATAAAAGATGTGATTTACAACCTAGAAACCTATGATATCACCACGATTAGAGCTTCGACTCCAATGTACTTAATGGCGCGTGTTATCAAATCTATGGGTGTTAAAATGGTGCTTTCAGGAGAAGGAGCAGATGAGGTTTTTGGAGGTTATCTATACTTCCATAAAGCGCCAAATGCTCAGGAATTTCATGAAGAAACCGTGCGTAAATTAAGCAAGCTGCATATGTACGACTGTTTACGTGCAAACAAATCTTTAGCTGCTTGGGGAATCGAAGGTCGTGTGCCATTTTTAGATAAAGAGTTTATGGATGTTGCGATGAGCATCAACCCTCAAGATAAAATGATCAACGGGGAGCGCATGGAAAAATGGGTGCTTCGTAAAGCCTTTGAATCATACTTGCCAGAGAGTGTTGCTTGGAGACAAAAAGAGCAATTTTCAGACGGTGTAGGATACAGCTGGATTGATACCTTAAAAGAATTGGTGAACGAAAAAATTAGCGATGAGCAATTGGCTAACGCGAAGTTTAAATTCCCAATTCAGACTCCAACAAATAAAGAAGAGTATTACTATAGAAGCATTTTTGCGGAGCACTTCCCAAGTGATGCTGCGGCATTGAGCGTACCTCAAGAAGCCTCTGTAGCGTGTAGTACAAAAATCGCTTTAGAATGGGATGAGGCATTCAAAAATATGAATGATCCATCAGGAAGAGCGGTGGCAAACGTACACAGTGATGCTTACAAAAAGACTGAACTTGCTTAACTAGCCACATACCACGTAAGTTTAGAGCGCTTTCTTTATTGAAGAAAGCGCTTTTTTTATGGTTTATCTAGTTTAGATTCTACTTCATTTAGAATCCTTGATTTTAGCTGTGATTTTTTCACAATTTGTTGATAACTTCAAATCTTTGGCCGGTCATTTATAAGCGTATTGCAGCGCCTTTTTTTATATTTGTTAGCTATCTATAAACACTGCTTTAAAGTGTTCTTAAAGCGGCTAAAAAGTTGCTGCTTTTTTAGATTTGAGATTAACTTAATAAAGATTTATGAGCGAAGAAGCCAATAAGAAGCAATATTCGGCAGACAGTATTCAGGCCCTGGAAGGTATGGAGCACGTGCGTATGAGACCTTCGATGTATATTGGAGATGTGGGAGTGCGTGGTTTGCATCATTTAGTTTATGAAGTTGTAGATAACTCCATAGATGAAGCTATGGCGGGGCATTGCGACAGCATAAAAGTGATCATTAATGAGAATAACTCGATATCGGTAAAAGATAACGGTCGGGGGATTCCGGTTGATTTACATAAAAAAGAAGGCGTCTCTGCACTTGAGGTTGTAATGACCAAGATAGGTGCCGGAGGTAAATTTGATAAAGATTCCTATAAGGTTTCCGGTGGACTTCACGGAGTAGGGGTTAGTTGTGTTAACGCACTTTCAACCCATTTAAAAGCTACTGTTTATCGTGAGGGTAAAATTTGGGAGCAAGAGTACGAGAAAGGTAAAGCGATGTATCCTGTAAAAGGAATTGGCGATACTGATGACCGTGGTACAGCCGTTACCTTTCTTCCTGATCCTTCTATCTTTCAAACCACTACTGAATACAACTACGATACGCTTGCCAGCCGTATGCGCGAACTGGCGTATTTGAATAAAGGTATTACGATCACACTGACCGATAAACGTCAGAAGGATGATAAGGGCGAATTTGTTTCTGAAACCTTTCATTCTGAAGAAGGATTAAAAGAATTTGTACGATTTCTTGACGGAAATCGCCAGCCGATCATTGGAGAAGTGATCTCTATGGAAGGTGAGAAGAATGATATTCCGGTTGAGGTTGCTATGATTTATAATGATAGCTATGCTGAAAACTTACACTCATACGTTAATAACATTAATACCCACGAAGGAGGGACGCATTTAGCAGGATTTAGAAGAGGACTTACGAGTTCGCTGAAAAAATACGCCGACGCTTCCGGGATGTTAGATAAGCTGAAATTTGAGATTGCAGGTGATGACTTTAGAGAAGGTCTTACGGCAATTATTTCGGTAAAAGTTGCAGAGCCTCAATTTGAAGGGCAAACCAAAACTAAATTAGGTAACCGTGAGGTTACTTCGGCGGTTTCTCAGGCGGTTTCTGAAATGGTAGAGATCTATCTTGAAGAACATCCTGATGATGCTAAAACCATTGTGCAAAAAGTAATTCTTGCAGCTCAGGCACGTCATGCAGCTAAGAAAGCCCGTGAGATGGTGCAGCGTAAGACAGTAATGAGCATAGGTGGCTTACCCGGGAAATTAGCAGACTGTTCTGAAACTGATCCTGAAGCTTGCGAAGTATTCCTTGTAGAGGGTGACTCTGCAGGTGGAACTGCAAAAATGGGACGCGATCGTAACTTTCAAGCGATTCTTCCGCTCCGCGGAAAAATCCTGAATGTTGAAAAAGCGATGCAGCATAAAGTCTTTGAAAACGAAGAGATCAAAAATATCTTTACGGCTCTTGGGGTAACTATAGGTACCGAAGAAGATAGTAAAGCGCTTAACCTTTCTAAATTAAGATATAAAAAGATTGTGATTATGTGTGATGCCGACGTTGATGGTAGTCACATTGCAACATTGATCTTAACCTTCTTTTTCCGCTATATGCGTGAATTAGTAGAAGGTGGTCATGTTTATATCGCAACGCCACCACTTTACTTACTGAAAAAAGGAAAGAAAATGCGTTATGCGTGGAGTGAGAAAGAGCGTGATGAATACAATGCACAGATGGGCGGAAGCGCTTCAGTGCAGCG
>CETA01013259.1_pt1 | contig 10456 bp, 8 predicted proteins | sample 531251 | NCBI WGS metagenome assembly CETA01 (sample SAMEA2622362, study PRJEB7988) | marine metagenome | biome: marine biome (ENVO:00000447); feature: mesopelagic zone (ENVO:00000213); material: "saline water (ENVO:00002010), including plankton (ENVO:xxxxxxxx)" | depth 380 m
GCTCGTGCAACACTGTCGCTTTCAAGGCTAACACGCGCCAGCATTTCTGGAACTTTACCATGCTCTATAAAAGTATCGGGCAAACCAAGGTTCAGAATAGGTATTTGATAGTTCGACCGCAACAGGAATTCGTTAACTGCCGAACCGGCGCCGCCTAAAACTACATTCTCTTCCAGAGTGACTACAAGTTGGTGCCTCGTTGCCATATCGCCAATTAACTCTTCATCAAGTGGTTTGACAAATCGCATGTCGATCACTGTGGCATTAATTTTGTCTCCCACCTCTAGGGCTGGTCCGACCATGCTGCCGAAGGCAAGAATTACTACGGAAGCACCTTCTCGCCGCGTTACAGCTTTGCCAATAGGCTCTGGCCGAAGGTCGCGTTCTATAGTAACGCCGGGCCCTTTGCCACGCGGATAACGCACGGCTGCTGGCCCTGTATGATGGTAGGCGGTTGACAATAGCCTGTAGGTCTCAGCTTCATTGCTAGGTGTCATGATTATCATGTGGGGGACGCAACGCAGGTAACTAAGGTCGAAGCTGCCGGCGTGGGTCGGTCCGTCCTCACCTACGAGCCCTGCCCGATCGATGGCGAATAGCACGTTCAGTTTCTGTAACGCGACATCGTGAATGAGCTGGTCGTAGGCACGTTGCAGAAAAGTCGAATAGATTGCCACTACTGGTTTTACACCATTGCAAGCCATTCCGGCCGCGAAGGTTACAGCATGTTGTTCAGCAATGGCGACGTCGTGAAACCGGCTAGGAAATTGCCTGGCAAAATCTTTCATGCCCGATCCCTCACCCATGGCAGGAGTGATACCAACAATCTTGTCATCCTGTTGAGCTACATCGCACAGCCAATTACCGAAAACTTGAGAATAGTTTAGGGAATCAACCGATGATTTATCCACTACCTCGTTATCGTCTGCTTGTTCTAGAGAAACGGCCGGTTTGGGTTCTGGTTTTTCTTTGTTCACCTTGGGGTGGATCTTGCTCATGGCATGCATACCGAAGGGATCGTTCTCGGATTTGGAATAACCTTTGCCCTTCTGAGTTACAAGATGCAGTAGTTGCGGACCTCGTAGCGATTTTATATTGCTAAGAATTTCAACTAAACTTGCTGTGTTGTGCCCGTCGACCAAACCAATGTAATTAAAGCCAATTTCTTCAAAAAGAGTGCCAGGCGAAACCATCCCTTTCATGTATTCTTCCGCCCGGTGAACAGCCTTAAGAGCGGGAGGAATCTTGGAAAGCATTCGTTTTGATCCAGTGCGAATAAAATTATAAGGTTTGCTCGCCCACATGCGCGCGAAATAGCTGGAAAGCCCGCCAACGTTATTCGAGATTGACATGTTGTTATCGTTTAATATCACCAGGATATTGTCATCAAGATGACCGGCGTGGTTAAGGGCTTCGAATGCCATACCGGCAGTCATGGCTCCGTCGCCGATGACGGCAATATTGTGGTGTTGTTCTTTGAGTAAGCGATCTGCCACCATCATACCCAAAGCAGCACTTATTGAGGTGCTCGAATGTCCCACGCCAAAGGTGTCGTAGTCACTTTCTTCCCTGCTCGGGAAGGGGGTCAGTCCATTTGATTGCCGAATTGTAAGCATCTGATCTCGGCGACCGGTCAATATCTTATGAGGATAGGCCTGGTGTCCAACATCCCATACTAATCGATCTCTTGGAGTGTCGAAAACGTAATGCAAGGCAATAGTGAGTTCAACTACACCTAGACCTGCGCCAAAATGGCCGCCAGTCTGACCCACCGAATACAAGAGGAAAAGCCTCAATTCATCTGCCAGCTGCGCAAGTTGGCTAATTTCCATAGACCTGAGATCAGTTGGGTTGTTTATCTGATCTAGTAGGGGTGTATCAGGTCGTGTGATAGGTATTTCTTCTAGCATTTCCTTATTTCAACTCTCCAGATGCCAGTTTTCAAGGTTTTCCTTTGCTTAAAACTCAGTAAAGCGTATTCAGTGCGCCCTATCGACGATATATGTAGCTAATTTCCGTAACAAGTTAGCGTTTTCGGGAAATTTTGTTAAAGACTCTAGGGCTTGGTCTTTAAGGTCGTTTGCCCTGAGGTGGGCTCCGTTCAAACCGAGTAAGGAAACGTAAGTGGGCTTCTTAAGTTGTTCATCGGATCCTTGGGGTTTGCCTAGTGTCTTTGTTTTGGCCGTTACATCTAGGATGTCATCGTGCACCTGGAAGGCCAAGCCTATGCATTCGCCGTATTTATCCAATGCTGATAGTTGTTCGGCACTTACCGAGGATTTGCACAACGCCCCGAGTTTTACACAGGCCCTAATTATGGCCCCAGTTTTCGATTTGTGCATGGTTTCCAATTTGGCTAAATCTAGGGATTGGCCTGTAACCTGAAAGTCCAGGGCTTGACCGCCCACCATGCCATTGGCGCCAGATGCTTCTGCGAGAATCTGAATCATTCGCAGCTGGATTCCCTCATCAAGCGCTGCTAGAGGCTCAGCGAGTAATTGAAAAGATTGTGACTGCAAAGCATCGCCAACTAGAATTGCAGTTGCTTCATCGAATGCTTTATGCAGGCTCGGTTTACCCCTCCTTAGGTCATCGTCATCCATAACGGGTAAGTCATCGTGTACTAGGGAATAACTGTGAATTAGCTCCACAGCACAGGCCGCGTTATCTGCCAGATCGAGTTCACCGCCGACAGCCAGAGTACTTCCGTAGACTAGGGCAGGACGGATTCGCTTACCGCTGCCTATGCAGGCGTAAGCCATAGCATCACGCAGTATTTGGCTGGGCATATCTCGATTAAGGTGAATATTCAACGACTTATTCACTTTTTGTTGGCACTGGAGCATAAAATCCTCCAGAAGATGAGAGGTAGGCGAAGTCACGGGTGGGGGCTAGTCGTTATCTTCTTTAAATTCAAATTCTTCTGTATCACCGTCCTCATTAATGAGGACCTGAACTTTTTGCTCAGCTTTTTTAAGCGCAGTTTGGCATTCGCGTGTTAGTTTTATGCCCCTTTCAAAAGCTTGCAATGATTCCTCCAAACTGAGCTCTCCCTCTTCCATGGCTGTTACCAACTCTTCGAGGTCTTCCAGAGCTTGTTCGAAATTAAAACTGTCGGTTTTCTTATTGGCCATCGCTTTATCCGCTTACTAACTAAGGTGACCCGGTTAATTGGGTGTTGGGCAGATGAACTCGAGATTATAGCGAAGTGGCATTGCAAAAAACTACTACTACATACCTTTAACAAATAATAGAATCTTTAGCAGTGAAAGGACGATAGTAACCATTCGAATCTAAATTTGGGTAATTAACAGGGGAAAATTATGGGTTTTGTAATTGTTGTAGTAATTCTCGCGTTGGTACAGTACATCGTATTTGGAATACTGGTCGGGCGAGCAAGAGGAAAATATAACGTACCTGCGCCTGCCTGCAGTGGTGATCCTATTTTTGAACGATATTGGCGGGTTCACCAGAATACGCTAGAGCAATTGGTAGCTTTTCTGCCAGCTATCTTTTTGTATGCCTATGTTGGAAATCCGGTAATTGCCGCAGGCGCCGGTCTTGTGTATCTCTTAGGCAGATTGCTCTATCTGCGCGGCTATGTTGCCAATCCCGAGTCTCGCGCTATAGGGTTTATCCTTACCTTCCTGCCCACTGTGTTCATGCTAATTGCTTCGCTGTTCATTGCTGCAACAACTATGCTCGCTTAGCTTATTAGTCACGTTCTTGTTGGATTTGAGGAATTGATTCTGTCTGTGAACCAGCTCAATTCCATTTTATCAGGGTTTTGCAGCTTACTTATCGGGGTGAGATAGGCAGTTTCCTTACTTGTCGCGCCTTTGGCGCTAGGGTATTCTCAGCCCGACTAAAGGAGGACGTCATGCAAGACGCGAGCAGTACAGAAACCGGTACCACCATGGATACTGACAGCAATTTTGCTACCTCTGCAGGAAAACAACTCGGCCTTTACGCTCTCTATGCCTTGTTCGGACTGTCGGTTCTTATCTATGTGCTGTCGGTTGCCGCGGGGAGTTCAGGGGGCAGTGTGAGTGGCGGTGCTATCAATGTAGAACGCAACAGCATTACTATCGTATTAACGGAAGAGCCGCCACAACTAGATTCCACACGTAGCACTGATGCTGTGAGTTTTATTGTGCTTGCTCATGCAATGGAAGGACTCATTGCCTATGATGACAATGACCAACTTACTCCTGGCGTCGCTGAACGTTGGGAGATAAGAGATGACGGAGCAACTTTCTGGATTCGGGAAGACGCCAAGTGGAGCGATGGGCAACCAGTTACAGCATATGACTTCGAGTTTGCCTGGAGACGTGTACTGGACCCTGCAACCGGCTCCGAATATTCCTTTATTCTTTACCCGATAAAAAACGCTGAATTAGTGAATCGTGGCGACTTGCCCAAAGAGATGATAGGTGTTCGTGCAGTGTCTGATCGAGTGCTAGAAGTCGAGTTCGAAAGGCCGACTCCCTATTTTGATAAGTTGGTTGCATTCACCACGTACTACCCCCTGCGTGAAGATTTCTTTGGGAGCACAAATGGTCGCTATGGCGCCGACACGGACATGTTGCTTTCTAACGGACCCTACGTAGTAACAGAATGGATACATGGTTCTTCTATGTTATGGGAAAAAAATCCGTACTATTGGAATGACCAGAAAGGATTTCTAGATGAAATTGTAACTGCGTACATAACCCATGACGTGAATGCAAAACTGAATCTCTTCAAGGACGGACAGATTGTCGAAACCAGCTTGGTTGCGCCTATGTTACCCACGGCGATGGAACAACGTTGGCAGATCGACCGTTTCATGGATGGCTCGGTATTCTTCCTCGAATTTAATCATCGGGAAAACCGCATAACAGGTAATTGGAACTTTCGAAGGGCGTTGCAATTGGCCCAGGATCCTTCGGAGCTGGTCTACAAAGTATTGAAGGAGGCGAGCTATTTGCCCGCGCAGAGTCTTTTTCCGGTATGGATACAGGGTACCAAAGAGGCGTTTCGAAAAGAATATCCAGCGCCAGAACATAAAATAGATGTAGAGAGAGCCCGTGAGCATCTAGAGCTGGCGCGTCAAGAACTAGGGCTGGAAGAGTTTCCACCAATTATATTGTTAAGCGGGGATTCTCCCCTTTCTTTACTCGCGGGTGAGTATTATCAGGAGCTCTATAAACAGAATCTCGGGCTAGAGTTGCGTATTGATGCCCAGATTTTTAAGCAGCGTCTCGCCAAGATGACTTCTGGCGAGTTCGATATCGTTATGGCTGGTTGGGGACCAGATTATTTTGATGCGCTCACGTTTGGTGATTTGTTCGCTTCTTGGAATCTAAACAACCGCGGTCATTATCGAAGTGAGGAGATGGATCGTCTAGTCAGTATTGGACGGTCAGAGCTTGACCCTGAGAAGCGTATGGATGCCTTCGGTGATATTCAGCAACTCATCCACGAAGACGTGGTGATCATTCCAATGTATGAGCGTGGTATATCTTTCGTTGTAGATCCCCGATTGAAGGGATTCAAGCGTCGTTCTGTTGGCCCTGACGTCGATTATAGCTACGCCTACATCGATTCATCTCAAGACTAGGACAAAAATAATCCAAGCACAGTGGCAACCATCTAATTCTCTATGTGGGTTTATGTATTAAAGCGATTGCTCCAAGGCATTGTGACTGTCTGGTTCATTGCTACTGCCACATTTTTCGCCATGCACAATGTGCCGGGCGACCCGCTTTTAAATGATCGCGCCGTTAGCGAAGCTATTCGCATAAATCTGGAAGCCAAGTACGGCCTCGATCAACCCGTTGGCACGCAATATTTGATTTATTTGGGCAATCTGGCGCGGGGTGATTTCGGCATTTCCTTTACCCAGGAAAATCGCGAGGTCAATGACATCATCCGCGAACACTTTCCAATATCCGCAATTCTAGGTGTCTTGGCTGTTGTATTTGCGGCCGCCGGCGGAATCTTATTCGGGGCCTTAACCGCGATCTATCGTAATCGGTTACCTGACTACATCATAATGTTATTGGTGATACTGGGTATTTCGGTACCCAGCTTTGTGATAGCTGCCCTTAGCCAGTTGACCTTGGTAACTCTCAATAATGCCGTCGGTGCAACAATTTTGCCGGTAGCAGGGTGGGGCACTATCTTACATATGTTGGTGCCGGCCTTGGTATTGGGGTTGGGAACGATGGCCTACCTCACGCGGCTGATGCGATCGTCGATGTTGGAGGTTGTCAATTCCGACTTCGTCAGGACGGCCAAGGCAAAGGGTGTACCGCCAGCACGAATATTCACCAAACATCAGCTGCGTAACGCCATCCTTCCCGTTATCACCGTGTTGGGGCCTTCCATTGCCGCTATCACTACTGGCGGCTTTGTCGTCGAGCTGGTGTTTGCCATCCCTGGGCTGGGACGCTACTTTGTACAGGCGGTGCAACAACTGGATTACACCGTGATCATGGGCACTACCGTGTTCTACGGGGCATTCCTTGTCTTTATGGTGATACTCGTAGACCTACTCTATGGCTTCATTGATCCACGAGTGAAATTGGAAAAATGACTGATATTTCTTCCATCGATTTTACCCCACTTCGTGGGCATCGAGAGGTTCAATCGATTTCCAGACCGTCCCTGTCTTACTGGCAGGATGCGTGGATTCGGCTAAAGGCAAACAAGCGGGCTCTGGCATCTCTTTATATAGTTATGGCTCTGGCCTTCTTCACCTTAGTCGGGCCTACAATCTGCACAGGGATATGGTGCTTCGATCCAGCACTTCAGGATCTCGATCAGGTCAGTAAGCCACCGGGAACCAGCCGAGCAGCATTAATAGTTGACGATTATCAACCTTGGACCGGTGATCGATTTGTCATCGACGAGGGTTTGCGCCTAGGCGAACCCGCAACCACTCAGGCAGTTCGTCTGCAATGGAACGTCTTGCCAGGTGCTAATGGGCATCGGATTTACCGTAATATTTTTCCGGTTGGGCCGGAACTTGCTTATGGCATTCCACTGGCGGAATTTTTTGATAATGACACTTTATTCTTTGAGGATCGGCTCGACTTAAGGCCTGGTCGTTACTATTACTCTGTTGTGCCTCTTGGAGTCCGAGGAGAACTACTCCAAGGTTACCAGATGATAGAAGTGGAGGTACTGCGAGTCACTACGCTGCGTGAAGCCTTAGAGCGCGGATTGGTGGAAGAGTCCGCGAATGTCAAAGTGGGGGATCAGATAAACCTAGCTTGGCACCCCTTGGGCACAGATTATCTTGGACGTGACATGTTAGCGCGCTTGATGGCCGGAGCTAGAGTTTCCTTGTTTATTGGCGTTGGTGCACCTTTTCTATTTATTTTGTTCGGAGTGGTATATGGGAGCATGGCTGGCTTTATTGGAGGCAGAACTGATCAACTTATGATGCGGTTTGCCGACTTCGTGGTGGCGCTACCATTCCTGCTTTTCATGATCTTGTTCAAGATCGCTTTTGGTGTTGGTCCTGGGGAAAGTGGTGTGTTTCCTATGTTGGTTGCTTTGGTGGTATTGATGTGGCCGGCTACAGCACGATTGGTTCGCGGTCAGATACTTCAAATTAGGGAGCAAGGGTATATTAGTGCCTCCCAGCTCTTGGGTGCTAAGACTAACTATTTAATTCTCCGACATATGATTCCGAACACATTGGGAGTGGTATTGGTTACCATCACATTTGCTATTCCCAATGCGATATTTATCGAAGCATTTCTTTCGTTTATTGGGATGGGTGTGGCGCCTCCCACTCCATCTTGGGGCTCGATGTCCAATGAGGGCATCAAAACGATGTTAACCACGCCCCATGAACTTATTCTCCCTTCATTATTTATTAGCATCACTGTACTGGCGCTAAACCTGCTTGGCGATGGCTTGAGAGATGCTCTGGATGCAAAGATGAGGAATACAGAATGAGTGACGCCGCAATAGCTATCGAAACATCACCGGCTGTTTTGGAAGTGGAAGACCTGGCGGTTGAGTTCGACACGTATGGGGGTGTAGTCAAAGCAGTACGTGGTGTTGGCTTCAAAGTAGAACAGGGGAAAACATTGGCCATTGTGGGTGAATCAGGCTGTGGTAAATCAGTTACAGTACAAAGCATGATGGGATTGATCCCCATGCCGCCAGGGCGCATTACATCAGGGACCGCTCGATTGCGCGGTAGGGAAGTCCTAGGACGCAATACGATTGACGGTAAGCAGATACGTGGAGCCGAGTTAGGTATGATCTTCCAGGATCCCATGACTTCACTTAACCCTACAATGACCATCGGTGACCAGATCGCCGAACCATTGCAGGTGCATAAAGGGTACAGCTATCGACGGGCGTTCGATGAGGCCATCCGACTTTTAGAATTGAGCAAAATCCCCGAGGCAGAAAAGCGTGCCAAGCAATATCCTTTCGAGTTTTCGGGGGGGATGTTACAACGCGCTATGATCGCTATGGCCATTTCTTGCCAGCCTTCGATTCTTATTGCGGATGAGCCTACTACAGCTCTCGATGTCACAATTCAGGCCCAAATTCTTGATCTGATGCATGACATGCAACGGGAAACTGGCATGGCAATTATTCTCATCACACATGATTTAGGAGTAGTGGCACGTATGGCAGATGAGGTCGCTGTAATGTATGCAGGCAAAATCGTAGAGCATGGGACAGTAAGCGACATTTTCTATAAGTCTGCCCATCCCTACACCTTGGGGTTGAAGGAAGCGATGCCTACCAACGATCCGACTAAGCAACACGAGTTGAAACCGATTGAAGGTAGTCCTCCGGATCTGTTTTCTGCTCCAAAAGGCTGTGGCTACTGTGCCCGTTGCCCATATGCCATGCAAATTTGTGATAAGGGGCATCCTGATAGTTTTATCGTGGGAGAGCGTCATTCTAGTTGTTGCTGGCTGCATCATGAAGACTCTACCAGCCGGCCTGAAGATTTGTATTTCAGGGACTATGATTGATGTCTGATCTAGTTGAAGCTGTTGACCTAACCCGCTATTTCGATCTTAGTCGTAATCAACGAGTTCATGCTGTGGAAAATGTCAGTTTATCAGTTGGCGAGAGAGAGATAGTTGGCTTGGTTGGAGAGAGTGGTTCTGGCAAGACAACATTTGGTAAGACGTTGGTGGGATTGCATGCGAAATCGTCAGGTGTCGTTACGTTTAGGGGTGAAATCCTGCCTCAAAAATATCGTCCAGCTGATTTCCAGCGACTTGCGACTAAAATGCAAATGATCTTCCAGGATCCTTACTCCTCCTTAAATCCAAGGATGACGATAGGGGAGATAATTAGTGAAGGATTGAAACTGCACACAAATTTAAGTGCGGGCTCGCTGAAGGAAAAAGTAGCAGAATGGCTTGATCAGGTAGGGTTAAAGGCAGATCACATGTCTCGCTATCCTCACGAGTTTTCTGGCGGGCAACGTCAGCGCATCGGCATTGCTCGCGCGCTCATATTGGAACCGGAGTTCGTGGTTTGCGATGAACCCATTTCTGCCTTGGACGTGTCAGTTCAAGCTCAGGTAATAAACCTACTCGGAGAGTTAAAGGAAAGAATGGGGCTAACTCTTTTGTTTATCGCTCACGATTTATCCATGGTACGTTACGTTAGTGATCGCATGGCGGTAATGTATCTTGGATCACTAATGGAAGTAGGTAAAGCCGACGAAGTATACTTCAATCCTAAACACCCCTATACAGAGGTGCTTATCGGCTCTAATCCGGAGGCGGATCCTCAACTGGAGAGGAATCGTCCATCTACGACTATACAGGGAGAAATACCGTCACCTGTTAATGTGTCTCCAGGGTGTCGTTTCTCCAACCGCTGTCCGAAAGCGATGGATCACTGCCACAAAGTCACCCCCGAGTTGATTGTTCTTAAGGATGTGGACCGTCAGGTTGCCTGCCATCTCTATACTTAATCAACGCTAGCTAACTTAGCTTAAATATTGCTTACTATTTGTAAGCAAGAATTCAAGCCTTTTCCTCTAAGTCCCTTACCATATCAGTCAATGTGCGGAAATCGGTTTTGCCACTACCCATGAGCGGGAATTCTGGGATAGTAATGTATTTCTTTGGGAGGGCTATATTCGGTAGTTCGTCCGACAGCCGTTTGTTTATATCTTTAGGGTCTACAGATTGTGTTGTGGCGGCAACAATGCGCGAACCACGTTTGGCATCGGGCAATTCAATAGCGCAGCACTCAATCTCTTCAGATGTCGCCGCGTTCAGGGCTTCTTCTACCATGACCAGAGAGATCATCTCGCCCCCGATCTTTACAAACCGTTTCAAACGACCCTTATGCCAGAGATACCCATCCTCATCGAGAGTGCCCAAGTCTCCAGTGTCGTACCAGCCGGAACTGATGTGCAAGTGAGTTTCTTCCAAATCATTTAGATAACCCCGCATTACACCATCGCCTT
>CETA01018419.1_pt1 | contig 10448 bp, 13 predicted proteins | sample 531251 | NCBI WGS metagenome assembly CETA01 (sample SAMEA2622362, study PRJEB7988) | marine metagenome | biome: marine biome (ENVO:00000447); feature: mesopelagic zone (ENVO:00000213); material: "saline water (ENVO:00002010), including plankton (ENVO:xxxxxxxx)" | depth 380 m
CTCCATGGCCTCGGTGAGGCCGGACATGCGAGGTCCGCCCGGAATGTCGGTCTGCTTGGGGTCGCCGCAGATAACCATGCGCGATCCTTCGCCGAAACGCGTGAGGAACATCTTCATCTGCTCGCGCGTGGTGTTCTGCGCCTCGTCGAGGATCACGAACGCATTGGCGAGCGTGCGCCCGCGCATGAAGGCCAGCGGAGCAACTTCGATTTCACCGCTGGCGAGCCGGCGTTCGACCTGTTCCGGCGGCATGCAATCGTAGAGTGCATCATAGATGGGGCGCAGATAGGGATCGACCTTGTCCTTCATGTCGCCGGGCAGGAAGCCGAGCTTTTCACCTGCTTCGACCGCAGGGCGCGAGAAGATGAGTTTCTCGACCGTTCCGGACATCAGTTCAGATACTGCCTGTGCAACGGCAAGGTAGGTCTTTCCGGTGCCGGCCGGACCGAGGCCGAAGACCATTTCATCACGCTGCATGGCCATGATGTAGCGGGTCTGCGACTGGTTGCGGGCAACGATCGTCTTCTTGCGCGTCTTGATGAAGGCGTGCGGATGCACATTGCTTTCCGGAGCTTCGAGATTGGGAAGTTCCATCTGCGAGATTTCGCGGATCTTGGCATCGATGAAACCGGTGGTGATTTCTTGCTCGTCGCATTCGACGCAGCGATACATCTCACGGATGACCTGCTGGGCATCTTCGGCATACATGCCTTCGATGTGGAATTCAGGGCCGCGGACGCCGATTGAGACGCTCATCTTGCGCTCGATGTAATCGATGTTCCGGTCCATGGGCCCGAGGACGTCTGCGAGAATGTCGAGGTCCTGAAGGGCAAAACTCACAGAGGAGACACGGGGACGCGCCTCCCGTGCTTCTGCTGCGGTGGCGACGTTGGTCATGTTCATCTCTTCTCCTTTGAGAGGACTAACGAAGTCTACCATCCTGAAAACCAGGGGAACAACCTCTTTTTTCCTCTCTATCCATTCCTCCGCCCACGGCGTCAGGAATGAGGAACTGAAATTTCTCTTCCCACGATGGCCATGATGCATTCGTCGCCTCGCGCGATCGAGGTCGCGATGCGGTGCCATCCATCCCAAATTATGATTTCGTCATGCTCAAGGCTCAGGACGATAGGCGTGTGCCATTCGGCGTCCTCGAACTCCTTTTCGTATCGAGGATTGTTGAGAACGTCGTCATCGTAATAGTCCTGCCAGTTAACGCGCAGACTCTCGAAATCCTGAAGGGGAAACTGATTTTCCAGGCACCATGAGAGATCATCCGGATCGGACATTTCATTGGTTGCCCAGCCGACATACTGTGCTGCCCATTTGCGTAGCCCCTGTTCATCCAGTGAAGGCCAATCATGCAGGGGGCCGCTGGTGATAGGGCCGTCGAACATTAGCGCGTTCCCCTCGCCTGATCGCGCAGTTGCTTGTTGCGGGCTCGGCGCTCGTCGCGCTCCTGTCGCGAACGCCTTCCCGGCAGGATGTCCGAACTCTTGAACAGCGCATCGAAGCGGTCCTGATGGTCCGATTGGAGTCTTTTGAGAAGGAGTGCTGTGACCACCGAATCGTAGAGACCGCTGTGCGGCTTCATTCCGGTCATCTTTCGCGCCTCGGAAGAGAGATCGAACTGGTCAGCCAGTATCTGCAGCTTGTGTTGACGTTGATCAGGAAGCAGACGCTTGGCGATCTTGAGAGTATCGTAGGCGGCGTTGGGTTTCCACTCATTCAGGCGCGGCTGGAGCATATTGATTTCGACAGCGACAGAATGACCGATGACGGGATGCGTGCCGAGGATCTCGAGGATTTCGCTGGCGGTGTCTTCGAAGCTGGGACATTTGGCCAGATCATCATTTGAGATATTGTGCACGCGGTTGGCGTAATAGGTTACAGGAGCGAAAGGCTTGAAGCGCCAGACGTGCGCCTTGCCTGTAATCTCGTATCCGTCCATCTGGACCATGCCGAGCTCGATGGGCTCATTGGGGTTGGCGCCGTTGCCCTCGGTGTCCATGACCCAATATATTCCGTCCATCAATTTTTCCCTTCAGCATCTATTGCTTCTTTGCATGAATTTCTGGAGAGCAATCAGGCGATCATTGAGCCGTCTCTGCCCAGGCTGTCCTCTTATTCGAATGGAAAAGGCTTTCTTCAAGAAAAGCTTGGTCCAGAAGTAGGCCGCTGTGCGTATGGATGTTTCCGGCAGGCTCAAGAAGTTCGCATTGAGAACACATCGAAGATTGTTGTTGCTCAGCCTTTCTGTTGCCCGGATGGTAATGCCATTGAGAACCTCGTAACCGAAAACTCGTCCGGCATCTCGGCCGGTCATTGTCTGGGTTATCGATTCCGGAAGGTCTGGTGCTTGCACTACGATGCAATCGTCGAACAGGTAGGCGTTGCCGCCTATGCGAAGGAAGAAGAAAGGCTGGTTTTCACCGTTAATGTGAAATCCCCCTCCGCTGATATCAGACAAGACGATCGTGGCTGCCTGAGATAGCAGAGTTCCGCCGGTGCGTTTCATCAGGAAGGATATCCAGGCTGGATCATGGTCCTGCGTGAAAATGTCCATAACGTAGTCCGCAGCCATCGGCTGGGGACTGTCGCACGGCTTCATAGTGCTTCGGCAACTGTGTCTTCATCGACTGTAACTTCGGCAATGTGGGCACTGTCGATGTGTTTAGGGGTAATCCCGTTTTCTGCGATGATCTCGGCCGCCTTTTCTTTGGTCAGAGCGGTTCCCGTTCCTGTCAGATCGTCGATGTCGCTTTCGTAGATACCGCGGCTGTTAATCAGGTCCGCGAGGTTCTTCTTGTCAGGCACGCAGGAATATACCCCGCAGGTGACTGAGAAAGATGTCTTGGCGTGATAGTTTTCGCCTTCATGGGGAATGTCGATGGAGGCCGCGACCATGAAGCGAACATCGATGCGGTCGAGAATATCGGACTTGTCGGTCATTGTGATGCTCCTTGGAGATAATCGTCGATCTTTATGTGCTTGATGCCCTTCGAGTTGTCGTCGTTGAAGGGCAAGGCTCGCTCAGGCCCGAAGACGAGCCGGCCTTCGTAAGTGGTCTTGGGCATGCGTCCGCCCTTGTAGAGGCTGAGATGCGGACGGAAGTCGGGATGATCCATTTGGGGGTAGAGACGCAAGAGCGCGGCATGCCGCGCAGTAATCTGCGCATTGCTGAAAACCAGAGCCTTGATGGTCCAGGCAAAGATCTGGACCGGCTTCTCGCCTTCGGAAAAAACGAGTTCGTCCTCCTCAAGCGGAAGATTGTCCCATTCTACCGGCTCTCGCACGGTTGCCAGTGTCAGATGCAGCTGGTCTGCAGGAATAGCCTTCTTGACGCCGGCTTCCCGGAGCCAGGAGTAGACCTCCTCGACATTGAGCAGCGGCCTTGAAAGCCATAGCGGTGTTTTCATGGGGTTCGACTTTCTTGTTGTGCGAGCCAGCGCTCGTTCTGACGCTCGAGGGCAAGGAGATCCTGCTGGCTCCAGTCTCTGAGCATTGCGTGAATTCGGTATCCAAGATCGATAGTCGGCAGTTTGCGTTTGCCGTTCCAGTCAAGACCGTCGACCCGGGCGATGACTTCTTGTTCGACCTTTTCGAGTTCACCTTTGGATAGACCGGGTAAGGAAAATCCTATCGCCCGGCAGCTTCTGCGCACAATTTCGCGCCTCGCTTTTTTCGCGATCGCTCCATCATGCTGGTCGGTGTAAGGCGATTTGCGTTCATGCCACAGGCGGCCGGCATTGTAGACGGTCGAGAACTTGTGCGAATTGCCATCACCGGCGACGTGATACTGCTCGACCCGGCGCCTGATGGTCATGGTGGTGATGCCGACGTAGCGAATGAGGTTGTCATGATCGGCGAGCGCGTAAAGCCCCTGCTCGTCAGGAAGATCATACAGAGAGACAGTTTGCTCTGGGCAAATTGCTTTTGCAATATCCTGGGGATTCATTTTTCCTCCCCTTTCCAAGGCGTGACGATGAATCGTGTCGGGTTTGTGATTTTGTGCTTGCAGCTAGGTTGCAGGATGGTTAGAAGGCGCCTCATGAAGACGAACCGGCATATCCATTCGGGAATTCGCATCCGAGGTCGATGACCACGGGCGTTTCCATGCGCCCTCGGTCTACCGGAGGGGCGCTGGCCGGTTCTTTTAAGGTGAATACGAATTTCACCTCCTCCTGACAGAACCACGCAACCGACCCCTTCCGCTGATCGAGGCGCATGAATGGCTGTTTTGGGCAGTTTTCATGAAGGAATTGTGGCGTCGGTAGCTCAATTGGTTAGAGCGCTGGCTTGTGGTGCCAGAGGCTGCGAGTTCAAGTCTCGTCCGTCGCCCCAGATCCTTTAGTTCTTTGACATTTTGGTAATGCATGGCATTGCCGATGAACCTGAATGCGGGCGTAGCTCAGGGGTAGAGCATCACCTTGCCAAGGTGAGGGTCGGGCGTTCGAATCGCCTCGCCCGCTCCAGGTTTTCGGACATGTCTGTTGCAATGGATATGCGGGCGTAGCTCAGTGATAGAGCGCGTGCCTTCCAAGCTCGATGTCGTGGGTTATGTTCGCAACGTCCGCTCCATTGCAAAGCGTCGCTTAAGCGCGTGTAGCTCAGTGGGAGAGCGCACCCCTGATAAGGGTGAGGTCGATGGTTCAATCCCATCCCCGCGCACCAGCGACGTTTTGCAATGGACTTTTCCATGCGCTCGTAGCTCAGGTGGATAGAGTGCTCGCCTACGAAGCGAGATGTCGGAGGTTCGAGTCCTTCCGAGCGCGCCAGAATTTTACGGTCTCGTTGTCAACGCGAAGGCTAGCTGAAACGGTTATGATCCTGCCGATTTGCGTTCGGCGTATGTTCTTCCCATAATGCAGCATGGCTCGTGCAAAAGGTCCCCGTCATGTTCTTGAGCTCCCGCTGTCGGTAGATGAGCGTGCCCGGCATATTCTCGAGCGGCGTTTTAGCGCAGCGAACACACTGCGCAACGGGATTCTCCAGAGCGGCTTGAAGGCGCTCGATGCCTGTCGCGAAGATCCTTCTTGGGAAGCGGCGCGATCGTTGCCGCGCAAGACCAAGCACGAACGTGCAGCGCGTGCGCAGGCCTTCGCCGACGTGCGTGTCCGGTGTGGTTTGACCGAGGCTGCATTGTGCGTGGTCGAGCGGACAATGCGTGAGAGCTGCTGGATCCGGGACCACATCACGGCGCGGCTCGGACACGTGATCGTGAAGGAGGTCTTGAAGTCGATCGAGAATAACCTTTTCCTGGGGCGCGGACGGCCTCGCTTCAGAAGGGCGGATGATTGCCGCACCATCTCCGCCAGGCAGGCGAGTCCGATGATTTTGAAAGGCGATCCGTCGACAGGGCTAACTTTGAAATGGACCGGCCTTTCGCTGCCGGTTCGCCGAAAGGTATTTTCTGCTTCAGAGTTGCATTCTCTCGCCTGTCTGGCGATTCACTGCCGAGTGAAGCGCATCCCGAGTGGGCGCGTTGCTCCCGCCTCTCCATGGAGATACGCGGTGCAGATCATCGTCGCTGGAAAATCTTGCCAACATCGGGAGCGTGCCACATCCGGAGTTGCCGGCGTCGACATGGGACCTGCGATGGCCGGCGTGGTCTGGCGGAATGGCGAGGATGGTGCTGGGCATCGTCTTGTTCCTTTGGCCGCGGAGGTCGAGGGGGACGAAACAAATATCCGCCGCATGCAGCGATCTCAGGATCGTCAGCGAAGGACAGTCAACCCGCATTGCTTCGACGAGCGCGGACGATGGAAGAAGGGCCAGCGGATTCGTCACCAGTCGAACCGGCACAAGCGGGAAATGGCCAGGCGACGTGTTAGGGAAACCAAGGCGGCAAAACATCGCCGCAACTGCCATGGCCGCGATACGAACGACATCCTTGCCGTCGCCAGCGAGATCCGCATCGAGGATCATGGCTACAGCGGATGGTCGCGTCTCTGGGGTCGTGCCATGGGCCGAGGAATGCCGGGGTTGTTCATCACCGAACTCAGGCGAAAATGCCTTGATACCGGCGGGACATTCGTGTCGATCAACACCCGAAAGGCTGCGCTTAGCCAAGTTGACGCTCTGGGCGGCATCCGGGAGAAGAAGCCGCTGCGCCAGCGTTGGCATGAACTTGGCGATGGTTCCGGCTTCATCCAGCGAGATCTTCATTCAGCCCTTCTGGCGTCACACTGCGACGCTGAAGGGCGCATCGATCAGGCGGGCGTTCGCGCCCATCTGCAAGGTCCATGTCAGGACCTCGTGCAGCCGTCGGCGGCAAAAGCTGCTGCCATGGCTGAAGCCGCGAGGGCGAGGGCTCTGCCCGCGCCACGATCAAAAGATCGTCAGAGCGGTTCGAACGGAAGTCGGGAAGTCCCGGCCATGAGGGAGAAGGGATCACGGCGGCAGCGCCGCCGTGACTGGCTCCGAGGCCGGATCACTACCAGACGAACACGGAGGAATGGGTCAGCCAATGTGGCTCCATTTCAGATAGCTTGCGTGACTTTGAGTCCAGCTAGCTTCCGTGTCTGACACCCGTAGCTCAGTTGGATAAATTATTAGATTCCGAATCTGCAGGTCGCAGGTTCGAGCCCTGCCGGGACCGCCAGACTTATTTCCCCGCAAGAGCTTCGATTATCTGAGGCAGCATGTTGGCGATCGCACGATTGACGCGGTGCTCGCCGGCAACAGATACTTCGAGGGCGCGAGGATGGTCTGCCTTGGATAGGCCTTTTTCATGTTCTCGTTGACGCGCCAAGTTCTCCAGCCTGGCAATTAGATCTGCGTTTGGATTGTCTTTCCGTGAGTTCTCATCCTCATCTCCGGGTTCGACACCAATGAGTCCGAGCATATCTTCGGTGAAGTTGCCATGATCATCGAAGACCTCGACTTCCTCGAAATCTGGATCGCCCGCTCTTTCGGTGACCATGAGCGGCCATGCTTCGCGTGAATTGAGAGAGCGTTCAAGACGGTAAGGGACGCCATCAATCGTGAAGGTTAGGTTTGTGACGGTAAGGCCGCCAGTTGCCTCGTTCTGTTGGATGTCGAAGTGATCAACATCTTCCTCGACGATTTGCGCATTATGGCCGTGCGTTTCGCTCAGCAGGATCCACAGACGCCCGTAGCACTTGAGAAGCGATCCCTCATTGAACAGATCTCGAGGGAGAACGCGCCGGTATCCTCCGACATATTCCGATGTTTCCGGAAACGGATTGCTCATTCTCGTCCCTCCCAGTCGTTGAGTTTCACTTTTCCCGGCTTGCTGAAGCGAGTGGTTACTCCGGGACGACGAAAGTTCTGAACCGGACGGTGCATGCGGGCGACGGGATGTGTGCTTCTTTCTGCCTTGCCAGTTTGAACCATGAGTTCGTTTTCATCGATTTCTTCGTCGAACTGGATGCCGAACTTCTGACCATCCTGCCAGATGACCTTGTAGGGAATTTCAGCTTCCTTGCGAACGAACAAGCCCTTGCTTCCCGCCGCCGGCGGCGCCTCCTTGCTCTGGATTTGCGCGCCAGAAGTTGAAAGATTTCTGACCTTCACAGATATCTCCCCGTCTTCCGTCTTAAGGGTTGCCACCAGGAATACTGAAGATCGTGTTCCGGCAACTCTGGTGTCAATTGTCATGGATGTCCTTTCCGTGCCGCGCTTGCGGGATTTCTAGAAATGTAGAGTTTGAATTCGGCGACATCGCCTTCGCAGCACGTCCACTGAGGTCGGAAGGTTTTCCTGTTCAGTGGCTCGCTTCTGCGCGGTCGTCTGTCTTCGATGCTCAGCATGGCTGGGCCGTGCGTAGTGCAGGGAAGATGGAACGGGACTCGTATTTGCTCCAGTCTCCACTTACCTTTGTGCCTCGAGGCGTAAGCGTGCTCTTTGTGATAGCCGCTGGTCGGGAATGTTGCCTCTGGGAAGCGTGTCTTGATGATCTTTCGAAATCTGCGCAGCCAGCGCTTTTCCATTCTTTGAGCTTGAGCTCTTTCGAGTTCCGTTTCTGCCTCGCAAACCCGATTGCAATAGACGGCGCAATCCTGATCTCCCCTTACGTCTTCGGGAAGTATGTCCTTGTCAGCGAGGTGATCATAATCGATCCGGTCGCCACAGTTGGAACATTCGAAGTGCCAGCCCTGTTCAACCAGGACGTAGGCAGGCACTCTTCCCGTGACTGCGAAACCGTCGGCGTAACTGGCCCTTCGGCAATCCATGGAGGAAAAATCTCCGTAAGCGAATTTCTGAGTTCCAAGACGGCGCGCAGCAGCCGAACTGGCGGCGAAGATAATCCCACCTGTCCCTTCTGATTTATCCGTTACCGTATAGGCCAGTAGGCGGGGTGCGACCCTGAGCCTTGCCTCTCGCTTCGTTATTGTTTCAGTCGATGATGACATGGGGAATGAACCTCGACATGTCCTTGGTGATGAGGCCGCTGTCTTCGCGAATCCCCAGGCCACAGGCGCGGTCACCGATAACCCAGCTGCCGAGGATAGCGTGGCGGTTGTTCTGCATGAACAGCTTGGCACGCTCCTGGACGATGGCTGGCCCTTCTTCATATTCGCCTTCGGTGGCTTCGACGATCTTGCCATCCTGCACGATGACGATGTTTGCGCCTTCACGTGAAAAGAAGGGCTTGAGCACGTATCCGCTCGAAGAGAAGCTCTGGATTTCGCTCTGGACGGCGGTTTCGAGAAGATTCGGATGTCCCTTGTTCATTTCCCAAAGCTGGGCGAGGAAACCCTTGTTCGAGATCATGCTCTTCCAGATGGGCTCGACGAACACACCCGGGGCAAGATGCTTGGCGTAGTCTTCGCGTAGCATGTCTTCCCACGGGTAGAGTTTGAAGCACTGGTCGATCGTGATGTCGTCTTCGTCGGTATACCTTCCATTGGCATCGACCCCGATCTTGCGGATGTCTACCACCTTGGTCGTGTGTCCGGCCTGGGTAGCGCAGTCCATGAGGTAGGCCACGGTGCCCAGATCTTCCTCGTTTTCGGTCCAGCAGGCGAAGTGGAAGATTCGGTCCTTCGGATAGAAGCTGAGCGCCTCGATGAGGCTCTCCTGCAGGAAATTGTATTGGTCGGTTCCTTCGGGAAGCCGTCCGGCCTCGACCTGGTCGACCATCCAGTTATGCTGGAAGTAGGCGGCCTCGAAAATAGAGGTAGGGGTATCTGCGTTGTATTCGAGCATCTTGGCAGGACCGGTGCCGTCATAGGCAAGATCGAAGCGACCATAGAGGTGTCGATCGCCGTTGTTCCAGCTGGCGCGCACCAGATCGATCATGCTGTCGGGGATTGCCAGACGTTTCATGCGCTCGTCTGATTCGAGGACGCGCTCTGCTGTTGCCAGGCACATTTCGTGAAGCTGGGTTGTGGGTTCTTCGATATGCTGCTCGATTTCCTCGAGCGTAAAGACATAAGCGGCGTCATCCTGCCAATAGGGATCGCCATACATCGTATGAAAGCCGAAGCCGTCTTCCTTGGCCTTCTCACGCCAGTCCGGACGTTCCTGAATATCGATGCGCTTCATGCCTTTTTTCCTTTCTGAAAACCGTAATCTCATACGTTCCCCACCCGTCGGGAACGTGAAAAAAAGGGGCCCCTGCGTGGGACCCCTTCTTCTTTTTTCCGTTCGCTTGTTTAGCCGCCGAAGCTGCTTCGCGAACTCATGCTTCCGCCAAAGCCACCGCGCGAGACGCTGCGGGTATTGACGTTGACCGGCTTGGGTGCCGTTACCGGAGCTGTGGCAACCTTTCGTCCGGTAGTGCCAGTCGACACCGAGGTGCCGGTGCCGGTCCGGGTATTGCTGAGCTGGACCGGGCCGCTGCGACTGCGATAGATCGGTGAACCGTAATAACCGCCATTGCCGTAGTAACCGGCATTGGGACCGTTGAGAGCACTCGAGAGCAGGTAGCCGGTGAGGAAGGGCATGAAGAAGCTTCCGCCATCGCTGCGCGTGCTTTGCTGGCAGTTGCCTTGGCCCCACTCTTCCTCGCAGGTCTGCTGGCCGTCGTAACGTGGAGCTTCTGCTGCGTGCTTCGACATGGCCGCTTGGTAAGCGTCATGGCATCCAGTGGTTTCGTATCCGGCGGCGACGCATTCTGCCGGCGTTGCGAACTGGATAGGCTCCTTGGGGAGTGGCAGGGGCTCGGGCACATTGGCCTCGCACCCTGCCGTGGCCACGCTCATGACGGCGATCGTGCCGAGAGCGAGGCGCTTGCGGGTTCCGTTGGTATATTTCAAGGTGTGTCTCCCGTCTCAGTAGGTCATGCAGTTGGCGTTGAGCATGCCGACTGCGATGGCAAAGCCGCCCTTCCAGACAGCTGCGGCCATATCGCCATCAATGATACGCTGCGACAGACCCTTCTGGAAGAAGGTAGCCACAAAGTAGGCGAGGACCTGGACGACGAGGCCGACAGTAGCCCAGACGAGGAATTCGCCGAGTGTCACGGTATTTGCCGCGGC
>CETA01150184.1_pt1 | contig 10428 bp, 10 predicted proteins | sample 531251 | NCBI WGS metagenome assembly CETA01 (sample SAMEA2622362, study PRJEB7988) | marine metagenome | biome: marine biome (ENVO:00000447); feature: mesopelagic zone (ENVO:00000213); material: "saline water (ENVO:00002010), including plankton (ENVO:xxxxxxxx)" | depth 380 m
TCCCACAAAAAGAAATGGGTGGTGGAAGTGGATTAAAATATGCTGCTTCAAATATTGTTTATCTATCTAAAAGAAAAGAAAAAGATGGAAAACAAGTTATTGGAAATGTGATACATTGTAAAAATTATAAATCAAGGCTTACAAAAGAAAATGCTATGATTGATGTAAGATTAACCTATGATAAAGGTTTAGATAAACACTATGGGTTGTTAGATTTAGCAATCAAATATGATATATTTAAATCAGTATCAACAAGGGTTGAACTACCTGACGGAAGTAAACAGTATGCTAAAACTATCAATAATGAACCTGATAAATTCTTTACTAAAGATATTCTCGCTCAAATTGACAAGGCAGCCAAAAAAGAATTCCTTTATGGCACAGAATAGATATGTCTTTGCTCAAAGAGATGTGGATGACTTCAGCTGCATAAAAATTGTAGAAGGAGAATACAGCGGGATCATATACACTTATGGACACGTAAAGTTTGCTAGTGAAGAAAATACTAAAGGTGAGTTGCCAATGAAATTTGATTATGATATAAAGAAGAATCCTAATAACATTGATACAACTACTGAAGGATTTAGAAACTACATTGGTGATATATTAATTGAGGTAGTAGAAAAACAATTAGAAAATGGAACAATCAGATTTAACAAATAAGTATATAAGAACTTATCATAATGTTTTGACAAAAGAAAACTGTCAGCATTTAATAGATAAGTTTGAAGACTCTTCCTCACAATGGGTTAAAACAGATTTAGATAATCATAGACACTTTACAGAAATCAACTTAAATTTACACAAGGATTGGCAAGAGTATGCCACATTATTATTTGAGAAGTGTAGATCACTTGTTGACAAATACCGAAAAGATGTTAAAATAGATTCTATAAAACAATGGCCAGAAAAGTTTGGCTTTGAACAGATAAGATTTAAGAAATACGAAGATAATGATAAAGATGAGTTTAGAGAACACGTTGATGTTACAGATTACAATAGTGCTAGGAGATTTTTAGTTATATTTTTATATTTAAATAAAAATGATGGAGGCGATACAACATTTACAGATTATAATATTAGAGTTAGACCAGAAGCTGGTAAGGCTCTTATGTTTCCCCCATTGTGGACTTACCAACATACAGGTGAGAAACCAAAAAATCAACCAAAGTATCTTGTAGGAACTTATCTTCATTATGTCTAATCAATTTGAAAAAACACTTTTATCCAATTTAATATATAACGAAGAATTTACAAGAAAGGCTTTGCCTTTTATTAAAGAAGAATTTTTTCAAGATAGGAATGAAGTTGTATTATTTAATATCATAAATGGCTTTGTTATTAAGTATAATAATCTTCCATCAAAAGAAGCCATATCAATAGAATTATCAAACCTTAAATCACTTACCGAAGATGAGTTTAAAAATATAAACTCACTGTTAAATACTTTACAACAAGAGGAAGTTGAACAAAAATGGTTGTTAGATACAACTGAAAAGTGGTGTAAAGACCGTGCTGTTTATAATGCTGTATTAAAAGGTATTAAGATTATAGATGGTAAAGATAAGAAACATACACCAGAAGCAATACCAAATATATTATCAGACGCTCTTGCTGTTTCATTTGACCAACATATTGGACACGATTATTTAAACAATTCAGAGGAACGATTTGAATATTACCACAAAGTAGAAGAAAGAGTTAAATTTGATTTAAGTTATTTTAATAGAATTACAAAAGGTGGTTTACCACCAAAAACTTTGAACGTTGCATTAGCAGGAACAGGTGTTGGTAAATCTTTGTTTATGTGCCATTTAGCTGCGTCTATGATAAGTCAAGGCAGGAATGTATTGTATATAACTTTAGAAATGGCTGAAGAAAGAATTGCTGAAAGAATTGACGCAAATTTATTAGATGTAACAATTGATGACCTTTATGATATGCCTAAATCAATATATGACAGTAAGGTTAACAAATTACAAAATAGAGTACAAGGTCAATTAATTATTAAAGAATATCCTACAGCAGCTGCTCACACAGGACATTTCAAAAATTTACTTGATGAACTTGCATTAAAGAAATCTTTTAAACCAGATATAATTTTTATTGATTATCTAAATATATGTTCAAGTAGTAGATTTAAAGGTGGTAATATATCATCATATTTTTATGTTAAAGCAATCGCTGAAGAATTAAGAGGATTGGCTGTAGTTTATAATGTACCAATTGTATCTGCTACACAAACAACAAGAACTGGTTATATGTCCAGTGATGTGGGTTTAGAGGATACTTCAGAAAGTTTTGGTCTTCCTGCAACAGCAGATTTTATGTTTGCTCTTATATCAAATGAAGAATTAGAAGAACTTAATCAGATGAAAGTTAAACAATTAAAAAATAGATACAATGATCCTGCAATCAATAGAGCATTTATCATAGGTGTTGATAGAGCTAAAATGAGATTGTATGATGTAGAACAAACAGCACAACAGATTGTAGATAGTAATCAGGAATCAAAAGAGAAGATAGAAAAACCATCAGGTCCACAACCAACTGAATCTGCTTATGATAAATTTTCAGATTTTAAAGTATGATTAAAAAGATGAACAAACCTGCAAGAAAAAGAAAACCATCCATCTATTATAAAACAGAAATGGTTAAAGTAAAGAATAAGATTTTATGGCGTGCTGTAGAAATGCCAAGTAAGTTAGTATTAAAAGAGTCATTTTTTGAAGAAGACGTTAAAAAACTTGTTAAGTTTCAAAACCAACATAAGACATTTGGTGTATTTGGATTCCCTACATTCTTTGATATAAGAGAATCAAAAGAACAGTTATTAGATAACGGCAAATCATCATATAATCACCCTCCAACTACAAGAGGTCGTAGATAGACATACATAAATATATGTATGGCTGATTCACCCAAAGCAACAGAAACCGCTCAAGCACTATTTTGTGCAGTAGTGGATAAACGAGGAGAGAAGTTTCCTGTCAATAAAACAGGTGAGCCTATTCCTTATTCATATAAAGACTTCAAAACAAAAGCAATTGAAAAAGAATTAAAAGAGATATTTAATACTGCTAAATTGGATGCACCTGGTGTTATGTTTAGAGATGTAGATACTTTATTAAAAGGAGATAACTCTTGGTATCATTCTTCAGTACATATTGCTAACAAAATTTATGACACAATTAAGAAATTTGCAGGACCAAAAATAGCAAAAGCAATAAAATCAAAAGGTTTAGATTTATTTTATACAAGAGGTGATAGAGATGTTATGAATTCCATAACTACAATATTTAAGTCAGCAAAAAAGAAAGCAGAAAAAAGAAATAATGATAGTACTAGAGTAGGAATAAAACCAATATTACCTAATGATTTAAATAAATGGTCACCAGCAGATATTTATTTTGCCACAGAATATGCTAAACAAAATTTAAAAGAGATGGCAAGTACATCTGAAACAAAACATTTAAGTAAACCAATTAAGTTGGGTAAATCTCTTGTTATAACAGGTGTAGCTAGTTTTGGTCAATTTGAAATATTTAATGCTTATATAAAATACTTAATAGACCTAGGGGAATTATTACCATTATCATTAAAGAAAACTGGTGCTTCTCAATCAACAGTAGTCAAATCATTAAATTATGAAGAAGGAGATGTAGAAAAATATTTTAAACAAAAAGTTGTAGGATTTAGAAAGTTTATTTTCACTGAAAATCCTGTTAAGTTTTTCAGTGCTTTTGATACAAAGATACTTGTTTCAGATAGACATAAATTACAATTTAGAGATAAAGGATCATCTGGTGAGTCAAAAGGAAAAGGTCCTTCCTTTTCTTTTCAATGTGTTATTGTTGGTGGTTCAGAAGCATTAGACGGTAGTTTTGGTGGGGATTCTTTACCAAATATTATGAGGTCAACTCCAGGGTGTGTAGAGATTGCTAAGAAGTTTACTTTAAGTGAACAACAAAAATTAGCGTCAACTGGATTGTCATTGGGATTAGAAATGACTAGGACTCCTAAAAGACAGAATACATTTAATGGTAAATGGTATGCAAAACATAGAAATAATCCACAAGTTATTGAGTATTTAAAATATGCAAAATCTTTAGGCAAACAGACATTAAATAATGACGCAGATAAAGGAAAACATTTTGAAGATATGTTTAATTCCAGAGAAATGCAGAAATTAAATGTTAGTAAAAAAGCAAGACGTATAGGACAATTTTTATATTCAAAAATGTTAGGTGGAAGACTGATAACTATTCTTTCAGCTTTACCAAAACCTACCAGGGATTTACTAGTAATCAATATGTTAAGATATGCTGGCAGTAGGTCAGAACTCTCTGCTCCACATTTAAAAGCTGGCGATATAAGCTCTTTTTAATATAAATATATGTTAAGGAGATAGATAAAATGACAATTACAAGAGATTTAATACAAGAAGCTAGAACAATTATGGAGGCTAAAAGTATTAAGTATGATATTGGTATGGCCGACGCTAGCTTTTTTAAAGGTAATGATATTAGAAAAGCCATGTTACAAACTAAAAAAGATGGCAATTCTGATAAAGCACTTGAAGATTTGCAGATGTATTCCGCAGATAGTGATAGTGGTATAACTTTCACTGCTAATAATACAGGTGAAGCAATAAGAATGGCTGAGAAAGCAATTTTAAATTTTAGAAACAAACAAGTTAAAAATGATAGAAATGCTCTTTTTGCTTTTGATAGATTAGAAGTACAATTAGTTAATAATAAACTACCAACTAGTGCTGAGAAAAATTTACTTAAAAGAACACTTGAAAAATATAGTAATGAGGCTATGTTTAATACTCCTAACGGCAAAGGTCCTAGTGATTTAACAAAATTTGTTAAAGATGAAGCACTTGACGAGATGGTCGTTTCTGGAGTTATGTAAAATCAACGATATATTGATGGAATAACGCTTGACAAAAGCGGTGATTTTTTGTATAATGGATACAGTGGGAGAAAAATGTATAGTTTTAAACAATATTTGAGTGAGTCAAAAAATACTCATTTAGAACATTTAGAAGACGAAATAATTAATAACGGTTACGAAGGTGGCCTTAACGCAGTAGCATTTCTTAAATCATTAAGAGGTATGCTGACAGGTTCATCACGTAGAAAATTAAACGTGTCCGTTAAGTGGGATGGTGCACCAGCAGTATTCTGTGGTATCAATCCTGAAAATGGCAGATTCTTTGTTGGATCAAAATCAATATTCAACGTAACCCCTAAAATCAATTACACACAATCAGACATAAGCAGAAATCACTCTGGTGGTTTAGCTGCTAAATTAAACATAGCATTAAGAGAATTACCTAAACTTGGTATCAAAGGTATTGTACAAGGTGACTTGTTATTTACCCCAGCAGATATTAAGTCGGTATCTATAAGAGGTGAAGACGCTATCGCATTTACACCTAATACTATAACATACGCTGTACCTGAAAATACTTTACTTGCTAAAAGAATTAAAAGAGCAAAATTAGGCATAATTTTTCACACTAGTTACACAGGAAAGAAAATGTCAAATCTAAAGGCAGGCTTTGGCGTCAATGTAAATCGTTTTACAAAGACGCCATCGGTATTCTTTTCTGACGCAAGTTATAAAGATACATCAGGTGTTGCTACATTTACATCCAGCGAGTCTGATTCATATGACGCTCAATTAAGAATGGCAATAGGTTCATTATCAAAAGGTAAAAGAATATTAAATTTATTAAAAAGACAAACCAATCTGTTATCAGTTGGTGCTAGATTAAAAATATTTTTTAATGATTATGTAAGACGAGGCAAAACAATTGGTGATGTTAGAAGATTACAATCAGATTTTAGAAAATATTATGCGTCTGTTTTAGATGATGAAATATCTAAAAGAAAAACAGCTACAACAAAAAGAAAATATGAAATGATTAAAAATGATGGATTGAAATTCATTGACAGTTACGATACTGAAATCTACTTTGCTATTGCTAGTTATGTGACTTTACAAAGAGTTAAAGATTTTGTAGTAAGAAAAATGAATCAAATTAAATCTATTGGTACCTTTTTACAAAGAGGTAATGGATTTGAAGTAACAAATCCTGAAGGTTATGTTGCTGTAGATAAAATGGGCAATGCAGTTAAACTGGTAGATAGGTTAACGTTTAGTACGGCAAACTTTACGATTTCCAAGAATTGGATAAGAGGATAAATGATTAATGAAAGGTTTTAGAGATTTTATATTTGAACAAATAGGTCGTATGAGAATTATCATATTAGGTGGACCAGGTTCAGGTAAATCTACTTATGCAGAATACTTAATTAAACATTTTGATATAACACATATCTATCCAGGTGATTTGTTAAGAAAAGAAGTAGAAAAAAAGAGTGAAATAGGACTACAAATAAAAGATTTAATGACAACAGGTCAGTTTGCTCCTAATGAGATTGTTTTAGAATTAATAAAAAGTAAAGTTGAACAATCTCCTAAAGGTTATGTATTAGATGGATGGCCAAGATATATGCAACAAGTTGAAGATATGCAAAAGGCAGAAATAGGTTATGATTGTGCAGTATTTTTAAATGTAAGTAGAGAAGAAATTATGAGAAGATTGTTAGCACGTGGTCGTGCTGATGATACAAAAGAAATTATTAATGATAGGATTGCTTTATATAAAAAAGAAACAGGACCTGTGGTAGAATATTTAAGAGATAAACCAGGGTTTATAGAAATTAAAGCAGAAGGAGAACCTGAAACTGTCGCAAAAGAAATAATAAAGAGTATAGAGGACAAAAAGTATGATTAAGAAAGTAAAAAGTTTTATGCAAAATATATCTGAAGGTTTATATGACCCAGCTATATTTAAAGCATTCTTCTTAGCAGGTGGTCCTGGTTCAGGTAAATCATTTGTTGCACACTCTGCTTTTAGAGGCACTGGATTAAAAGTAGTTAATTCAGATGGTCATTTTGAAAGAAATTTAAAGAAAGCAAATTTGTCATTACAAATGCCAGATAGCGAATTATATTTTAGAGATTTAATTAGAAGACAGGCAAAGAAAATAGCCATAACACAACTAGACTCGTATGTTCAAGGAAGATTAGGTTTAGTTATTGATAGTACAGGAAGAGATTATGAATCTATTGCTAGACAAGTTGCTATATTAAGACAAATGGGTTATGATTGTTATATGGTATTTGTTAATACAAGTTTAGAAGTTGCATTGGCAAGAAATGCTAGACGTGAAAGAAGTATACCACAATTAATAACAAAGACAAGTTGGGAAGGTGTACAAAGCAATATGGGTAGATTTCAAAAACTATTTGGCCTTGGCAATTTTCTTGTGGTAGATAATAATAAATCAGATTTAGAATTAACAACGCTTACAATGAATAGGGTAAGCAAGATAGTAAATAAATATATTAGACAACCTATCTCTAGTTATATAGCAAAGAGATGGATGGCAGGAGAGAGAAAGGCAAAAAGAAGATAGATGAGATTTAAAGACTTTATAAAAGAATCTATTATAGACATACCAAAACAGACGTATGCTAAACCTGTATTTGATAAAGCAGATACAGATAAACCTACAATAAAGCCTGCAGTTAAAAAACAAATATTAGACGGAATTAAAACATTTGAAAAATTTGGAAAAGTAGTTAAGTATACCTTAATTGGTTCAATACTAACTAAACAATATAGAGATGACGCCGACCTTGATGTAAATATACTATTTGACATTCCTGGTTCACAAGCAGAACAGGAAAAAGTCCACGATAGTATAAGAGAATATCAAGGAGAGATAAATGGTAAAGTAATACCAGGCACAAAACATCCTATCAACTACTTTTCTATCATAGATCCTGCAACATTTAGTAAGGCTCGGGACATGGCTGATGGTACTTTTGATATTGACACTAACAAGTGGATCAGAAGACCAGAACCTGGTAAATTTGAGCCAGAAAAATACGTTGCGGATTTTCAGAAGCACGTTTCTGAAATAGATGTTGTTAAAGGTGAACTCGCAAGGGATATGATTGATTATGAGGAACTAAAAGGTCTGACAAGCTCCGACATTGATAACTTGTCAAAATTAGTATCCGAAAAGTTAGATGAAATTAAATCTTCTATTAACACGTTAATTGATATTGGCGCTAAGACAATTGCAAACCGAAAGGCTGCTTTTGATAAAGATATGTCGCCAGACGAAATCAGAAAGTTCGGTGTGAAGAATCGACTTCCAAAAAACGTGACCTATAAAATGTTAGAAAAGTATCATTATCTCAAATTTTTCAAAAAGTTGACAGACATTATGGAAGACGGTAAAATTACACCAGACGAACTGAAATCACTATCAAAAATAAAGGAAGCGGCTGGGGGTAAGTCAATAGCATTTACCTTCGGTCGCTTTAATCCACCAACAATTGGACACGAAAAACTTATTAATAAAGTTGCAAGTGTCAGAGCAAATAATTATGTAATTTATTTAAGTAGATCGGAAGACTCAAGTAAAAATCCATTATCTGCTAGAACTAAATTACAATCAATGAAGCAAATGTTTCCTAGACACGCTAGAAGTTTTGTAGTTAATCCATCTAATATGATTTTAGATATTGCTACTGATTTAGATAAAAGAGGATACAATGATATTACAATGGTTGTTGGTAGCGATAGAGTAAGAGAATTTGATACTATCTTAAAGAAATATAACGGCGTAAAAAGCCGACACGGAAAATATAATTTTGATAGTATAAAAGTAGCTTCAGCAGGAGATAGAGATCCAGACGCTGAAGGTGCTTCAGGTATGAGTGCTAGTAAAATGAGATCAGCTGCAAGTCAAAAAAACTTTGCAATGTTTAAAAAAGGATTACCATCCAACTTTGCTAGAACTAAAAACGCACAAGACCTATTCCGAAACGTTAGAAAAGGAATGAACTTGGCTGCATCCATAGATCACGGTGCAGGTGCGTATAGATTTAAACCATTTATAACTGCCTCTACAAAAGGGGAGTTAGAAAGAATGACATTAAGGGACAAGTATATTTCAGAGCATTTATTTGATGTAGGAGATATAGTTGACGATACAGATAATAATATAACTGGTGTCATTATAAGAAGAGGAACAAACTATGTAACTTTAGAAGATGTTGATATGAAGTTACACAAAGCTTGGTTGTATAATATAATGGAAACTCCTGTTTATCCTGTTAAGTTAGAGGAAAGAGCAAGAAGATTGAAAGAAGAAATAGACCAACCTAAAGACAAAGGATTAAAAGATTCAAATGAACTTGCAGGTTTTAAAATAAAAACTAAAGCAAGTAAAAACACTAAACGATTTAAAGAAATTTATGGCGAATTAAAAACAAAGAGAGATAAGAGTGAAAAAGAACCTAGCGCAAGAGGTACAGAATTTGTACCTGATAATACGCTTGGCTTGTCTTTTACAGATCAAGTACCAGAAGCTTATGATATTGGGCATGATTACGCAAAATATAATTCTTCAATAACGCCAGGTGAAAAACATTACAGTCCCAAGTTTCAAGGTGGTCCTTATAAACCAAGCAAACATAGTGATAATTTAATCAACGTTAACGCAAATAAGGATAATGAAACAATGAAAAGTAAAGTTGAACTAAAAGATATAGAAGAATGGGCAAGTAGCAAAGAAACAATAGATAAATATAAGGAACGTTATGGGGAAGAATGGAAGTCAAAAATAGAAGAAATTTATAACAAAATGTTTAATAAAGTAATAGATACAAACGAAAATATGCTAGAAGGCAGAATGAAAGACATCGCTATTGACCTTAAATCAAAGGAAGAAGGCGGGTTAGAACCAGAACATTTTAAAAGAAAATATCAGAAATCTAAAGCAGATATGGAGAGAGATTTAGGCACACCACCAAGTGGAGTTAAGAAGTCATTTAAAGAATTTTGGGCACAATCGGAGAGTAAAAATGAGCAAGTATAAAACAACTTGGCACGATATTGCTAAAGCAATATTAAGAAAAGAAGAATTTATTACTGAAGAACAATTAATAGAACAAGATAAACAAGATATACAAGAATTTTCAAGGTCTCAATTAGACGCTTTGGCAAGACAATATTCAGACCTTAAAGGCAAAACTATATCTATTGATAATGCAAACAAATTAAGAAAAATTTTTGATAAGATACCTAATCATTTTTTAAATGATTTAAGAAAAAAACATATACCTTTCTTATCAGGCTTGGCATTATCTCGTATGGTACAAAAAGGTATACCTGTTAGAGAAGATACTGATTATTTAAAAAGTAAATTAAATACACACCAAATAAACAATATCAAAAATACATGGAAGAGTAAGAAGGCTTCAGATGTAACTCCTGCTGTTAAAGCAATGATTAAGAAGATGGATATACCTACGCAGTTGGCTATTAAA
>CETA01000505.1_pt1 | contig 10393 bp, 10 predicted proteins | sample 531251 | NCBI WGS metagenome assembly CETA01 (sample SAMEA2622362, study PRJEB7988) | marine metagenome | biome: marine biome (ENVO:00000447); feature: mesopelagic zone (ENVO:00000213); material: "saline water (ENVO:00002010), including plankton (ENVO:xxxxxxxx)" | depth 380 m
TGTTTTTCATAAATAGGCACAGTGTTTTGATAGAGTTTTACGATACTTTCTTTATTAGGTGCAATCTCTTGCAAGTAGTCTTTGATTTGGTAGTACAATGTTTCATCATCTACGCAGATGTTTGTAAACGAGTCATTAAAGAGGTCTCTTAACATAGAAGAGGCTCTATTCATCTCGCCTAAAACTTTACTGGGCAAATGAGCATTGTGTAATTTTTTACACATGGCGGTCCAGCGGTCCACCAAGTTTTGTAGATCTTTGTCTAGCTCTGCAACCATTTTTCCTTCAGCGACGGTGCGTACAATCACACCAAATCCTTTGGGGCGAATGCTTTGCATCAAGCGTTTAAGTCTTGCTTTTTCTTCTCGTGATTCAATTTTTTGAGAAATAGAAATTCGGTCAGAAAAAGGAACGAGAACCACATATCTCCCGGCGATAGAAAGCTCACTGCTAATTCTTGGGCCTTTAGTTGAGATGGGTTCTTTTACCACTTGAACAAGAATTGACTGGTTAGATTTAACAGCATCTGCTATTTTTCCGTTTTTGTCAATATCTTTTTCTGTAGGAAAGTTTTTTAAGGAAAAATCCTTGAGTTTACCTGTGCTTACACGTTTTACAAATTTCAAAAGAGTGGGAAGCTGAGGTCCTAGATCGTGATAGTGCAAAAATGCATCTTTCTCGTAGCCCACATTGACAAATGCGGCGTTAAGACCAGAAACCGTTTTACGTATTTTAGCGATAAAAATATCACCTACGCTAAACTGGTTATCTTCCTCATCCTTATGTAATTCTATTAGTTTACCATCTTTTAAAAGGGCAAAATCAACTGAAGTGGAACTGGATCGAATTATTAATTCATTATTCACGCTTCATTAAATTATATCCACAGCATTATCCATAACGGATTGCTGCAAAAGATTAAACATTATTTTTCACAGGAATTTGTGTTTGCGATAGGAGGGTCTGCTTTTCTAAAAACTTAGAAAACGGCTCCTGATGTCAATGAACGGTATTATACTAAACGTATAATAAAAGAAAAAGTAGTGCTAGACTACTTTTTCTTCTTGTGACGGTTAGCACGACGACGTTTTTTACGCTTGTGCGTCGCTACCTTGTGTCTTTTTCTTTTCTTACCACTTGGCATAAGAATTCAATTTAAAATTAATAGTTAGTTTTCGTCTACAGATACGTTTGACTTAACACCTTCAACAAATACCTTTGCAGGTTTAAATGCAGGGATGTTATGAGCTGGTATCTTGATTGTAGTATTCTTAGAAATGTTACGGCCGGTTTTCTCAGCACGAGTTTTAATGATAAAACTTCCAAAACCTCTTAGGTAAACATTGTCACCACCTTCTAAAGAATTCTTTACTTCAGTCATGAAGGTTTCAACAGTTGCTTGTACATCGTTTTTCTCGATTCCTAGTTTCTCAGAAATTTTGGCAACAATATCTGCTTTTGTCATTGCTTGTTATTTTAGGGGGTTAAAAATTTTCAAGGGTGCAAATATACATATTAATAAATCAATATTTCAAGCGTAAAAGATTAAAATATAACTAGATAAACGGTTAATTTGACCAAAAGGTATTTTTTGTGTTAAACTTTTCTAAAAAACTCATACACTGGTATTTACAAAATAAGCGTGAACTGCCCTGGCGACAAACTCAAGACCCTTATAGCATTTGGTTGTCTGAAATCATACTTCAACAAACGCGTGTAGAGCAGGGAATGCCCTACTATTTTAGCTTTGTGGAGACCTATCCTGACGTAAAAGCACTGGCTGCTGCTCCAGAAGACGATGTGCTTAAGCTTTGGCAGGGATTGGGCTACTACTCAAGGGCTAGAAACCTGCACGCCACGGCAAAAAAGGTAGCTTATAATCTTGATGGTGTTTTTCCGGATACGTATAAAGAATTAAAGAAGCTTAAAGGAGTGGGTGACTACACCGCCAGTGCCATCGCTTCTATATGTTTTAATGAAGCAACTGCTGTGGTTGACGGTAATGTATATCGCGTACTATCTAGAATTTATGGGATAGAGACTCCTATTAATAGTACACCCGGGGCAAAAGAATTTAAAGCTTTGGCTCAGGATCTTATAGATAAGAAGGATCCTGCTACGTTCAACCAAGCGATTATGGAATTTGGCGCCACACAATGTAAGCCGAAGAATCCGTATTGTTTGCATTGCCCTTTCAGCGAAAGCTGTGTCGCTTTTCAGCAAGGAAGGATTGCCGATTTACCCGTTAAGAAAGGAAAGATCAAAGTGCGGGATCGCTTTTTTAATTATTTGATCTTTATCACACCTCAAGGTGAAACCCTGATTCAACAACGTAAAGAAAAAGGAATTTGGCGCGGACTATTTGACTTTCCGCTTTTAGAAACGGAAAAGGACTTGCTGGAAGAACACTTTCGCGAAAGCGTAAACAAGTTGATGATCTTGGGAAAAGATAAACCGGTCAAATTTGATGCGTTGCCAGTAGAGGAGATTATTCTGCAACAACGAGCGCCTATTATACATAAGCTATCGCATCAAAAGCTACACGTGAAATTTTGGGTGGTAAAGCTTAGTGAAGCATCTGGTTTGCAGACGATCGCTTATGAGCGTCTAGATGATTTTGCAATTCCGCGAGTAATAGACCGTTTTTTAGAAGACTTTGATTTTAAAGACTTTTTAGAATAAAATCAAGAATTTTGACCCGTATTTATTGTGAGGTGTTAACGCCATTTTAGTTGAGCAACTCCTTAATTTTAGTTACTTTTGACCTCTAAAACTTAGAGAATATGTCTGGTACGCTAAATAAAGTAATGCTCATAGGGCACACGGGTGATGATGTAAAGATGCACTATTTTGAAGGCGGTGGAGCGATTGGTCGTTTTCCGCTTGCGACAAATGAGACGTATACTAACCGTACTACGGGAGAGCGCGTAAGTAATACCGAGTGGCATAACATCGTCGTACGTAATAAAGGAGCTGAGATTTGCGAAAAGTATCTCAAAAAAGGAGATAAAGTGTATGTCGAAGGAAGAATCAAAACGCGTAAGTGGCAAGATGAATCTGGCGCTGAGCGTTACAGTACAGAAATTCAATGTACAGACTTTACTTTCTTAACGCCTAAAGATGCTAGCGGAATGACCTCGCAGTCTACAGGTGCGCAGCCGGCACAAAGTACTGCTCCTGCAAGCACTCCTAAACCTTCTCCATCACCGGTCTCTCCAGGTTATGAAGATGACGATGAAGACGATTTGCCATTTTAATTATACCGACTAAACAAATTAATTGCATTGGATCCTGACCCCCCAAGTTTATTAATTATTCAGCAAGGCTTTTCGGTAACTACGGTTATAGAGATTGTTGCTGTGATTGTTTTACTTATTTGTTCTGCACTGATTAGTGGTACAGAAGTCGCATTTTTTGCGCTTACTCCGGCAGATCTTGAGCTTGATGTAGAAAAGCAAACCAAGAAAGAAAGTCTTGTGGTGCGCCTACTCGAGAAGCCAAAAAAGCTGCTAGCGACTATTTTGGTTGCCAATAATTTCATCAACATTGCGATCGTACTCATTTTTGCCAGTCTTGGCGAAACCCTTTTTGCAGGTCTTGAGCAATACCAGTTCTGGATCATCAACCTTAGATTTCTTGTTGAAGTAGTTGCGGTAACTTTTTTAATCTTGATGTTTGGTGAGATTCTGCCTAAGGTTTACGCAAGTAGAAATAAAGTAGAGTTTTCCGGTCAGATGGCTTATCCCATGCTGGTTCTTGATGTGATCATCTCGCCTTTGAGTATTCCTATGCGCGCAGTTACTTTGTTTCTTCAGGATCGCTTTGGGAAACAGAAAGCAAATATTAGTATAGATCACCTTGGTCAGGCTTTAGAGCTTACGAGTGAGGATGATACATCGGTAGAAGAGCAAAAGATTTTAAAGGGAATCGTAAGTTTTGGTAACACAGATACCAAGCAGGTGATGAAACCGCGGATGGATATTTTTGCGCTCAATGAGGAGCTGACTTATCAAGAAGTGATTCCGTTGATCATTGAAAACGGGTATTCGCGAATTCCTGTTTTTACAGAAAACATCGACAATATTGCCGGAATTCTATATGTAAAAGATTTGCTTCCGCATATAGATAAAGAGACTTTTGAGTGGACGAGCCTGTTGCGCGATCCGTACTTTGTTCCTGAGAACAAAAAGCTTGATGATCTGCTTAATGAGTTTAAAGACAAGCGTAATCACCTTGCAATCGTTGTTGATGAATATGGCGGAACCAGCGGTTTGATCTCTATGGAAGATATTATCGAAGAAATCGTGGGCGATATCAGCGATGAGTTTGACGATGAGGATATTATTTTCTCTAAACTTGATGACAACAATTACATCTTTGAAGGGAAAACCTCACTGAAGGATTTTTATAAAGTGATTAGGCTTGAGGATAATACGGCTTTTGAAGATAACAAAGGCGAAGCCGAAACGCTTGCCGGTTTTTTACTTGAAATTTCTAAAGGTTTTCCACGGAAGAACGAAATACTAAATTTTGAGCATTACGCGTTCACTATTGAAGTAATTGATCAAAAGCGTATCAAGCAAATCAAGCTTACTATTAAAGATATAGATTAGGCGTAAATCCATTTTCTTGAAGCAATTCAGAACATATTTTTTTATAGCATTTTGTTGCGGAATTCTCTTTTCTTGCAAAGAAGAAGTGCTCCCTAAACCTGATGGTTTTCTCGCGCTCGATTACGATAAGCCTGACTACACTGCTTATACGAGTACCGATTGTCCTTATGAGTTTATGAAAAATACCAAGGCGGTCGTGCGTTATAAAAGTGACTGTTCTGCGGTGTTGGAATATCCCGAAATGAACGGTGCTTTATACCTTACGTATAGACCGGTAAACAATAATATTAAAGAGTTATTGGTGGATGCACAAAAACTCACCTATGAGCACGTGGTCAAAGCGGATAATATCGCCGAAGAAAAGTATGTAAATGACTATCACGGCGTATATGGGATGTTTTATGATGTGGCTGGTAATGCGGCTTCCCAATCCCAGTTTTACGTGACTGATAGTACTTCGCACTTCATAACCGGTTCTATTTACTTTAATGTTACGCCCAATTACGACAGCATTCTTCCTGCTGCGGCCTATCTTAAAAACGACATCAGACATTTGATGGAGTCTTTAAAATGGAAGAAATAAGCCTTTCTCGATATTTTTCTGCGTATTAAATCCCAATTTTGCAGCTCAAAATTGAGCTATGCAAGAGACCAATAAAAAGTGGCTGTATCTTTTTATACTTTCGTTGATCTGGGGTACTTCGTATATTTTGATCAAGAAAGGTTTGGTGGGTTTAACGCCGTTGCAATTAGGTGCATTTAGAATTGTTTTTACTACGATTTTTTTATTCCTAATCGGTTTTAAAAAGCTGTTTAAAATCTCAAAGCAGCAGTGGGGTTGGGTAGCTTTGAGCGCGCTACTGGGTACATTTCTACCGGTATTTTTATTCGCTTATGCCGAAACGCAAATAGACAGCAGTATCGCTTCGATCTTAAATTCGTTAGTTCCACTATTCACAATTGTTTTAGGATTTTTACTCTTTAAGATCGCTTTTACCCGTAATCAAATCATCGGGGTTGTTTTGGGGCTTTTAGGAGCGGGAATACTCATTTTTCAAGGTGCTGAAGTCAACCCTGAACAAAATTATCTTTTTGCCGGTTTTGTTGTGATTGCCGCGCTGTGCTATGCGGGCAACGCTAATATTCTAAAGGCGAAACTGCAGGAAGTTTCTTCTTTGGCAATTGCGGTGGGAAACTTTAGCGTAATGCTCATTCCTGCGGTAATCGTGCTTTATTTTTCCGGCGGAACGCAATTGAATATCGAAGACCCTGCAATTAAAAGTTCTTTGATCTATGTATTGATCCTGGCGTTTTTTGGGACTGCACTGGCCAAAATTTTATTCAATAAATTGGTGCAAATATCTTCGGCGGTGTTCTCGACTTCAGTGACCTATTTGATTCCTATTGTTGGGATCTTTTGGGGCTTACTCGATGGAGAGCGTTTCACCTTAATCCATCTTGTTGGTGCCGGCGTCATTTTAACCGGCGTGTATCTGGTAAATGCGAATAGAAAACAAAAAAAGACCAACGGTTAAGTTGGTCTTTCTTGATTTATTGGCACCGCCAAAGGATTTAAAAACCCTTAGCGCTTACGTTTAAAGCATCTTTCTATTGAAAGTCTGCGTCACTCACACCTTCATTCACTTTGATTTCAGAAAATGTAAATTCGATGTTTTGAGGTCCCATAGATTGAGATAATTTGTAAGGAACAACAATCGCTCCCGCCGGCTTATAGTCATCAAACTGAATGGTCTGTACAAAGGTTTGACCTTGCATTTCTTGTGTGGTCTCTTCTTTAATTTTTAAACCGCTTTCGGTGTCATAAAATGCTTTTTTAGTATCAGTAAGTGCTACTGCGTAGGCATTTTTACCATCAACTTTTTCGATTCCTAAAAGTTTTATAGAAGCGTCGTTGATCATATTGACTTCCGGGATGATCGCAGCTTCTTTTTTCAATGCTTCAACTTGCTCCGGAGACGGATTCATAGTTTGTCCCTGCGCAGAGATCGAAGCGCTGTCTCCATTTAAGACCTGCTTAGACATCACATTGCCCATTACCGAAATTTCTTGTAAAAACTGGTCTTTATTAGTTTTCTTAATGGTCAGTTTTAAAGGCGTGCCTTGAACGCTGCCCTCTCCCATCATAACGATCGAATTAATTCCTGCAACAGCTTCTTTACCACCAATAGCTTCAATATAATTATTAAAAACGGTGGTTGCCGTAACACCTTCAGGAAGCGCTACTTCATAGGTAGGTTTTTCAACTGCGTTGGCTTTTTTATCAAAATACTTCACCGGAATGGTTTTTCCTTTATAGGTTACTTTCTCAAGGTTTTCAAGAACTTCGCTTCCTTTACCTGCGATCACGATGCGTGCATTATCACCTAAGAAATATTTATTAGCGACACGCTGCACATCTGCAACCGTTACGGCGTTTACTTTACTTAGATAATCCTGATAAAAATCATCTGGTAGGTTTTCGGTTTCCTTATTTAATGCAAAGCGCGCGATAGTACTTGGCTGCTCTAATGAACGTACAAAACTACCTACATATTTAGCTTTTGCATTTTTCAGATCGGTTGCCGAAACAGGCTCTTGACGTATGTTGTCGATCTCTTCTAAAAAAGCAACTACAGAGCTGTCTGTAACCATATTACGTACACTTGCTGAAGCGCTAAAAGAAGTCTTACCGTATTTGCTGTCGCTGATGTTTGAATAAGCGCCATACGTATATCCTTTGTCTTCTCTAAGATTAAGAAAAAGGCGTCCTTCACCACCGCCACCTAAAATTTGGTTCGCCATTAATACCGGGAAGTAATCTGGATCGCTCATTTTAAGATCAACGAGATTCTCAACAATTACCTGAGACTGTACCGCATTTGGCATATCTACAAAGTTGATTTCGGTTGTTGCGACATTTTCGGGAGTTGAAAAATCGTTGCTTAATGCAGCTCCTTTTTCCCAATCTTTAAAAAATGTAGTTACCCAGTCTTTAACGTCTTTATAATCAACATCACCTACCACAACGAGATATGCGTTATTTGGGATAAATGCCTTGTTGTAAAAAGCTTTAGCGTCTGCAAGAGTAATACCTTCAATGCTCTCTTGAGTTTCAAACTCCCCTTTAGGATGATCTTTACCATATAATAAAGCGCGGCTCACTTTACCTGCAGCTGCAGCGACACTTTTTTCATTGGTTTTTAATCCTTCAATAAGAATCTCTTGCTCTTTTTCAAATTCTTCTTGAGTGAAATTTGGGTGAATTGCAGCGTCTGCAAGAAGTTCAAGAATGCGTTCTGCATATTGTGAAAGTCCGCCTGCAGAAGCATATTGAGAACCAAAATTCATACGAGCTCCCATATAATCTACTTCCTCATTAAAATCATCTTTACTGATGTTTGCAGAACCTTTTCCAAGCAAAGCGCCTGATAAGGCTGCAGCTCCTGTTTTTTCTCCTTCTGCAATAGGTGGATTGTCAAGCGTTAGTGTGTAGGATACGCGTGGTAATTTGTGGTTTTCTACAACAATAACTTTAAGTCCGTTTTTTAACGTGAAGGTTTCTGGTTCGCTAAGATTGATCTCAGGTGCAGGTCCCGGTTTTGGTTGTGTGCTTCGGTCTATTTGTGCAACAGCACCAAGGCTGCAGATAAATAGTAAGCTAAAGAATATATTTTTCATCTAAATTATATTTTATTTTCGTTTCTGAAGATTAAGCGGTAAAGCTTTCGATTATTGCTCTTCTTTTTTAGGAAGATATTCTACTTCTACGCGTTGGTTAGGTTTTAGGTATTTGTTTGCTACTTCCTTAATTTCTTCCCGTGTGATAGAACGATAGATTTCGATTTCAGAATTGATCAGATTTGTGTCGTCATAAAGCATGTAGTTGCGTGCTAAAGTATTGGCAATACCAGAAACACTTGAATTTGAATTCACAAAATTGGTTTCGGCCTTATTCTGTAATTTTTCATAATCAGATTCAGAAATAAGCTCATTACGCAGTTTTGCAATTTCTTCTTCCATACCTTCAAGAAGGGTGTCTAAACTGGTTTCGCCTAACGGAAGACCAAAAATGATGTACATTCCATAATCTTCTTGCTCGAGATTGATCGCGCCGATCTGGAGGGCTTTCTTCTCGTCGTCAACCATTTTCTTATAAAGCTTAGAGCTTTTTCCGTCGCTTAAATAAGAAGAGATCATATTTAAAACATAAGCGTCGCGATCGCCGTAGCCCGGTGTGCGATATGCAGTAAGAATCGCAGGAACCTGAATGTTTGAATCATAAAATTGGGTACGCGTAGCTTCAGTAATAGGCGCTTCAGTTGGATAACTGCGCTCTAGCTCTGGTCCGCTAGGAATAGGCCCAAAATAATCTTCGATCATTTTTTTGGTTTCATCAACTTCAATATCACCCGCAACTACAAGCACTGCATTGTTAGGCTTGTAATATTTTTTGAAATAGTCTTGAAATTCCTGTAGTGAAGCCGCATCAAGATCTTCCATATATCCTACGTTAGGATCTTTGTATGGGTGATTCTTGAAAAGCTGTTCGCTGATGGCAAACAAGAACTGCCCGTATGGAGAGTTGTCATAACGAAGACGACGTTCTTCTTTTACCACCTCATTTTGCGTGTCGACCCCATCCTGTTTAATGATTGGGTGTAGCATGCGTTCAGATTCCATCCATAATCCTAATTCCAGATTATTTGAAGGGAATACTTCATAATAATATGTACGGTCTTGAGAAGTGTTGGCATTATTGGTCCCGCCGTTTGAACTTACGATCTCAAACCATTTTCCGTTCTCGATATTTTCAGTCCCTTCAAAGAGCAAATGCTCAAAGAAGTGTGCAAAGCCGGTACGGCCATCTTCGCGATCTTTACCACCCACGTGATACATAACAGAGGTTGTAACCACAGGTGCAGTATTGTCTTGATGTAGGATAACATGTAGCCCGTTATCAAGATCATATTCTTCAAATTCTACCTCTTGCGCCTGAATAGTAAGGCTCATTGCAAGAATTGAAGCCAGTGAAAAAAACGTTTTTTTCATGAAAAAGAGTATTTATTTTGTTTCGGTTATACGTAAGTTAAAGCAAGCCTTTGTTACACCTTGTCTCAACTTTAACATTAATGATTATGTTTAATGATTTTTAGAGTTAATTAAACAAAACTTTAGGTGACTTGAGTAAATTTAACAAGATGTTAGCTGATATTGAGGGATTTAATGGTGAAATTTATAAGGAATCAAAAAAATAAAGTTATGCTTAAAATCGCACTTCCTATACGTTTTGGCATCGCCATATCCGCTGGTTTGATCGCCTATTTTCTTGTTTTAGCCTTATTTGGGCTGCATACAAATCCATTATTTAGTTTATTTAACGGGGTAATTACCGGTTTCGGGATTTATGAAGCCATCAAGTTTTATAAGCTAAGCAAGGGCAAAGATTTTGAATACGGAGATGGTTTCTCTGTGGGCGTTGTGACCGGCTTTGTTGCAACTATTATTTTCACGGCCTTTTTTGGTTTGTACGCAGGAAATATCAATCCGGAATTTCTAAGCAATATGATCACGGCCTGGGAAACAACCTATAATACAAGTCTGGGTAGTGTTATCTTTGTAGTCGCTATTATGGGTTTTGCAACAAGTACCGTACTCACCCTTAGTTTTATGCAATTATTTAAACCAAGCTGGAATTTAAAAAAGAAACCAAAAACTACTCAAGCGTAATTTTATATTATTGGTTTGTATTGTAAGTAAATAGCTGTATATTTGCGCCCTCT
>CETA01133099.1_pt1 | contig 10363 bp, 11 predicted proteins | sample 531251 | NCBI WGS metagenome assembly CETA01 (sample SAMEA2622362, study PRJEB7988) | marine metagenome | biome: marine biome (ENVO:00000447); feature: mesopelagic zone (ENVO:00000213); material: "saline water (ENVO:00002010), including plankton (ENVO:xxxxxxxx)" | depth 380 m
TGATCAGATCCTCATTTTGTATGCGTAACTGGAGGCCTATAAATCACAAAGTGGAATATTTCCATACTTCATCACAGGCGCCGCCAAAGCGTTACGTATGCAAAAATTTAGAATTGAAATGCGAATATAAACCATGCAAAAATTAGCCTCAAAATGATTAAATTTCCGATCAGTAATATATTCAAGAAAAATAAAGTGATGAATAAATGAAAAATTCTATTAAAATATACAAAGAAAAAACTAAGAAATCGCTTAAACTTTTTGAGAAATCAAAAAAATATCATGTAAATGGAATTCATCATAATATTAGATTTTTTGAGCCATATCCATTTGTAACAAAATCTGCTAGCGGTAAATTTCTCGTCGATGTTGATTCAAACAAATATGTAGATTTCTGGATGGGTCATTGGAGTTTGATATTAGGTCATGCACCAAAAAATATTAGAAAGAGCGCAATTGAACAAATCAAAAATGATTGGATGCATGGAACATCAAACCAAAATGCCATTTTACTTTCGGAGAAGATTTCAAAAGTAGTTCCTGTGGCAGAAAAAATTCGTTATGCCACAACTGGAACTGAGGCAACAATGTATGCCGTACGATTAGCAAGAGCAGTGACTGGCAAAAAAATTATAGCTAAAATTGATGGAGGATGGCATGGTTACACAACTGATTTGCTAAAAACTGTAAACTGGCCATTTAATCAATCAGAAAGTGAAGGTCTAACTGATGAAAAACATATCATCTCATTACCATATAACAACTTGGAGCAATCTCTTACAATATTAAAAACAGTCAAAAAAGATTTGGCAGGAATCGTGATTGAACCTGTGCTTGGTGGCGGAGGTGCAATACCTGCAACAAAGAATTATCTCAAAGGATTAGAGGAATTCACAAAGAAGAATAACTCACTTTTTATTTTGGATGAAATAGTGACTGGATTTAGATTCCGATATGGGTGTTTATATGAAACAATGAAATTGGATCCAGATATAGTCACTTTAGGTAAAATCGTAGGTGGTGGATTTCCGATTGGTGTTATTTGTGGAAAAGATGAAATCATGGAGCATGCTAATACATTAACACATTCTAAAAAAACAAGAACATACATTGGAGGTGGAACTTTCTCCGCAAACCCATTGAGTATGATGGCAGGTAGCACAAATCTAGACACAATAAAGAAAAAGGGTAATCTCTTGTACAAAAAAATAAATTCACTTGGAGATGATATGAAAAAAGTTCTGGGTAAAATCTTTGGTGATGATGTAATCATAACCGGTAAAGGATCTCTGTTTATGACACACTTTGCAAAAAACAATATTTCACAAATAACAAATGCTGTAGATGCTTCAAATTGTGATACTGAAAAATTGCATCAATATCACTTTGACATGATTGCCAATGATGGAATATTCTTTTTACCAGGTAAATTAGGCGCGATTTCAGATGCCCATTCTAATACAGATGTCAAATCTATCAAAAAAGCAACTGAGCGATTTGTCACAAACTCGAAGAAATAAGAACCATTTTTAACGAATATTTCTATCTGCATACATGGATAAAAAATTGGATAAAAAAATGACATGGCCCAAGGGGTATAAACCAACAGGAGAATCCACAAATGACTTGAGTCTTAGGCTAGGTCTTATCTCTACAATACTAAAAGAAAGACCACTAAAAAAACTCAACACAGAAATTTTCAATGTAATGGCTACAAGACGCTCCACCAGAAAATTTTCTAAAAATCCTATTGAGATGTGGAAGATTGATAAGATTCTGGCTGCAGCTGATACCGCCCCCACTGCGGGAAACTATCAAGGCTTTGAAATATTTTATGTAAGAGGTGATTCTAAAAAGGATGAACTTGTTAATGCTGCAAATAATCAACCATATGTCAAAACACCAGTTGTTTTAGTATTTTGTATGAATCCAGATAGAATAAAACTTGACTTTCCAAGAGAAGTAATTTTAAAATTCTCGATTCAAGATTCAACTCTGGCTGCAGCATACTCACAATTAGCAGCATCTGCACTTGGTCTTAGTAGTATTTGGATTGGAATGTTTAATGAAAGTAAGGTAAAAAAAATTATTGGAACGAAACTTAGGCCTACATCAATACTTTGTATTGGCTATCCAGTAAAAAAACGTCCACCCAAATCAAGACGTCAATTAAAAGAACTGATTCATGTTGTTGATTAATAACTAATCTTCTGCCAAAGACTCACTTGAGAAAATCTTTACAACATCTAATGCTAGATTTTCAATATCAAGTCCTGGTTCAGCCGAAATTAACAATATGTTAGAACTGATTGGGAATGGGAAACTGATTAAGATGACTTTATCCCGTCTTGATGCAATATAGTTGAGATCACCCAATGAGTTGGACAAGTGATCAGTTCGTAATGAAATATCAACAGCAAATTTATAAAAATCATGTAAATTATTTTCGTCACCTTCATACGGAGATACCCCTTCGGTAAATCCTCCAGCAATCTTATTTCCATCTTTATCTATTATTGCAGCAAAACGCACACCATTATGATACTGCACTTCTCTACATCGTGGTTCAAAAGTTTCTGAATTATGATCTGCCAATTACAAGAAATGAGCACAGCTGGAATATAATCGTAATTTAAAAAGTAGTGAGGACAGAATGGTATCTGCCGTTAAGAGCAGGAGTTAACGCTCTTTGGATTTTAAGCAGGACTACCCCCCACTAACATTTAGACAATTTACTAGAATAATAACCTAATTCTTGAGAGATTTACTCTTCTTCATCCTCATCAACAAAGCGCCATTCTTTCATTAGTTGTTTTCTTAAAAGATCTAACTGTTTTTCATCCAATGCCTTTCCAGTGTTTTTGTCCACCGGTACAACATTCATGCCATCTAGTTTGTACTCCACATCAAATAATGAGAGTTTTGACTTTTCAACCAATATTGGTTTACCCTCTTCATCAACTGCACGCTTTGCATCATATGGTTGATCGTCATCAAAATCTCTGTGCATAAAACTATCTTTGGTTCCAAATTTCTTTTCCACATTCTGTTGTATCTTTAATGTGGTATCGTTTTCATGAAATATTCGTTTTCCGGTCTTTTCATCAACAAATTCAGGCATACTGCTCGTCCATCTCATATGCATTTAATTCTTGTTTTTAGGCTTTCTAAACAAAAAATTCCATAGAGCCTCACGCCTTCCCTGTCTACTCATTCCTCTAGTGAAAAATCGATATGCTAGGTAAAGTATTCCAATACTTACGACGATAAGATAACCAATACATGATGGATCCTCATAACATGGTACTGACTCTAGATCGTTTTTTGCTGCATACAGTGATGGAAAAACTATTGCAAATGGACCACATGTATCCATAGCTCTATTTAGTTAATGGCCTTTAATTGTCTTCCATGTTCTGCTTTCATAATATACTTATCGCGAATCTTGACACTGATCCAGTCAATCGCTAGTACAGCTGCTAATACTACAAGCATGAACACTGCAGCCTTTCCATATTCAAAGAACTTGATGTAGTTTATGATATAAAATCCAATACCGCCTGCCCCAACAATTCCAAGAATGCTAGTCTGCCTTACGTTATAATCAAACATGTAAAGTATTTGACTCAACAAATGTGGTGCAGATTCAGGAATAATGACATATCGAATTAATTGTAACTTTGATAATCCTATTGCAGTGGTTGCCTCAACTGGATCAAAATCAATTGCCTCAATTGATTCGTATTGGAGTTTACTTATGAATCCAATTGTGTACAATGTGATTGCAAGTATTCCAGCAAATGGTCCTAGACCCACTACAATAACAAATAAGATTGCCCACAGAATAGAAGGAAATGTTCTGGTCGCAGCTAAAAGTGCACGTAATGGTGCATAGACGAATTTACTACTAAGATTTCGTGCTGCAAATATGCTCAAAGGTAATGATATTACAACTCCAGCTATCGTACCAATAAATGCCATTTCTATTGTCTCAAGCATTGACCAAAATGCTGTACCCCAATGTTCTGACTCAAATTCAGTCATCTCTTTTGCTACAATTCCAAGATTTGGCAATCCTTCAAAGAATGCAAGTGGCTCAACCCCAACATCATAAGAGGTAACAACCACTACTGCAACAATCGCTCCGATTAGAAGATTACTCTTAGGATTCATTATACATCTCCAAAATTTCTTCTTGACTCAAATTACCAGTTTGGAAGTCAACAATCTGTTCACCCTCAACACCAATCTCGAGAATTTTTTCACCTTCTTTAATTACAGCCACACGGTTAGCATACTCTAGAGCAAGATTCATGTCATGATGGATCATTACAGCGGTCAGATTGAGTTTCTTCTGTGCATCACGGATGACATTCATTATCTCTCTTGCTGTTACACTATCTAATTCTGATACAATTTCGTCTGCTAGCAAGATATCAGGCTTTTGCATAAGTGCCCTAGCAATCGCAACTCGCCTCTTTTCTCCTCCACTTAACATGTAGACCTTTCTTTTTGATTTTCCATCAAGACCTACTAATTTCAATACTTCATATGCATTTTTAATTTCATTGTCTGGAAATATTTTAAAAAATGATTTAACACCACTAATTCTTGGTAGTGCACCAATCATTATGTTATCCATAACTGACATATTTTTTACCAAACCAAGAGTTTGTGGTATGTAACCAATCTTTGAAATATATTTTTTGAACTCCTTATTCTTTGGTGACGGTTTTTGATAATTATACAGAACCACGCCGTCACTTGGACTCATCATTCCATTCATTAGTTTGAGTAACGTGGATTTACCTGAACCTGATGCTCCTACAATTGCATAATTTGTTCCACGGTGTATGTTTAATGTGACATCATTAAGGACAAGATCTTTTGAGTCGTATGATGCTGAAACATTAGACATCTGAACAATTGACATTGTAGATATTGATGATTGTGAATTATCTTGTTGTTTCAAAGCACTAACAAAAAATTTGTTTTTAACTAGGAAATAAATATAGATGAAATCATTCTCATTCTAAGAACTTAGAATAAGAATTTATGCGTAAGAATTTTAATTCTGATTAAAAAAGAAAAATGGTTATTTTGGAGTGTCGTAATTTTTCTTATCAAAAGTTGCTTGTTCAATTCCAGGTAACAAATCAAGATATTCACCAAAGTTTCCTATATGCATTTCAGCAGTTGTTGGTAACAATGCATCAGCACCATAAACATCTTTGAGGATCTGATTGTTATCTTGGTGATTGAGTTTTACCATTGAATCCACCAAATGTTGTTTTGTTTCAGATGATAAATCATCAGATACAACAAAAACATGAGATGGGACTAAACCAAGTGTATCAACTTTTTTGAGATTTGCTTGCTGTTCAGATGTTAGATATTTTCCGGGAGCTATATCAGAACCAAATGCCATCTCAACAGAACCATTCAAAAGTAATTCAAGTGCTGCTTTGTATCCGCCACCAAATGCGTGGTATTCAAATGAATTATCCAAGGCTTGCTTTAACGCTACAATATCGTCACCTTCTACAGTGATTAATCCACGATCAACTAGAGTTCCGATTGGTCTGATGAATCCAGATGAACCAGTTATGCTAGTGAATGCAACTTTGTTTCCAATTGCTTCATCAATAGATGAGTAATTAGAGTCAGCTCTCTGCCAAACAGTTGCATAATAACCAACTTTACCTTTCTTAACTTCAGCCATTACAACTTCAGCGTTTGCTCTGTCATGTGCAATCCAACCTGGTCCTGTATCCATAAACGCTGCATGAATATGTCCAAATCTCAAACCTTCAATTATTGTTTCATAATTAGATGGAACAACAACATCAATTTCGACTTTTCCATCAAATTCAGATTCCAAGAAATCTGCAAGAGACTCTGCTTTTGGTGTAAGTTCATCTGCTTTCTCAGAAGGAATGAATCCAATGGTTAGTTTGTCAATTCCATAATCAATTGATTCTGTCTGCATAGTTATTGGTGCAGATTGCTCAATTTCAGAATCAGTTGGTATGAAAAATCCTATTGCAATGCCAATGACAAGTGTGCCAATAGCAACTACTGCAATTGTTCCATTCGACATGACGGAAATTCTTAGGCAGAACTAATTAAACTAACTGTGAATTCTTATTTTATATTCTAAGATTATAGAATAAGAAATCAGACTCCAATATTGTAATCAGCATTATTTTTAATTATTAATTTTAAAGAGTGCTATTACAGTTAGTAATATTACCAATAAACGCTTGATCTTACCAAATTTTCGTCATTTTGGTTCGGAAGTATTGCTAATGGTATTTTTTCTAACAATATAGAACAGACTTTAACTAAAAAAAATAAATCAAAAAACCAATCATTGATGACTAGATTGATTATTGATCATAATAATATCTGATTTGTATGAAAGTAACAACAAAAAGCCGTAGCAATGCAGCTAAAATTGGTTGGCTAAGACATGATTTAGCTGCACTGAGAAGAAGCTATGCATCAGCTAAAGGTTGGGATACTAGAAGACAGGGTTAGTAAATTCATTAAATTGATCCATGGAAAACCTAGTAAGAATTATACTTAGATGTAATAGTAGTGGATGTTATTAATTGGATAGTAAATCGGGTTTTATATTGAATTCAAAAATTATTGTTGGTGGTGTAATTGGTGTGTTAGCGATAGTGGTTTTGGCAATAGCCTATTCTGGTACATCTATAATCGATGACACATCAGAGGGTGAAATAATTGAATCAGTAAACTTTGTGGCACAGCCATCGGATCGAAAATTGTTTGACACTACAGTACAAACTCAAAGTGCATTTTCAAAAAATGCCATCTTACATTACATAGAAACGATAGAAATGGATGAGAATGGTGAGGAATTTACCCAGATTTGGGTTGAAATAGACACGATTACTGACGAAACAGTGAGATTCACATATCTAAAATTCTCTGAGGCTGTTATAGATGAATATGATGATAAGAAACTCATACTAATTCAAGTGTTAACAAAAGCCAATGATGGAATAAACAAAAATTATCTCTATGTTGAAGAATATGAAAATAATAGGATGGTTAAATATATTGAATATGATCATGATGAGTTATTTAGAAAAGTTAACGAGCCGCAATATCTTCTCACTGAGGATGGATCGATCATACATCAATCCGATTTTCAACTTAGAGATGAATTTGAAGACAGATATGATAAAATTAATTTTACTAATGAAAAAAATAAAGTTATAGTTATTATTCCAACGTTTACAGCTAGTGCATATTCGCCATATGGATTTTATGATTTTTACAGGGGGGATTGCAATGAAACATGTCTAACGATACCAATAACAAACTCAATAGCAGATTTTAGTTTCACCTCCAGTGTAAATGCTGTAAAGATACTAGACTTGTTAAATTATGAATCTATAACAGATAGACAACTACATACTAATCCAACTATTTTAGATGAGTATGATAGTGTCATAGTTTTACATAATGAATATGTATCAAGTATAATGTTTAATGCAATTACATCACATGATAATGTGATATTTTTGTACCCTAATGCATTATACGCTCAAGTAGATGTAGATACCACAAATAACTTGATAACATTGATCCGCGGTCATAACTATCCTACAGAAGACATTACAAATGGATTTAATTGGAAAAATGAAAATACACATCCATTTGAATATGATACTGAATGCGAAAATTGGGAATTTTATCCTACAAAAGGAACGCCTAATGGTCACATGCTAAATTGTTATCCAGAACATATTATCTGGAAAGATGGATTATTGTTGAAAACCTTAAAAGAATTAGTGGGCTAAGTCGATAATTTATTTATGATCTCATTAGTGAAATCTCTGGTGGTCATAGTACCACCAATGTCTTTTGTTGTGACTCCAGATTTGATTATATCTGATATGACATCCTCTAGGATTTTTGCAACATTTGTAGAGTTTTGATCATTGTTTTTGACGCCTAACCACTCCAACATCATCTTAATTGATAAAATAAACGATGTAGGATTTGCAATCTGTTTACCTGCAATATCAAATGCTGCACCATGAACTGGTTCAAATAATCCAAATTTGTCTCCAATATTTGCAGCAGGTGCCATTCCCAACCCACCAACCACTTGTGATGACTCATCTGATAGTATATCACCAAACAAATTAGTTGTGACTATTACATCAAATTCCTGAGGCTGCCTGATCAAATTCATTGAACATGCATCAACATACATCTGATCAAATTTTATATCAGAAAATTCTTTTGCAACAGATTCACAACTTTTAGCGAATAAGCCATCTGTTTTCCTCATGACATTGGATTTATGTACACATGTGACTCGCTTTTTCTGATTTCTCTGAATGGCAGTTTGAAATGCGTATGATGCTATTCTTTTTGATGCCTTTTCGGTAATTATTCTTAATGCTACTGCAGAATCATCTATCATAAACTCCTGTCCAGTATAAAGATCCTCAGTATTTTCTCTAACTATAACTAAATCAACATCATTACGTAATGATGGTGTATTAGGATATGATTTTGCAGGTCGTATATTTGCAAATAAATCAAGTTTTCTCCTAAGTACCACAATCACATCCGCTGCACTTTCACCAACGGGTGCTTTCAAACACGCGTCAGATGATTGTATTGCTCTGAAAGTGTCATCAGGTAATGCCTCACCGTATTTTTCTAATGCAATATCTCCTGCTTCCACAGAATTAATTTTTGTTTTTACATCTAATTTATCATGTAAAGTTTCCAAAATAGAAATTGCTGATTCTGATAATTCAGGACCAATTCCATCACCAGTGATTAATGATATGTTATACATCTGAACACCTATAATTTTTTCTTGTGATTAAACTTTCTTTTCTTTTAGAAGGCTCTTTAACATAATTCTGTTAATACCGTCAACCATTGCTTGAACGCTTGTGGTGACAATATCTTCACCAACTGACTTTGATGAAATTATATTTCCACGTGCATCTTCAACTTTTACTGTAACTTCACATAATGCATTAGCCCCACCTGATATTGAATCTAGTCTATATTCCTTTAATCTTACCTCATCTGTGATCTGCCCAGTGATCTTTTGAATTGCATTTAATGATGCATCTACTGGTCCTACTCCATAATCTGTGGCAAACATTTCTTTTCCATCTATATTGAGTTTGACAAATGCGTATGGCATTGTTCCAACTCCTGTAGAAACTGAAAATCCAGTTAACTGAACAATTCTCTTTAACTTATTTTCGCCAATAACCTCATTTGCAATTGACAATAACTCAACTTCTGTGACTTGTTTACCCTGGTCACCTATGTTTTTTACTTGATCAAGAATATGTTTTGTTTGTTCATCATTTGGTTCTATCCCATATTCTTTTAACATTGCATTCATACCATGTATTCCAGCATGTTTTCCAACTTGAAGCCATCGTGTTCTACCAACAATTTCAGGACTAATTGGCTCGTATGTTAATGGATTACTTAATACACCGTGAGTGTGAATTCCTGACTCATGTCCAAATGCATTCTCTCCCACGATTGCCTTATTTGGTTGAACTGTAATTCCAACTAATTTTGAAACGTGACGTGATGTTTCATAAAGTAATTTTGTGTTAATGTTGGTTTCCCATTTTTGTTCAAATTGTAAACTGTTCAATGCCATTACAAACTCTTCTAATGATGCATTTCCTGCACGCTCACCTATTCCGTTAATAGTTACATGTGCACATTTTGCTCCTGCCTGAATTCCTGATATAGCATTTGCTACAGCCAATCCAAAGTCATTATGACAATGAACACTCACTGGTAACTTTGTTGCATCTATTGCATCTTTAGTAATTTCTGCAATGTATTGTGGAGTTGAATAGCCTACTGTGTCAGGAATATCAATTCTGTCAGCCCCTGCCTTTGCAACTTGCCCAAAAACTTTTTTCAAAAAATCTCTATCAGTTCTCGTTGCATCTTCTGCTGAAAATTCAACTTGTAATCCCTGTGATTTACCATACTCTACTGCTTCAACTGCCTTCTCTAATGCCTGTTCGCGGGTCATTTTGAGTTTATACTCCAAATGAATATCTGATGTTGCAATGAATGTGTGAATATAATTTAATCCACAATCAATTGCAGCGTCAATATCTTTTTTATTGGTTCGTGCCAAACCACATAATTCTGCATTTAGATTGGCATCTGTAATCATTTTAATTGATTTACGCTCACCATCAGAAATTACTGGAAATCCTGTTTCAATTGCATCTACACCCAATTCGTCTAATTTCTTTGCTATGTTTAACTTCTTTTCAGGTGAAAGAGAAATGCCGGGAGTTTGTTCTCCATCTCG
>CETA01034591.1_pt1 | contig 10359 bp, 14 predicted proteins | sample 531251 | NCBI WGS metagenome assembly CETA01 (sample SAMEA2622362, study PRJEB7988) | marine metagenome | biome: marine biome (ENVO:00000447); feature: mesopelagic zone (ENVO:00000213); material: "saline water (ENVO:00002010), including plankton (ENVO:xxxxxxxx)" | depth 380 m
ACGAAGTGCCCGACAAGCTCCACAAGGATCAGCGGAGATCTCCACCTGCGCCAGCGCAAAAAAGGGTGCATTACAGCCGAACATCGCGGCGCAGGCTATCTGCTCAACGCAAAGTCACTTCGTCTCGGGACACTGCTCCCGGAAACATTGGCGCAGTCATATGTCGGACGAACCGTGGCCGACATTGCAGATGGCCTAAGCCAGAATGAAGATGGAAAGCGACTTATCACGGGCTACCATCGAACCGCAGAGAGCAAGACTATACTGCGACTGGTAGACACGGTCCTCGCCTTCCTCACCTATCGCGAACTATTCGGAAACCCGGAGAACAGGTTTTCTCACGAACACCGGCTGGCCTTGGCTTCATAACGAAAAAGGCCCGCACCTGTTAAGTGCGGGCCTTTCCGGAAACAATCGGATGAACCAGATCAGTCGAGGACCGTGACCGCCCGTCGGTTCACCTGAATGTCGCCATATTCATCGACGACCGGGCTCTCTTCTCCGAAGGTGACCACAGTGATCCGCTCGCTGCGAATACCCTTGCCGATGAAGAAATCCTTCACAGCTTCAGCCCGACGACGACCGAGGCTGAGATTGTAAGAAGAAGTGGCGCGTTCATCGGCATGACCTTCGACCTTGAAGGACACATCCCTGTGCGTCACCAGCCAGAGAGCTTGCTTCTCGAGAACATCGCGCGCCTGCGGCGTCAGCGTCGACTCGTCGGTGTCGAAGAACACAGTGTTGGTGCCGGCAGCAGCGAGGAAGTCTTCCATCGTCACAATGTCAGGGACATAGACATCAGGCACATACTTGCCCGGAGGGGCCACTGGACCTGCCAGGTAGAAATCGTCATCATCCATACCGCCGACGCAGCCCGAAAGAGCCAGCGCAGGCAGGACAAGAGCCAAGAACCTCGAACGCATGAAAAACCTCGCTAACCGTTGAGCTAAAATTCGTCAGGTTGTTGTAGGATGAAAAAATACAGCAGCAAAACCTTGAGACGAAAAAATCACAAGGTCTTGTAAGCCGTCATTCCATTCGGCGTTGAATAACAGCCGATGGGGCCCGACGCAGCAGCGGGAACGGCCTGCTTGCCCGTCCTGAGGTTCATTGACAGGCAGATGCCCGAAGGAACGTTGCTGATCGTGGCGACACGCCTCGAAACGCCGTCGACCTCGATGTCACTCCAGTCCTCGTCGAATACCATCCCACCTCCCAGGGACGGGACAAAGTCCAAGGTTCCCGAGCCATCGTCGAGCATGTCAGCCAGTTCGCCGGGAGCGGAGCCCACCTTCATCTCATGAAGGCCATATGCAGTATAGACGTTGGCCAAGGCATTCTCGAGGTTCATCGAATCGCCGTCATTATGCGCATCGACGTAATAGTCCCCGCCGTAGTTCATCACTACGAGCGTTGCGGCCGCAGCCAGGACAATGCCGATCACTCCGAGAATCATATTGGTCATAGCGGCAGTGAATATGAGACATCATCCAAAAAACAGCAACAGCAAAGAACGGATCCAAGCGGATTCCATCTGAAAGTTTCCACATGAAGGGAAAAAATATGGGCCATGCCATGCTCAAACCCGACGACAGCACGACAGTTGCAAACGACGACAACGAGGATGTCATCAAAGTCGAGGGCCTGAAATTCACACGAACCCAGATCGAAGATGGTGCTCTGATTGACGAGCACGGCGAGCGCATCGCGGAAAAATTCGCAGAAGGGGTCTACTACACCCAGTTCTACCCTGAAAACCGAGTTCGCAGCATCGATGAGAACGCCGAAATAGTCGAGGCACTGTTCGACCGATACGCGGAAGAGGCACGTTTCAATGCCATCGACAAGCTGGCCCAGGGCGGACAATGTCTCGACTGGACATGTGACGAAGAAGTTCGGCCCGCGCTTCGCTCATTCCATGAAGAGCTTACCAGCCAAGCCGAAGATCGCGGATGGAGTCCCGACTTTGGAGACGAAGGCGATGAAGACGAGTTCGTCAATCACATCGAGGATCTTGTTCGAGACATCCTGATCGAAAAGGATGACAGCAAACCGACCGATCTTCTCTCCAGCTGCGACAGGGCCGAGGTAGCCTTTATCCTCATGCCCAACGCCAAGAACGTCTACCGCGATGATTACCTGGTCTGGAGCCACAAGACGTGGTCCGAATGGAAGGAAGTCTCGATCACGCAGGGCTGGGTGGAAACTCTCGCAAGACTGGGACACACCCTGACCGACTATCGCAAGCACAGCAAGAACCGCCATAAACGCCATCCCGACGCTCACCGTCCGGAAAAGCGGCGCGCTATCCCGATCGTCACCATGGATGAGGTCAGAGAGCTCGTCGAAGAGGCCTGCAGCCAGTATTTCCACATCGCCATCTATGCGCAGGTCCCACTGGCAAGCCTGCTGGAACTCGACCTCAGCCGGCCAGTGGTTCTCGACTCTTATTCCCTGTGCAGCTTCTCGGATTCCGGCACCTTCCACAGCATCGAGAAGAGAGAGCCAATCGTGCTGAACCCAGAAGATGGAGTCTGGCACGCATTCGGGCAAAAAGGACCAAGCGACTGGTGCGGTCTTTCAAACTCATATTTCCACGCAGAAATTTCCAACTGAGGACATTCCCATGAGCGCCAAAAGAGAAATCACGCCTGCGCAGATGCGCAAGGAACTCAAGGCCATGGGCTACACCGTGCGGACGCGAGCTGGATCCTCTTTCAGCACCGCTACGGTTTCGGCCGATGGCCAGCAGGTCAATGGCGGTAACGTCATGACACGGGAATTCCGCGACAAGTATGCAGACTTCTTCGACTGGCGTGAAAGCGTCAGCGTCATCGAAGACGGATGGAGGACGATTCTATGACCAAGCTGGCCATCACTCCGTTCGAGCAATCGGTGCTCAAGACACTCGCCTGTTCGACATACCAAGAGACGGCAGACGCCCACGGAACCTCGCGGGGCAAGGTCTATTCGATCGCCCTCGCCCATTCGGCCAGAAAGAATGAAGAGCGCATTCGCGAACGCAAGGCCGAACGGCGCCAGCGCCAGATGGAAATGCTCGCGGAAATGATGGACACGACGCAGGAAGCCGACGTTCTCGACTACCTCGAGGCACTGCCAAGCGCTTGCGCGGATCTGGTCGTCACCTCCATTCCCTACTCGGTCGGCGTGAAATATGGCGGACACGCAGAATCCGATACCATGCTGCACCTGCGCTACCTTGGCTGGATGACAATGATCATCTCCGACCTCTCGCGAATCATCAAGCCGGGCGGCGTCGTATTTCTCCAGTGCGGTTCGACCAAGGACGACGACGGCAGTCTCGTTCCGCTCGACATTGCGTTATTTGAAACCCTTCGCAAGGCGGGCCTCGAATACCAGAACAGGGTCGCATGGCTCATACCCCACGGTCTAACCCCCAAAGGGCGGCTTTCCGAGCGGCATGAATCGGCGCTGATCTTTTCAAAGGGCAAGCCTGCTACATTCAATCCTGATCCGGCCCGGACCCCGCAAAAGCAACCTGGCAAGCGAGCCTTCAAGGGTCCCAATAAGGGGCAGCTCTCAGGGCACCCATTCGGAGCATGGCCCAGCGATGTCTGGCGTATTGGAAATGTCGGCCATAATCATCCTGAGAAGACCGGTCATCCGGCACAGTTTCCCGAGGAACTGGCGATGCGTGCCGTGCAGATCTACACGAAACCAGGCGATCTGGTCATCGATCCGTTCTCAGGAAGCGGAACGACCCACGTCGTCGCCAAGCGAACAGGTCGACGGTTCAGCGGAGCAGACCTTTTCTATGCCGATATGGCTAACGCGCGGGCAGAGGCAGCAAGTGCCGATACAGTTTGCCAGCTCCCCGGTGTGACCGAACAATCGCGGGCAATCTGGCAGGCAGAAGCCAAAGCCAAGGGTGAAACCCCTCAACAGATCGCCAGCGCGCTGCAGGAGGAGCTCTTTGCATGAGAGAGTGGGGATCGATCGAAACCGGAACGGTGGCCACAATATCGACCGCACACCTGCCAAAAGACGCACTGGATCTTCTCAACGCAGTCCACGGAGAGAAGACGCAGGAAATTGATGATCCCAATCACTGGGTAAACCATCTGGTATGGGCAAGTCATCCATATGGTTACATGGTCACTGGCTCCACTCTGCGAGGCCTTCTGGAAAATAAAAAGGAAGACACACCAGAATTCCTCCTAGAGGCAGCGCAGCTCGCAACCGATCTCAACCTTGCATGGCTAAACTACGACGAAGATGCCATGGAGACCGAGGGATTGAAAGATTACTACAACGAATGATGACAGGGCAGGACGCGGTCGCCTGCCCTGTCAGATCTATAGATTTTGGTCCTTCACGAAGAACTCGTCCATCAGGGGATGAACGGGAAAATGTGAGCGAGGTTAGGTTCCGCCCGACAAGCGGCGGAGGAGCGTGACGGGAAGGTGGCAGCGGATCCAGCAGGACCGCAGATGAATAGAGTTAGGAAAGGATGAACAGGAACACATAGACGGCTTGCCAAGCCGCCAAAAGATTTGCAGAACTTCTTTGAATAACGGATTGGGTGATCCCCAATTCCGGGGGGAAAAGAAGGATGCGAACAATGGATTGGCAAACGATCGCAATGTATGCGGGAGGAGCACTACTGGCCCTCATCGCACTGAAATTCATCTGGGAGGTGAGCGTCAACGTATGGGCATACGTCGGCATCACCGCCACGACCCTGGTCATCGCGCTGCAGATCGCGCCCGGCCTTTACGCCGGCGATCGCGCGCTTGCCCATCTGAGCATGGCACAGCCCAACGACAACGCACGGGCTATCGATGCACAACGTGAAAAAGTGCGGAGCGATATCATCGCCCGCGCAACGACCTTTCCGGCATATCCGCAGTATGTCGCGAAAGTCAGCAACCGACTGCGCCGCGGCTAATATGAGAGGATAGCACCGACGATTTCGCATCCCGTCGGGCTATCTCTCTCAAGAGCTTGCCGGAAAACAGCCTTCCATCCTATAACTCGACGACATCCTTGCGGGAGTTATAGGCAATGCATTTGAAAAAGGGCGACGTCGTCGCCATCGTGGCGACCGTCGTCGAACAACAATCAGCCAAAGTCGAAGTCAGCATCAATGGCGCAGAGATCGATACCGGTCTCATCGTTCCGGCAGGCGTCCTGCGTCTGCTTGAGCGGTCAGCCGCGCACGGCGACAAGGTTATCCTTCCCGATGGACGCAAGGGCACATACTTTCAGGCCCTCAACGACAACGTCGTGATCGTGCTTCTGGATGATGCCGACGAACGTGACCCCAACGCTTACGTCAACGTCCTGCGCGATAATCTCCGCAACCAGAACCAGGAGGGTGTTGTCCAGTTCGCGCCGATCAAGAAGCCAGTAGCGGGCGCAGAGACTGGCCGTGACATTCTTGATGCAACGGCCGGCGATGAGGCTCCAGAGGTTGAGAGTGCCGTTCAGGAAAACCACGACACCCAAGAAGAGCTCAACGACACCGGCGTCAACGACGACGAGAACGGCCATGACGCCGGCTCAATCGAAGAAGACACGAAGGTCGAAGCTCTCGCAGCTTCGGTCGACTTCGAATTCCCGATACAGCTTGGCGGTGAGTCAAGGCTCGAAACGGAAGAGGATACCTCAATCGAAGAGGCCTTCGATAAGAATGAGGAAGAGGCTGCTGACGAAATCACCGTCGAAATGCCTGATGCGCCGCTTCCCAGACGCCCTGCACCCACGCCGGACGACGATGTCAACGAAGAGGCGCCGGTCGACGAAGAGGCACTGATTGATGCCTCCGAGGAAGTCTCGGCTGAGACCGAGCGGGCAGATGAAATCACGCCAGGCGAAGCCACATCGACTTCGGACCATGAAAACAACCCCTCCGAAGACGAGCGCGCCGATTCGGCAGATGAAGCCAGTCCCGTCCACAGTTCGGACGGAAACGAAACATCCTCGGTAGACAAAGCGCCCGTCGAGGAAAATGGTCAGGCAGTAAAGCAAGCCGAAGACGAGGCAGCGAAAGACGCTTCGGATATGGCCGAGGAAGAACCCGCACCTGAGGCTGAGGCTGAGGCTGCAGAAGCACCCCAGCACGAGCCGGAACCTGTTGTAGCTCCCGATCCCGCACGTGACCCGGAACGCACTGCTCATCTGGAGAGCATGAAGAAAGACATGCTTGCCGGCATTCGCGAACAGGAAGGCCAGACCGAAGATCCGTCAGAGGACGGCGACGACATCTTCTCGAGCATCGACAGTCTCGACAAACGGATGTCCTAAATTGATGGTCTTGAAATGGAAAAGGGCGGCCAGTGGTCGCCCTTTTTTTACATCCGCATTCGCCTTATTTTACCTGAAACCTCGTTACATGAAATGACGGGGATCCAGCGGTTTTCCATTCATGCGAACTTCGTAATGAAGATGCGGACCGGTCGACCTTCCAGTCGACCCGATATTTCCGATATGCTGCCCCTTGCGGACAAGCTGACCAGCGGTGACCGTGACAGCAGACAAATGAGCAAAGCGTGTCTCATGTCCTGACGGATGCGAGATCACCACGATAATGCCGTAGGTCCCCCACCATCCGGCACGTTCGATCTTGCCGTCGCCAGTCGCAAAAACGGCCGTTCCTTGCGACGCTGCAATATCGATGCCGTTGTGATTCCGGCGTTTGCCATGGAAGGGATCCGCCCTGGTCCCGAATTCAGACGTGACACTTTGCTGTGCCATAGCCGTCTGAGACGGCATCGCAATCAACGCCAGTGCACACGCAGAAATGGTTCTCGCCAGAATGGACATGACGAGTTTTTAGGATGAGCAGAAACCCCGGCCAACATGAATGGCTCTGAAAGGATACTATTGAGATGAGTTGTGCAAAATGATCGGTAAGGCGTTCTGCGCACTGTCCAAAATGCGGAACCATCTCATAAACATCATAACGCCTTTTGGGCGTGTATGAGATCGCGTAATAAGAGGGAAAGGCGGAGGGGAGGTCGGCCCCCCGCGTAGTTCCGTATCAATCCTGGTAAAGACCGGGACTTCAAAAAGCGCGGACCCCTCGCGCGGAACCATTCTCATATGTCATTATCATCGATCCCGCGCAAGAGTTATTTTCAAAAAAAGACATCATGGCTTGCGCATTCGTCGAGTGAGATAGGCAGGAGGAAAATCCGAGCCTGTCTGGCTCGTTCCCAGTAGGTAGAAGCGGAGAGGGTTATGCCCTTCAAGAAAACTTCTTCCGGCCGGGCTTCGGGGTGCTGCGGCGCTACACAGCTTGAACGCTGGACGGCACGCGGGCGCCCCGGGGGGCCGTAGCCGGTGATAGGATTCACAAGGTCGTCGAGGGTGGGTTAACGCACCACGACGCATAGCGTTTCCTAGCGCAACATCGTTTCATCGAATGAAGAGGGCGACTGGCCGCAATATGGCCTGTCGCCTTTTTTCTTTTCAAACCTTCATCCTAAAAACCGCCACCAGACCTCTTCGGACCAAAGATGAACAGTCATCGAGGCCGGAGGCGTCAGACGCTATGTGCGCGCGGGCGATCGACGTGGAAAACGTCATTTAAGATCGTGTCCGTTCGTCATGGCGCATTGGACCGTAATAAAACATGAAAATCTTTCTCGCCATCGCGGCCGCTTCGGCTGCGCTATACCCCGCGCTCGACAGTGTCGCAGAGGCACAAGACGTGGCTCCGGCACAAACAGAGATCGCAGCCGATGCGGATCCGGTAACAGATCCCATCATGGTCTCGCGACCGGTCGTGCAGCCTCTCCCCGAGCCCGAAGAAGACAGTTTCTCCGCTTACGAGGCTTCAGAAGACGAAATCGACTGCCTCGTATCAGCCGTGCACTTCGAAGCACGCGGCGAACCCGTTGAAGGACGCGTTGCTGTGGTGGAAGTCGTGCTTGCACGCCGCGAATCAAACCGCTGGCCATCTACCGCCTGCGGAGTAATCGCTCAACGGGCACAGTTCAGTTTCGTTCGCAATGGACGGATTCCCGATGTGAGTTCATCGCACTATGATCGTGCACGGGAAGTTGTCATGGACGTTCTATCTGGGCGGACATCGAGTTCTGCCAAGGGAGCAACCTACTTCCATGCAAGCTATGTTCGGCCCGGCTGGAGCCGGAGCAAGCGACAAATATCCCAGATCGGACGACACCTCTTTTATGGTGCCTGATCAACTCAATCGGCCGCGAACGCCCTCTCACCCATAAATCGGGCACCAGAGGCGTCGCGGCCGATTACAAATCTCAATTTAGAATGAACCCTGTTGGCTTCGACCAGGCCCACTCCTCCCATGTCCATAGGAACCCGCGAGTCGAGGCTATTGTCGCGGTTATCACCAGCTACGAAAAGCCGGCCTTGCGGAACAGTAAATGATTCCACGGTATCGGTCCGCGCCGGCGCGATATCCAGAACGGGAAAGCTCACCCCATTGGGCAACGTTTCCACTGCGCGCGCAAAACGACAGCCAGGATCACCAGACTCAGTGACGGTTCGCTGATCAACAACCCGTGGGACAACGATGCATTGCACATCGCCTCCCGTCGGAGCAACAAAATCGACAATCTCGATATGCTCGACCCTCGAGCCATTGATGCTCAAAATTCCGTTTTCCATCGATATCCTGTCACCAGGAAGACCGATGACCCGTTTGACGAAATTGGTTTTCGGAGCATTGGACGGTGAAAAGACAACAACATCACCCCGCTTAGGCAGCCCTGAAAACAGCCTCGGCGACGTTGGAGCTGACGCAAAGAACGATCGCGGAGAAATCCCATAATCCCAGCGCGAGGCAATGAAGAAATCTCCCTGCCTCAGTGAAGGCATCATCGAAGAACTGGGGACATAATAGGGAGCGAAAAGGACCGAGCGAAAAAGCCAGGCTGAAAGCATCGCTAGTATCATGACCTTGAAAAGCCAGAAGGCATTGCTCTTCAAGCTGGAAAGCCTTCGGTCGCTAGATTGGCTCAGCTGTGCGATACTGGCCAAAAGGTTCTCCTGCGTGACTGAGCTCATCCGAAAAATAACGGTTATCACCGTTCAAGGTGCCAAAACAGTGTTAAAATTCCAGTGAAAGGAAAAAGCATGGATACCATGAATGCCCGACGTTCCAATCGCGTAGCGGTTAATGTCAACGTCGATGTCGAAACCGTGCTGGAGCGCCACAGTGGTCGCATTACCGATCTCAGCGAAAACGGCGCAAAGGTAGAAGGACAGCCCTTTGCCGTTGGACAGAAGGTAAAACTCACCGCAGAAGGCGCTGCGGTGTGGGGAACCTGCCGCTGGGCCGAAGTCGATCGCATGGGCATCGAGTTCGATACGCCAATGCCGGAACAGCTTCAGTCCCTGCTGAAAAGCAAGGCTCCCGCAAATGACCGACGCAAGACCTTCGGTCGCAAGGCAGCCTGATGAATACCAGGCGAGACAGAAGGGAAACCCTCGGACTTTTATACGGAGGCCTGCTGGCTCTCTGCCTGCTTTTGGGGACCAAGGTCATCGATCTTGGTCCCTTGGCCTTTGATGGATCACAACTGCCCTATGCGCTAATCCTGTGCATCATCGCTATCGTGACTGAAGTCGATGGACGCGCCGCGGCAAAAAGCATCATCCTCAAGGGGCTTGCATTTCAGGCGATCGCATTCTCGATGATCACCTTGACGCTCAGTCTCCCAGCATCAGAAAGCATGGAACCCATGCGCGCGGAGGCCTTCCAGACTCTGGTGGGGCAAAACCTCAGGATGATCGTCGCCGGAGTGATATCCTACTTGACTGTCACATATCTGATCTCGCGCATCCAAGACGTCATGTCCAAGGCGCATTTCATGTCTCTCGGCCGGCGATCGGCAATCGCCAACATCTGCGGGCAAGCAGCGGACACCGTCATCTATCTCAGCATCGCTTTCTATGCGATCTTCCCTTTGGGTCCGCTTATGGCGGGACAGTTCACGGTGAAGGCCATGATCGGCATACTGATCGTTCCAATCGTTGTTCGCTTCGGAACCTCTTGGTATGCCGGCAAAGGTGAACTCGATCCTGCATACCAAGGAAGTCCGCGACCATGACCAAGCTGATCGTGGGTCTACCCCACTTGTCCCAAGGACGCCTCTTTAGAGCAGCACTCGACATGAATGCCCCTGTCATGGTGAGCGCCAGTTGCCTCGGGAAATGGAAGACCCACGATCACAAGGGAACCAAGCATCGCGATTGGCAGGGATGGAATACACGACCTCTAGACAAGGCCCAACCGACAGGGCTGGAAATCCATCTCGATTCTGCCGGCTTTGTAGCAATGGCCCTTCGCGGAGGATATGACTGGAGTCCCGAAAGCTATGTTTGCGAACT
>CETA01017600.1_pt1 | contig 10331 bp, 9 predicted proteins | sample 531251 | NCBI WGS metagenome assembly CETA01 (sample SAMEA2622362, study PRJEB7988) | marine metagenome | biome: marine biome (ENVO:00000447); feature: mesopelagic zone (ENVO:00000213); material: "saline water (ENVO:00002010), including plankton (ENVO:xxxxxxxx)" | depth 380 m
ATTAGAGACTTAGAAATGAGACTTAATTCGCAAGGTCTTGAACTGGACAAATATCTGGAAGCAACCGGTGGAGAAATCGAAGCAATAAGAGAAGACTTTCGTGAGACTGCAGAAGTCTCAGCTCGTATCGATTTAGGTCTACGTGCGGTTGCTCATGTTGAATATTTAGATGAAGAGGAAGAAGCTTTCGAGAACTATTTAGGAAAGATGGCTACACAAATGCAGATGAAGGCAGAAGAACTTCATGATGCTTTGAAACAGTCTGGAAGACTAATTGATGTTCGTGCAGATATAGCAAAAGAAGCCGCTTTACAGTGGATTTTTGATCGAGTAAAACTTCTAGATGAGGATGGAAATCAAGTGGATTCAGCAATTTTGGAGGTCAAAGAACCAGATATCCCTGACATGACCCCAAAAATAAGCGAAAATGATTATGTAAGAGCGGACGATCTGAGCGAAGATGATTTGATGGATGATCAAATCAGCGACCCAGAAAACAATGACGGAGATGATGAATTATGACTCTTGCTGACTTAAGTATCAGTAATTATCTAGTTCCAACGGTTGTTGAACAGACAAATCGTGGGGAAAGAGCTTTTGATCTCTATTCGCGTCTTTTGAAAGAGAACATCATTTTTCTAGGCACACCCATAGATGATGTGGTAGCAAATTTGGTTTGCGCACAACTTTTACACTTAGAGTCAGAAAACCCAGATCGTGATATAAGTCTTTACATAAATTCCCCTGGGGGTGATATAAATGCCCTCTTCGCGATTTATGACACCATGCAGTACATAAAACCTGACATAACAACAATATGTTTCGGCCAGGCTGCTTCTGCAGCAGCGGTACTGCTTGCAGCGGGATCTAAAGGAAAGAGGTTAGCTCTTCCTCATGCTCGTGTTCTTATACATCAACCTTATGCCGGTGCTGAAGGGCAGGTGTCAGATATAGAACTAGCGTCAAGAGAAATTCAAAGATTGAAAGTCCAGTTGGAGGAAATTTTAGCTAAACACACAGGACAGGCGACAGAAAAAATTCATGATGACACTGATCGTGATTTTGTAATGACTGCGTCTGAAGCGGTGGAGTATGGAATAATTGATGAAGTAATTGATTCAAGAAATTTTGCGGATAACAGCGGAGCTATTTCGGTAGTTACCTGATTGTGATAGTAGTTAAGAGAATGCAGGAAAGGGCGATTTAAAGTGGCTAAGTTTGGAGAAGGCGGAGAACTCCTAAAGTGTTCATTTTGTGGCAAAACACAAAAGCAGGTAAAGAAATTAATTGCTGGACCTGGGGTTTATATATGCGACGAGTGTATAGATCTTTGCAATGAGATAATCGAAGAAGAGCTTTCCGAAACTTCGGAGTTCACACTGACGGAGTTGCCTAAACCTCGTGAAATTTTTTCCTTTCTTGATGAATATATTGTTGGTCAATCACAAGCTAAGAAAATTCTTTCTGTAGCTGTATACAACCATTACAAGCGAATAAAAACTGCAAGCGTTTCAGTTGAAGATGTTGAGGTTGCGAAATCGAACATTCTTCTCATAGGGCCGACTGGATGTGGTAAGACCTTGATGGCACAAACACTCGCAAGAATGTTAAATGTTCCATTCGCTATTGCAGATGCTACAGCTCTGACAGAAGCTGGCTATGTAGGCGAAGATGTAGAAAACATTCTCCTCAAACTTATTCAAGCAGCGGACTACGATATTAAAAAAGCTGAAACAGGAATAATCTATATAGACGAGGTTGACAAAGTAGCCAGGAAGAGCGAAAACCCCTCAATAACAAGAGATGTTTCAGGTGAAGGTGTTCAACAGGCTCTATTGAAAATTTTAGAAGGCACGAAAGCTTCCGTGCCACCACAAGGTGGAAGAAAACACCCCCATCAAGAATTTCTGCAGATAGATACAACAAATATTTTGTTTATTTGTGGCGGTGCTTTTGCTGGACTTGAAGGAACGATAGAAACGCGTCTTGGGGGTTCTGGTGTTGGTTTCGGTGCTGATATACGTTCCGCTCAAGAGAAAGATTTAGGAGCACTTTTTTCAGGGGTCTTACCTGAGGATTTAGTCAAGTTTGGTTTGATACCTGAATTCATTGGACGACTCCCAGTAGTGGCCACAGTTTCACAACTTGATGTGGAAGCTTTGAAAAAGATTTTGACCGAACCTAGAAATGCTCTAATAAAACAGTATGAGAAAATTTTCGAGTTTGAAGACATTGAACTTGAGGTAACTGAAGAAGCCCTGAACGCTATTTCTGAACAGGCTCTTGAGAGAGGAACAGGAGCTCGAGGTTTGAGGGCAATACTTGAAGAAGTTTTGCTAGACCCTATGTATGAATTACCTGGTGACAAAACCGCAGGTCGTGTAGTTGTAGATGATGAAACAGTTATCCAGCGAGAGCTCCCAAAAATTGAACCAAGAGATGAAGAACAGACAGATCGCGCCGCTTCTTAAGTTCACTAGCAATACCCTAAAGAGGTATGAATTTTAGGGAAGCTCTGCAGTACTTGGATCGTTTTATAAACAGAGAAGCGACTGCAGGGCGTATTCACGGATTGAGCTTGGCCGCAATGTCGCAACTGGTTGAATGTATGGGTGAGCCCCATAAAGATTTGCGAGCCATTCACGTAACTGGAACAAATGGAAAAGGTTCTGTTGTGAGTATGACTGAATCTCTACTTTCTTCAAAAGGGTTGAGAGTCGGGTCCTACATGAGTCCGCATGTTGACACCATTCGAGAGCGTTTCACCCTTGCGGGTTCGCAGATCACTGAAGAAGTATTCTCGGAAATAATTTTTGACGTTTCTCGATATGTGGAGAACTATGAATTAGAACCTAGTTATTTTGAACTACTGACTGCAGCTGCAATTCTACTGTTCAGCAATGAGGGTGTTGACGCAGCTGTTGTCGAGGTTGGAATACTTGGGCGCTTTGATGCAACGAATGTTCTTGACGGGGAAATTGCTGTCATAACAAATATAGGAAAAGACCATACCGATGGATCGGAAGGTTGGAGAAGGTCAATTGCAGCGGAGAAAGCTGGAATAATTGTTGAGGGTAAACCTTTATTGCTGGGCAACGCTGAAGAAGATGTCGTTGATTTGTTTGTATCAGAAAACCCAGAGCCCATATTTCAATATGGGAAGGACTTTTTAGTTGAAGATGCTCTTCCTGCTGTTGGGGGACAAGTTGTTAATGTAAAAGGCATTTTTGGCCAGTATGAAGAAATTTTTCTACCCCTATACGGGAAACGTCAAGCACAAAATGCTGCACTGTCATTAGCGACTGCAGAAGTTTTCCTAGAAGGCCCACTCCCAGAAGAAGTCGTTGAAAGTGCCTTTGGAGAGTTGCTGATTCCAGGTCGCTTAGAAATTCTTTCGCGCAGACCTGTAATTCTAGTAGACGGAGCACACAATAAGGATTCAGCAAGTCACCTCGCGGAGACCATTAATGATGTTTTCCCAGAGAGTCGAAGAATTCTGATCCTGGGGATACTGGAACCTCATTCTCCTGAGGAAATATTTACAGAGCTTAAAGGTATTTCCCCTGAGCTTGTGATTGTTTGTGCGGCACCTTCTCCAAGGGCGATTGACCCCAACGAACTAGAAGAGGTTGCGATGAGACTCGGATTGGATGTGGAGAGGGCAGAGAATCCATATGAGGCGACTTTAAAGGCGTTGAGAATAGGTGATGAAGAAGACCTCATAGTTGCTGCAGGTTCCTTTTACAACATTTCCGAGGTTCGACGCGCTGTTGAAGATTTTCAAACCGCAACATCTGAAATTTGAAGAGACGCAATTAAGTTTCTTTCTAGGTCATAGCATGTTCACATGAGTAGAACTTTTGTAATGTGCAAACCAGACGCTGTAGAGAGAAAACTGGTTGGTGAGATAATCCGTCGTCTTGAGGAGGCAAACTTAACTATCGTCGCCGCGGAGTTAAGAAAATTAAATCCCGAGCTTCTTTCACAGCATTATGAAGAACATGTAGGAAAGCCGTTTTATGATGAACTGGTGACTTTCATGTCCAGATCATCTGCGATGCTTATGGTCTTGGAAGGCGAAGGAGAAACATTTGCCGTTGCTCGACAGTTGATGGGAGCCACGGATCCTGCGCAGGCGGAAGCAGGAACCATAAGGGGTGATCTAGGTACCGAGATGCCTGAAAACCTCATACACGGTTCAGATTCTGAAGAATCTGCAAAACGTGAGATATCTATCTTTTTCCCAGAACTATGAATCACGCTCTGGGTGGTTATATGTGCGCTCAGAGTGGTAAAAACGTTTCAGTCGGGCTAACGTCTAGGGACAGTTATGTACTTAACTGTAAGTATTGAGAGCATATGTTTAAAGTCCTTATGAGCCAAAAATCAGAAAGTAAATGGCAATGAATACTCAAATCGAACAGGTTACTGGTGCAACTTTTTTTGGTGGCCGTGATATCGCAGTTGATTTGGGTACAGCTAACACTCTTGTCTACGTAAGAGGTGATGGGATTGTTCTCGATGAACCTTCCGTTGTAGCGCAGGATACTCGGGACGGAGCACTTTTAGAGGTAGGAACAAAAGCCAAGTTAATGATAGGCCGTACCCCAGGATATATACAGGCAATTAGCCCTTTGGAAGATGGAGTGATAGCTGACTTTGACGCATGTGAAAAAATGCTTCGCTACTTTATTCAACAGGTTCATAGTCGAAGGTGGGCAAAACCAAGAATGGTCATTTGTGTGCCGTCAGGAGTTACAGGAGTTGAAAGAAGAGCCGTTCAGGAAGCGGCTGAACATGCTGGAGCAAGATCACCCGCTTACATAATTGAAGAACCTATGGCAGCAGCTATTGGAGCAGGTTTACCCATTGCTGAACCAACCGGCAGTATGGTCGTCGATATAGGCGGAGGCACTACGGAAGTAGCAATGATTTCGTTGGGAGGCATTGTTGCTAGTCAATCCATACGGATAGCTGGAAATGAACTAGATGAAGCAATTATTCAGCACCTAAAACAAGAACATGGTGTAGCTGTTGGAGTTAGGACTGCGGAAAAGATTAAAATGCAATTCGGCTCCGCCTCCTCGCTTGAAGAGGAGTTGAGGCTCGAAGTTCCTGCAGCTGACCTAGGGACAGGGTTGCCTCGAAAAGTGAAGTTTACAACTACTGAAATTCGAGAGGCGATTGCATTTCCTTTAATGGCAATAATTGATGCGATCAAAGTAACCATAGATTCAACTCCACCAGAACTAACAGCTGATGTCATGGACAGAGGAGTCATGTTAACCGGTGGTGGGGCTTTACTCGTAGGACTTGTCGAGAGACTCACCGAAGAAATAGGAATGAAGGTCCTGATGGCACCCGACCCATTACACTCAGTGGTTCTAGGAGCTGGAAGAGCATTAGAAGAGATTGACCGTTTCGGAACCATTTTCTTCGGCAGTAATCAGGAGTAACACACGTGCCCAACAGGTCAAGTGATAGGCCGAGGGTTGTTTTACTCGTGTTAATGGCGGCAGCTTTAACGCTACTAACTGCTCAGTTTAGAGACTTTCTTCCGGTAGACGATTTTCAACAAGGTTTTCGCGACGTCATCAGTCCATTTCGTAAAGTTGTTGATAGAGCAACTGACCCTTTCCAGACAGTCTGGAAAGGAATTTTCAATTACGAAGAAGTAAGTGATGAAAATGAACGCTTACAGATGGAAATAGCACGAATGAGAGGAGAAGAACTAAGGGATGAAGCCGATCGTGAACTCCTTGAAAGACTTTTGGGAGAAGTGGATATAGATTACCTAGAGTTGGAAACTGTGGTGGCCCGAATAATTGGAGTACCAGCCGGAAATTATAACAGTCATGTTGTTGAGATAAATAAAGGCACGGATGATGGACTAGAAGAAGGTGCCGGTGTAATAACAAAAGCTGGGCTCGTGGGTTATCTGTATGAAGTTGACCGTTCAACTTCTCTAGTGAGACTTGCGACTCATCCAGATTTCAGAGTCGGAGTCCGACTAATCAATTCTCAAGACGAAGGATTGGCGCGTGGAAATGGCTCAGTTGGTGTCTTGATACTCGATGCAGGAATAAATATTGATGCTGAAGTTTCAATCGGTGAAGTTGTAGTCACATCAGGTGGAAGAAGCATTTTCCCTCAAGACATTCCCGTTGGAAGAGTCAACGACCCAGACAAAGAAGCTGACTATGCACGTTCGATAGAAATTGATTTATCAGCATCGTTAGAGAATTTGAGTTTCCTAAATGTGATTTTGGAAACAAGGGAGAATTAAAGCAAGTGAATACAGGGCTAAGAGTTTTGACTCTTCTCATTACCGCAGCAATTCTTCAATCTTCAATCTTTACTGAAATGCGTATTGATGGCATGGGGGTAGAACTTCTTTTATTGATTGCCATATTGTCTGGTTATCACGGGGGTCCTATCCGTGGAGCTTATGTTTCTTTTTGGACTGGCCTGGTCAATGATTGTATAGTTGCATCTCCTTTAGGGATACATGCTCTTATTTATCCGGTAATTGCTGTAGCAGTAAGCAACTTGGAAGAGAGATTCATCAACGAGAAAAGAATTATTCGAGCTTTTGGAGTAGCTTTGACTGTTGCTACGGGTGTCTTTTTAACCGCAGCTGTAGGACATATTTTTGGAGAGAAGACCTTTAATACAAACTCCTTGCCGGAAACTGCAATTATTGCCGGAGTCATGACAACCTTTTTTTCTTACCCACTTAGCCGAATTGTAAATTGGACAGTGTCGAGTGGTATGCCACAAGAAGTTAAAACCCGCCTTACAGGGAGTTCTCGTTGAGAGAGGAAATAATTCGCTACCGAATGCGAGTATTAGCAGTAGTAGCTTTATCCATGTTTCTTGCATTAACTGCGAGACTTTGGTATCTCCAGGCTTTGAAATCAGATGAGGCTAAAGACATTGCTACAACAAATATTACTCGAGTCATAAATATTGAAGCTCCGAGAGGGCAGATTTACGACTCGTCTGGAAAATTACTCGTTGGTAACAGGATTGTCGCGTCGGTGACTCTTAATCCTAAAGAAATTGAGGAGTCAGAAATGGACCCTCAGAAACTTTATGAGATGTTGACTGAAATAGCGATTGAAATAAATCGTTCTGGAAAACTAATAAAAGTCGCAGATATTGAAGCGATGCTCGAGAATCCTTCTTATGGGCCTTATGACGACATCCCGGTTGCTGTAGATATACCTGAAGATTTACTCGTTTATTTTGGAGAGAGGCCTAATCGTTATCCTGGGGTAAAAGTGGCCGACCGTTCTGTTCGTTCTTACCTCTATGGATCATTGGCTGGCCATGTTCTCGGCTGGGTGGGCCCAGTTAATAATTTTGAACTCTCAAACAGAAAACCAGCAGAAGGGAAAGTTTACTCCCTAAGAGATCAGATAGGTAAATCTGGGATTGAGTTGATGTTTGAAGATGATCTTAGAGGGGAGAACGGCAAAAAGGTGGTTGAGGTTGATAGGAAGGGAAGGGTGATACGAGAAAGAGTAGACCTTTTTCAACCTCCAATAGCAGGAAACGACGTTCATTTGACAATAGATATAGATCTGCAGGGTCTCCTTGAAAATGAGCTTGAAAGGAGTATCTATCTATCTCGAGAGAAAATTCCCGAAACATTAGAAGACGGTAAAGAACCTCTACCATTTACGGCTCCGGGAGGTTCGAGTGTGATCATTTCTCCAAAAAGTGGAGAAGTTAAAGCTATGGCCTCATTTCCCACCTACGACCCCAATGAGTCAATCGGAGGTTATTCTTTGTCTCGCTGGGCAGAATTAAATGATCCAGTAAATGATTTGCCAATGTTCAATAGAGCTATTCAAGGTGAATATGCGCCCGGTTCGACTTTCAAAGTCTTTACAGCTCATGCAGCATGGCACGAGGATGTTTTTGGAACTGGAAGGGTAAAAGAAGCTGACCAACCTATAGACGACCCAGGTGAATATTTTCTACAAAGTTGTCGTACCGATGTGGAAGATTTAGAGACAGCTGGAGGGTGTGTTTTCAGAAATGCTGGAAGTAAACCATATGAAAATGTTGATCTAACTAGAAGCCTTACTGTTTCAAGTGATGTTTATTATTACACAATTGGAGAATCTATTTATATAAATCCAAAGCACCCTGATAACGCGATCCAAGAGACGGCAGTTTCATATGGGCTCGGAATGCAGACTGGAATTCAATTGCCTTTTGAACAAGATGGGTACATTCCAACTCCTGAGAAACGAAAGAAACGCCACGAAGAGAATCCTGAAATTTTTCCGAACGGAAAATGGTATCCGGGAGACAATGTAAACATTTCTGTTGGTCAAGGAGACGTACTTGTAACTCCTCTCCAACTGGCTAATGCATACGCAACATTTGCGAATGGCGGAACAAATTTCGCCCCAAATATTGTTGCATATGTATTTGACAGGAATGGTGAAATGCTTAAAGAGTTTGGCAAAAGGGTTAAGAGGGAAATTGAAATTGACCTGGACTTCAGAAATAGAGTGCTCAGAGGACTTGTGGGCGTAACAGAAGATATAGAAGGAACTGCTTATTGGGCGTTTAATTCAGTAGCTACAGATGGTGCATTTTTCCCACTAGAAGACTTCCCAACAGCCGCAAAAACCGGAACAGCTGAGGTTAGAGGCAAAGCTGACTCATCTGTATTTGCAGCAATAACTCCAGCTCAGGACCCGGATTATGTAATGGTAGCGATGCTAGAAGAAGCCGGATTCGGTAGTGCTGTCGCAGCACCCATGAGCGCCAGAGTTTTACAGAAAGTAGTAGAAGACAGGGTTCCAGAAGCACTAACAACCGAAAACCGTTATGCAGTTTCTGCTTCATTGCCACTATGCATCGACTGGTATATTTGGCGAGAAAGCGACTCGTTGAAAAATTTAGAAAGTTTCAGTGAATCTGAAGTGGAGATTTTCGGACCTGCTTTGAGTCCAGATGGAACTGTTAGGGTTCGTGGAATCGAAATCAATTGTGATCAGGTAATTCAATCTCTCTTATCACCCACTGATCAGTTAAGTATTTCCCCGAGTATGGAGTAGATGAGATGGTTGATATCAGAACTCCAAATTTCGGGAAAAGTAAACTTTTACGCCATGTTGATTTCTCGATTCCGGTACTTGCCCTACTTCTAAGTGGAGTTGGGTTGTTGATGATTTATTCAGCAACTAAAAAACCTTTTGAGATAGTAGCAAAAAGTGAAATTTTGTATGTTCAAAAGCAGGCGATTTTTCTCCTGTTAGGAGTCGTCGGGATGCTAACTGTCGCAACAATCGGTCATAAAAGGCTTCAAAGACTTGCTCCTTTAATATATTTAGTCATCCTCGGATTGCTTTTTTCGGTTCTATTTTTGGGTGTTGAGAAAAAAGGAACTAAAGGTTGGTATGAATTGGGAATTTACCATTTTCAACCTTCGGAATACTGCAAAATTGGAATCGTGGTCGTGCTTGCATTCTTGCTTAGTGGTGACGAGACAATAAGCAAGAAAAGACTAGTAGCGACACTTATTGCCGCTGCTTTACCGATTGTGGCTATCCTCGCCCAGCCTGATTTAGGAACGATTCTTGTGTATGGAGCGATCACGGCCGGGATGGTGGTGGCAGCTGGTATCCAAGGGCGTTATTTGCTTATCCTGTTTCTAATTCTATTGACAGGAGTAATAGCTGTATTTGAGTCGGAAACCCTTGAGGATTATCAAGTTTCAAGATTGCTGGTTTTTGTTAATGATGATGAATCCACAGCTGCAAGTTACAACCTTGAACAAGCACAAATAGCAATAGGTAATGGTGGAATTACTGGAAGTGGATTGTTTGAAGGCACACAAAATAAATCAGATTTAGTTCCCGAACAACAAACAGATTTCATATTTACAGTGATCGCAGAAGAAACAGGGTTTTTGGGAAGTATTTTTGTTTTAACGCTAATAGGACTTTTGTTGCTCAGGATTTGGCGAATTGGAAGATTGGCTGAAGACACTTTTGGTTTGCTGATTTCTGTTGGAATATTCTGCATGATTCTTTTCCAAACCTTTCAGAGCGTCGGAATGTCAACTGGAATTATGCCGATTACAGGAATTCCGTTACCTCTAATTAGTTACGGCGGATCTTCTGTTGTAGCTACTTTCCTTGGACTGGGATTAGTTGAAAGTGTTCACATGCGACGTCACGAGAGATCAAATTAAGTGCTTTTAATTAATCTCAAAAACAAAGCGCTACTATTAAACTCATGAGTTCGCTATGGGATGAGCTCGAACAGTTTCTAGATGATGTAGAGAAGCCTGCAAGGTATATAGG
>CETA01152976.1_pt1 | contig 10275 bp, 9 predicted proteins | sample 531251 | NCBI WGS metagenome assembly CETA01 (sample SAMEA2622362, study PRJEB7988) | marine metagenome | biome: marine biome (ENVO:00000447); feature: mesopelagic zone (ENVO:00000213); material: "saline water (ENVO:00002010), including plankton (ENVO:xxxxxxxx)" | depth 380 m
TCCATACTTCAATATGATGGAACTAAATTCCAAAGGATTCTTGAAATTTAGTAAAAGTAAGAATTTTGAATTTACAAACAGACAAAATATACCAATTGTGTATCAATTGAATGGTTTACATACATTCTACGTAGAAAAATTACTAAAATATGGAAGATTGTATATGCCCAAAATTGTTCCGTATGAAATTCCACTAGAAACGGGTTTAATGATTGATACAGAATTTGAGTTTCAAATAGCAGAAATGATTGCTAAAAAATTATTAAAAATTTAATTTCAAAAATTTTATTTGTAGATTACCAAGCAGACCATCCACCATCAATTATTAGATTAGAGCCAGTCATATATGATGATGCATCTGATGATAAAAATAATAATGCACCATCATAGTCTTCTTTGTTAGCCATTCTACCAACCATAGTTTTCTCTGAATATTTTTTTATAAAATTCCCATCTTGTAGTTTCGTGTCACGTACTCCACCTAAAGTCAATGTGTTCACTCTAATGTTTTTTCTATGCCAATATGCGGCAAGATATCGTGTAAAGTTAACTACGCCACCTTTTATGGCTGCGTAAAAAGGCGGAGTATTAAGTCGACTTTTACCATATATTCTCTGATCAGAACCTTTGATGCCATATATTGATGATACATTTACAATGACACCTCTCTTTTGTTTTACCATAACTTTACCAAATTCTTGACAGCATAGAAAAAGTCCTCGCATGTTAATTTTTGTAGTCTGATCCCATAGGTCCAATGAATATTTCTCAAACGGAGCATCTCGTTGAGGATGATCTCTTGGAATAAAATGTGCATTATTTATTAAAACATCAATTTTTCCGTATTTTTTTAGAACATCTTTAACTAATTTTCTTACTTCGTTCTGATTTGATATATCAGTATTAGATGACATTGTGTTTGCTTTATATTTCTGAATTAGAGTTTTTTCTAATTTCTTGTTTTTTTGTTCATCTATATCCACTAAAACAACACTAGCACCTGCCTCAGATAAAACACGTGCAAATCTTGTTCCCAACCGTCCAGCAGAGCCTGTCAGAATAACTGTCTTGTTTTTCAAATTAAAGAGTTTGATAATGGGGTTCATTTTTTTGATTTCACACTAATTGATTTTTTTCATTTTTGCATTGATTGAAATTCTTAACGTATGAATACTATCGCTAACACTATTAATTGTTTTTTGATTCATTTTCACACAATTAACAAAATGACGCATCTCGTCTATATACATATCATTATTATTATAATTTTTTAATTTTAAATATACGGCCCATTTTTTCTTTTTTGGATAATATATTTTAATTTTGTTTGTAATAAGATCACAGTAGATTGTCCCATTAGTTCCAGATATTTTACAATAACGTGATGGAGGATTTTGAAAAAAATCTAAATGTATATCAGCAATGATTTTATTTTTAAATTGTAATACAATATACGAAAAATCATCTGCTGAAATTCTAAGATTACTTAATTTTCCACTAATTGAATAAAGCTCTTGGGCATTTCCAAAAATCCAATATAGATAATCTATTTCATGTATATTTGTCAACGTGGCACCACCACCTAAATCATTACGTGCAGCATATCGTTTAGAATAGTCTTCATATGGGTGCCAATCAGGAAGAAATGACCTGTTTTCAGCATGTACCGATACCACTCTTCCAATTTTCTTAGTAGAAACAAGTTTTTTTAATTTTTTGATGCATGGATGAAACCGTAGGTTACAGCCAACCATTGTTATTATTTTTTTTTCTTTTATAATTGATATTAAATTTTCAATCTTATCCATTGAATTTGATAACGGCTTTTCTATAAACAGAGGTATACCTGCTTTAGCCAATTTAATTGCAGTATCAATATGATGGCTGGTTTCATTTGTAACAAATGCAATGTCGGGTTCTTCTAGTATGCATCGTGTTAAAGATCTAAACGTTTGACAGTGTTTTTTTTTAAGAAAATTATCTTGCTTTTGTTTGGTGCATACAATTATTTCGCAACGGGGAATAACAGATAAATTGTTTATGTGACGTTTTCCGATTGAACCGTATCCCACTATTAGTGCCTTCAAGTGGTTTTATCTTATAATATGGGAATATTAATTTTCAATCCTATCTAGTCGTATATAATGTGCGTAAATAATTAGAAATACCAAAATCTTAAATGATCAATTTAAAAATCGCTTGATAAGAATGGAAAAACATATGAAAAAATCAGATTTTCAAACTAAGATATCAAAAATATTAAAAAATAAAAAAATTCTGGTATCAGGTGGTGCTGGCAGTATTGGTTTTGTATTAGTAAAAAAACTTTTAGAATATCCTATACATTCAGTCCGTGTTCTAGATATTAACGAACATGCATTGTTTGAATTAAAACATAAAGTTGATGACCCAAGACTTAGATTGTTACTTGGTAGTATACTAGATAAGGATAGAATAGAAATGGCTGGAAATAAAGCTGATATAATTTTTCATGCTGCGGCAATAAAGAATATAGAAATTTCAGAGTATAATCCAATTGAGACTATAGATACCAACATTAACGGAACGGTTAACATGATTAAGATGGCTATTCGAAACAAAGTGGGAATATTTCTTAATATTAGCACAGACAAAGCTGCAGATGCAACTACACTTTATGGAACAACAAAGCAATTGACTGAGAGACTAGTAAGCTGGGCTGGGATACATACTGAAGAAACCAAGTTTGCATCTGTTCGTTTTGGCAATGTAATGGATTCACGCGGTAATGTTTTTGAAATTTGGGAAAAGGAATTAAAAAACAAAAAACCAATATCAATCACTCATCCTTTAGCGGAAAGATACATGTTCAACTCAAATGAAGCTGCTAGATTTATTTTGAGATGTTTGACAGTACTTAAAACTGGTGAAATTTTTGTTCCAAAAATGAAATCTTACAAAATTAAAAGTTTGGCACAGAAATATTCAAAAAAACAAAGGATAATTGGTTTGAGACAAGGAGAAAAGATTAAAGAAATTCTAATTACAGAAGATGAAAAGAAAAAATGTTTAGAAAAAAAAGATATGTGGGTAATTAGTCCGTATAATTAGCAATAAGGAAAAAATTTATTGTGATTCAAAAAATTCAGAAATTGTTTGCACCAAGAGTTCTTTCTCTTCCATAGTCATATTTGGATATAATGGTAGAGTCAAAACCTGTTGTGATATTTTTTCAGTGATAGGCAGCGAATTACCATCAACCATAAATTTTTGTTGATAAAATGAGGTAGTATGTATTGGAGTAAAGTATACTTTCGAGAAAATACGCCTGGCTGTTAGAAAATTATGAAGTGAATCTCTGGTAATTCTATCAGGTAATCTAATCGTGTACATCTGATATATGTGCTCATAACCATTTGGAGGAGTTGGAACTTTAATTTGAGTAAATTTTGCAAGTTTGGATGATAAGTATTGAGCGTTATTCTTACGCATTTTAATTATCTTCTCAAGTTTATTTAATTGAGCCAATCCTAGTGCTGCAGTAATGGACGACATTCTCCAGTTATATCCAAGATCTAGATATTGTGACATAGAAGTACTGTTAAAGTAGTTATCTTGATCTAATCGTCCATGTGAACGAATTAATTTTATTTTATCATATATTTCCCTTGAATTTGTAACTACTGCGCCACCTTCACCAGTTGTTAACACCTTGTTTCCACAAAAGCTAAAGATAGTTGCATCAGAAATAGAGCCAACTTTTTTTCCTCCAACAGATGAACCTAACGACTCTGCACCATCTTCAATCAATATAAGATTATTATTTTTTGCGTGTTCTTGTATTTCAGAAATATTACATGACGTACCACCATAATCCATTGGGATCACTGCTTTCGTATTGGCTGATATTTTTTCTGTGATTAGTTTTGGATTTAGACCAAGTGTTTCTTCTTCAATGTCTACAAATGACGGAGTTGCATTGACAAATAGTACAGCATTTGCAGTAGATATAAATGAAAATGAGGGTACAAGAATCTCATCACCATTTCCTAGTCCAAATGCCAATAAAGTTGCATGTAATGAAGAAGTGCCTGAATTTAACACTGCACAATAATCTACACCAACATAATCACTAACTGCATTTTCAAACTCTTCTATTTCAGGACCAATAGCCCATTCAGAACCCCGTTTAATAATTTTAGTAATTAGATTGACATCATCATCATCAGTATAAATTTTGTATAGGGGTAATTTCCATAATTCCTCAGATTTTTTTTCAGTCATTTATACCATCACACATCTATTCCATATTTCCCTTTCGTATACTAATCAAATTTTTTATATCTAAAATAAGTCTTGGAAAAATAATTTCAATCTCACCAAGATTATCTTATTTTTAACAAATTAAGTATAGTATCACCGATTCTCTCTGATGCGCGCCCATCTAATTTGTAAAAAAACTCTTCAATAAAATCATCAATCTTCTCTTTAGTTACAGGATTTGATTCAACAACCTCTTTTATTAAGGGAACAATAGTGGATTTATTTTTACACTCTGATACTACCCCTTTTTCTTGAAATATATCATTTTCAAGATTATAAAAATTGCATACAATTATTGGTTTTTGGCATGCAATAGCATAAACTAGTGATGAAGCACCAGAATATGCGATGACAACATCAGAGTTTTTAATAAATTCTGCCACATCGCCGTCTTTGTGAATAGGAATTGCATCATCAATAGGATTAATCAATTCTTGATAGTCAACAAGCAGTTCACTTGATGGATGGATTTTAACCGTTAACGACATTTCATTTTTTTGCTTAGAAATTTCACTTACAATTCCTCGTACTAATGAATCCCTTTGGCTTCGTGTCCAAAAACCATGTTCGAACATAGCATGAGTAACTAATAGAATTTTCTTCCTTTCATCTGTTTTTGGCTTTACTTTTATTTTTTCTAATCTTTCAAAAACGTCATCATACATCGGTATCCCAGTTGGAACTAATGATGATCTTTCAAATCCGTTTTTAACTAATATGTCAATAAGTTTTTTTGTTTCAACAAAATGAAGATCTACAGCAAATTTTGGATTGTATAGATTTGTATTAACGGATAAATGATAATTCATATCAGACACAAAGCTCTTAATTATTTTTAAAAATCCCATTTTTATTGCTAACTGAGTTTTCAACACAAATTGATATTTGAATAGAAAAAATTTACCTCTCCTCATGAATTTATTGTTATTATCAACCACGTCTGTAGGAATAGAACTTTCAAAGAACATTTTAAAATATGATATACTAACTTCGAATTTACTAGTTTGTTTCATAAGTTCAGTTACAAGTTCACCAACTACTGGAACATTCATGTGTTTTCCAGCTAATGATAATGCGTAATCAGGTAAATTGAGTGTTGGTGCAACCCATATTATATCTGGTTTGACTTGTTGCACAACTTCAACTGCATTTTTAAAATCATGAATATCTAAAATTGAAGTGTGAGGATCAATTTGAGATTCTATTTTCAAACGTTCTGGTTGATAAACTAACCATGTTATATGCACATCAGTTTTACTTCTCAAATAGGGAAGAATACGTTCAAAGCATAAAGTCCTATATGATTTAACACTAGGCAATGTATGAAGAATTGTCAGAATTTTAATCATTGAATTATGAGTTATCTACGTTGTTATAAAATCTAGTTTCAAAAAAGCTACCAAAGGTTAATCAAGGAATTGTTTTTTAGGACAAAATGATGAAATGTGTTATTTTAGCTGGTGGTTATGGTACTAGAATCTCAGAAGAATCTCATTTAAAACCTAAACCAATGATTGAAATTGGTGGAAAGCCAATTTTATGGCACATTATGAAAATTTATTCGAATTATGATATTAATGAATTTGTTATCTGTTGTGGATATAAAGGGGAAAAAATCAAAGAATATTTTAGTAATACTAATTCAGCACCATGGAATATTGAATTAGTTGATACTGGTCTCAATACAATGACTGGCGGTAGATTAAAAAGAATTCAGAATCACATTGATGGTACTTTTTGTGCAACCTATGGTGATGGTCTTAGCGATATAGACATTAATAATTTAATCTCGTTTCATAGAGAAAAAAAATCTGTTGCTACATTAACAGCAGCTCATCCCCCAGAAAGATTTGGTATATTATCAATAAATGGAGATTACGTTACAGAATTCCATGAAAAACATAGTATTGAATCTACTTGGATAAATGGTGGGTTTTTTGTTTTTGAACCAGAAATTTTTGACTACATACATGATGATTCTACCATATTGGAAAAATCACCTTTAGAAACTCTAGCAAAAGAAAACAAATTAACAGCGTTTAAACACAATGGATTTTGGCATCCGATGGATACTCTGAGAGAGAAAAATCACTTGGAGAAATTATACAGGTCAGGAAATATTCCTTGGAAGACATGGTAATGGATTCAAATTTTTGGAAAAATAAAAAAGTATTGCTAACCGGGCATACCGGATTCAAAGGAAGCTGGTTATCATTATGGTTACAAAAATTAGATGTGGATTTAATTGGTTATTCTAAATCTGTCCCGACAAAACCTAGTTTATTTGAATTGGCAAATGTAGAAGAAAGAATGACATCAGTTATGGGCGATGTTATTGATTTACAACATATTACAGATATTATAGAAAAACACAATCCAGATATAGTAATTCATATGGCTGCACAATCTTTAGTGTACAAATCGTATGCAGACCCAATTGAGACATTCCAAACAAATGTGATCGGAACCGTTAATATTTTAGAAGCAGTTAGAAAATCAAGTAAGAAGTGTGTAGTCATTAATGTGACTAGCGATAAATGTTATGAAAATCAAGAATTAGAGAGAGGTTATCGAGAAGATGACCATATGGGTGGGTATGATCCATATAGTTCTAGCAAAGGATGTGCAGAACTTGTAACATCAGCCTTTAGAAATTCCTTTTTTAACCGTTCAAATTATGAGGAACATGGTATTGCTGTTGCCTCAGTTCGTGCTGGAAACGCTATTGGAGGAGGAGACTGGGCAGAAAACCGCCTTGTACCAGATATTATAAGAAGTATACTGGACAAAAAACCAATTAAAATTCGTAGTGCAAATGCTGTACGACCTTGGCAACATGTACTAGAGCCATTAAGAGGATATTTAGAATTGACAGAAAAAATTTGGAAAGATAATTCAGAGTATTCTGGAGGCTGGAATTTTGGTCCAAACGATAAAGATGTAAAACCTGTTTCATGGATTGTTGAAAATATCATAAAAATGTGGGGGGATGATATCCAATGGATTGCTAATAATGAGAATTGTCAGCACGAAACAAGTTTTTTAAAATTAGATTGTTCAAAATCTAAATCTGGTTTGAAGTGGAATCCAAAAATAGATCTAGAATTAGGACTAAAGTGGACTGTTGACTGGTATAAACAATATGAACAAAAAAATGACTTGAAAAAATTTACTGAAAATCAGATTGAAGAATATAGTAAATTATAACATGGTAGATTAATTTTGGCAGAAATACGGGTAACTTACGCTGGCATGATTTCAGTTGTAGTTGGTTTACTTACTGTAATAACTGGTCTTGTGTTTACAATAATCCTAACAAGAACACTAGATCCTGTTGAATTTGGAACCTGGGGTGTAATCACTGTTTTATTCTTGGGAGTATTAAATATAGAACCTATTATTTCCTATTGGGCAACACGAGAAGTTGCAAGAGGCCTAGAATCTGCAAAAACTGCAATTTTTTCAAGCGGTATATTTTCTTCAATGGCAGTTATCATTTATTTGATTATAGTTCATTTTGTACACAGTGGAACAGATACAGATTTTGAATCAATATTTCTTGCCGCTTTTCTTATACCAATAATTTTTTTGAATAGAGTATTAAGTGGTATAAATTTAGGATGGAAACCACAGGCTGTAAGCTATGGCATTCTAGTAATGGGTGTAACTCAAATTCCTATGGCATTAATTTTTGTATATTTCTTCGATATGGGAGTTATGGGCATAATTATTTCAGTTGCCATAGCCAACATAAGCAGTATAATTGTATTAGCAATATCTGCCCGTGAAATAATTAAAAAGGAATTTCAAATAAAGTTTCTAAAAAAATGGTTTAGGTTATCATGGTTACCATTTTACCCTGGAATTGCAGGAATGGTACATGCATATGATGTTGTAGTTTTTTCTTTAATGGTAGGGAGTGTTGAGGGAATAGGGTTTTGGACTGCAGCAGTACTTTTACCAAATTTAATTAGTAACTCGGGTCTTATTTCAACTGCTGTTTATGCAAAATTACTACAAAAAGGCAAAATGGAGAACCTCCAAAGAAATGTTACACAGATTTTCTTTTTTGCTTTTCCTTTGTCTGCAATAGTAATAGTTTTTGCAGAACCAGGATTATTTATTCTAAATCCAATATATCAAATCGCATTCCCAGTAGTCATAATAATGACTTTCCAGGTGGTCTTAAACACACTAAGCACAGTTTTTCAATCAATGCTAAAGGGAGTTGAAACTGTGGACGTGGATGAAAAGGCTAGTTTTAAGCAATATATCAAAAGTAAATTATTCCTATTACCGACGTTGCTACTAATTCAATACAGTGTTTACATTACTTTATTGGTAATTATGCTCTGGGTGGCAGGATCAGATTATGATCTAATTGATTTGATAACTTATTGGGCGATAATAATGCTATCTACACAAATTCCAATAACAATTTGTCATTACATAATGGTACGAAAGCACTTGCAGATTACATTTGAGTTTAGTATTATTTTGAAGTATTTTGCCATAAGTTTAGTTGTGTTTAGTTTAATTTATTATTTAACAGAACAATTTTTAGAGTATGATAGCAACGTTTTTGTTTTCATACCAGCGGTTTTATTATTTACAATGATAGGAGTATTTGGATATATTTCTATCACATATTTAGTTGATAGTAGAACGAAACATCTTGTTTCGGAAATAATTAACGAGTTGAAAGAAAGATTTTAGTTGATAGATTTGGGTGACAAATAATATGAAAATATTAGTGACAGGGGGCGCAGGATATGTTGGTTCTGTTTTAATTCCTATTTTGGTTGATAAAGGGAATTTTGTGAAATGCTTAGATAGGTTTTTCTTTGGAGCTGAGTTTCTGTCACAGAATAAATTTCACGGAAAGATTGAGATTATAAAAGATGACATTAGATGGTTTGATCCTACAATTCTTAATGATGTTGATTGTGTTTTAGATTTAGCTGCATTATCTAATGATCCTGCAGGAGAATTAAATCCTAAAAAAACATTTGAGATAAATCATGGAGGAAGATGTAGAGTAGCTAAATTAAGTAAGGAACATGGAGTAAAGCGCTACATATTGGCTTCCAGTGCAAGCATATACGGCCAACAAGACAATGTTGCAAATGAAAATTCTTCTGTCAAACCATTAACTGCGTATTCTAAAGCTAATCACAATGCAGAGATTGATAGTATATTACTTAATGATGATAATTTTACAGTTACTGCGTTAAGATTTGCTAGCATTTATGGTGTTTCTCCTAGAATGCGATTTGATACCGCGGTAAATCAAATGGTGTTAGATCTATATAATAAAGGGAAGATATCTGTTAGTGGAAAGGAAAACAAACGACCCTTTGTTTTTACAAAAGACGTTGTGAAGGCGTATCTTACAGTTATGAATGCACCAAAGGATAAAATCGATGGTGAAATATTTAATGTTGGTTCTAATGATCAAAATTTCAGAATGAAAGATTTAGCAAATAGAATTGTTGACTATGTTGGAAAACCATGTGAGATTGATGTACAAGAAACAAATGATCATAGATCATATTTTGCATCATTTGAAAAAATAGAAAATCTTCTTGGATTTACAACTGATTATGGGATTAAATATGGTGCAAGAGAGATTTATCAGGCACTAGAAGATGGTGATATACATGCTGACACTAAAACAAAAACAGTTGAATGGTACAAATACCTATTAAATAATCCTGAAGCTGCAAAAAATTTTATGATTAATAATACATTACTTTAGATATGACTAGTGACACTACTAAAAAAATAACTGATTTGTATCAAGACATACTAAAACGCCCACCTGATAAAACAGGATTATATTATTTTGTCTCAAAGATAAATAAAAGAGAATTAACATTTGAAGATGTTAAAAAAATTCTGAATGAATCTGATGAAGCAAAATCATTAAAAGAATACACTCACTATTCAGACAAGTATTGGAATGACTTGGAG
>CETA01071937.1_pt1 | contig 10254 bp, 8 predicted proteins | sample 531251 | NCBI WGS metagenome assembly CETA01 (sample SAMEA2622362, study PRJEB7988) | marine metagenome | biome: marine biome (ENVO:00000447); feature: mesopelagic zone (ENVO:00000213); material: "saline water (ENVO:00002010), including plankton (ENVO:xxxxxxxx)" | depth 380 m
CGTGCCTCATCTGGACCGTATTTATGCAGAAATGGGCAGACGCTGCATCGGCCGTGAAGGCGATCCCCATCGCTGGGTGAACCCCGAATTTCACGGCTGGTGGTCTGGCCGCGGGTTCAGTATTAACGTCGATGTCGCCACCGGTAAGCTCTGCGAAGTGGATACGTTCATTCGCCACTTCTATGCCAGCTATCACCCTTACTACAACGGCAACCAGCCGCTGATTCATCCCCAGCCTGCCGGTATCGCCGTCACCGACAGCGCCGCGCGTTTCATCGGCTGGCATGCCATTACGATTTTGCGGGCCTCGCTGGATCCCAACGACGTCATGCGGATCTACTTCTACAACCCCAACAACGACAGCGGCCAGGATTGGGGGGATGGCGTCAAGGTCAGCACGTCCGGCAACGGCGAGCGTTTTGGCGAAGCCTCCCTGCCCTTCGAGCAATTCACCTCACGGCTCTATATTTATCACTACGACCCGCTGGAGCGTGGCGAACTGGCTACCGTCACCGATGAAGAGCTGGAGCGTGTGAAGGGGTTTTTGCACCGTAGTTGGGGAGCGACCCGCCTTCCATCAACTGACTTACAGGCCGACCCAGGGCCCCAGTAACACGGGGCGCCTCAACCACGATAGACACGACCACGATGATACGACTCGATCAACTGCTGGTCAGCCAAGGGCTGGCCAGTTCTCGTACCCGTGCCCAACGGCTGATCAAAAACGGGCGCGTTTTTTTGCGCGATGGTACGCGGCTCACCAAACCCTCGGAAAAGTGGACCTTGGACACGCCGCTACATATCGACGAAGACCCAGAGGAGCGCTACGCCTCCCGTGCGGGGCTCAAGCTAGAGGGCGTGTTACACGCGCTGGACATGCGCCTCGACGAGCGAGGCGTGCTGGACATCGGCCAATCGACGGGCGGCTTCACCGATTGCGCCCTACAGTTTGGCGCTCGGCACGTGATTGGTGTGGAAGTGGGTCACGACCAGCTCGCCAGCCACCTGCGCAGCGACCCGCGCGTGACCTGCTTGGAGGGCCTCAACGCCCGCCACATGAGCAGGGCAGCGGCGCTGTTGAACGCGCTGGCCGAGCGCCCCATTGATCTTGCGGTGATGGATGTGTCGTTCATCTCCCAGACGCTGATTCTGCCGGAGATTGCCGCGCTGCTGCCCCTTGGCGGGCAACTTCTATCGCTGGTCAAACCGCAGTTCGAGCTGGACCCTGGGGCGCTGGATAAACGCGGCGTCGTGCGAGAACCTCGTCGCTACGCAGAGGTGGAGCAAAAAATACACACCGCCTGCGCGCAGTGCGGCCTTGCCATCAGCCACTGGCAAGAGAGCCCCATCACCGGCGGAGATGGCAACCGAGAATTTCTCCTGCTCGCCAGCAAACGCTAACGGCTAGCTCAATGTGGCAGGCGGGAGAGTCGGTTGAGACTGCACTTTCACCGACTCTCCCTGCTCACGATGCAGCCATACATCGAGCTGTTCGAAGGCGATCTTCACTCCCGCCTCCTTGAACAGCTCATCCACCCGACAATTCACCTCATCGGCGGCGAACAGGCGGTCCAACAAGTCGTTGACGAAAATTCGCAACTCGAAATTCAAGCTGTGCGGCCCATAGCTCAAGCAGAACACCTGAGGCTCCGGGTCATCCAGCACGCGGGCATTTTCATCGGCGGCTTGGCGCAATAGCCGATGCACCAACGGTAAGTCGGAGCCATGGGCCACCCCATAGGTCAGCACCACGCGGGTCACGTTATCGGACAGCGACCAGTTAATGAGCTGATCCGTGACGAAGGTCTTGTTGGGAATGATGATCTCTTTGCGATCGAAGTCGGTCACCGTGGTGGCCCGAATGCGAATCCGGCTGACCGTGCCGTGAAGATTCCCTAACGTAATGGTGTCACCGATACGAATAGGACGCTCGAACAGAATGATCAACCCCGAAATGAAGTTGGCGAAGATCTCCTGCAAACCAAATCCCAACCCCACGCTCAACGCCGCCACGAGCCACTGCAATTTGTCCCAAGAGACCCCCAACGTCGCCAGCGACATGACAATGCCCGTTCCCACGATGGTGTAAGAGAGCAGCGAGCTAATGGCATAGGCGCTCCCTTGCTTGAGCGCCAAGCGTGACAGCACCATCACTTCGAGCAGGCCAGGCAGGTTACGGGCCATGATGAAGGTGACGGCGACCACCAGCAGCGCCGTAAAAAAGTCAGAAATAGAGAGCGCGTTGTCGACCAAATCGCCCTCGCCCGCCTCCCAAAGCGACACCTGATCCAAGTAACCCAACACCGAGAGCAGGTCCGACCACACCAAATAGAGCAGCGCACTGAAGCCAATCAGCAGGATCAGCTTGGAAAGACGCAGCGACTGGGCATTGATCTTTTCCATATCCAGCGGCGGCTCCTCGACCACCTCCAGCCCACCTTCGGCCCCCTCTTGCACTTGGGCGCGGCGCCTCGCCAGTGCTCGGCGATACGCCAGCCGACGGGCGGCCACGGCCAAACTGCGTACGACCGTCGCTTCCACCACGACCCAAAGCCCCAGCAAGTAGAGCGTAATGGCAAAGCGCGCCACCAGCCTGAGCGCCGTGTACTCGTAACCCCAAGCGACCAGCCCCATCAGCACCAGCGGCACGGCGGCCATCGCCAATCCCAGGATCAACCTGAAAAGCCGCACACCAAAAATCGGCACATGAGCAAGAATGAGCTGCGCCAGCCACCAAGCCATGGCCACCAGCCCGCTCATGAACAGCCCCATGGCCACTGGCCGCATGGCCAGTGGTGTTTCCATCTGTTCAGACATGGCCGCAATGGCCACGACCGGCACCAGGGCAACCCCCAGGCCGATCAACAGGCGGCGCAGCCGCGCGTTATACGCTGGCGCCCAGGTGAAGTGGCGCTCCGCCACACCATCGGGCACCAGCAAGCGCCGCCCCAGTGCGATCACGAACCAGCTCAAGCCAAGCTGAAGCAGCGCAGGCGACAGCCCCAGTGAAAGGCCACCCTCGGCAGTGCGCAGGGCAACGCCCGCTCCCGCAAGCGCCAGCGGCCCCGGCGATGCCAACAGCGCATTGAGCAGGACGGCCTTGGGGGTATGCAGTTGGGTGTCGCTCTTCAAACGGCCAATTTGCGAATGAATCAGCGCCAAACGCTGTTTGATCCGACCACGTAAGGCGATCAATACCACGCTCAGCAGCAGCAACGGCGCGCCCACCAGCAAATCCCACGAGAGTCCCTGCCAGCGGGTCGGTAACACGGCACGCCACTCCCCTTCGTACCACTCCTGTTTGAGATGCTGGGGGAGTTGACGCAGCCAGTTCACGTCCAGCGGGCGGCTGTTGGCCACCCAAAAGAGCTGCTCATCGATCGTGGCGCGCAGATCGCGAGTAGTGGTGAGCAGCTGCTGTTGATTGAGCTGCAGCTCGATGGCTGAGCTCAGCAAACTGCCATAAGCCTGCTCGAGCTGCTCGACCAATTCGCGACGAGACTGATACAAGCGGGTGAGAGAGTCTACCAAGCCCGGCGTGACATCGACCCCGGCTTCCTCCAGGCGCTGGGTGGCCAAGCGCTCCCCTTGGCGAAGCTGGTCACGCTGACGAATGAGGTCGAACTGTTTCAAACGCAGGTCGGCGATTTCGTCCTGTAAATCACGCCGCGGCACCACGTCCGGCAGCGACTGGCGCTGCTCGCGGAGAATACGCGACAGCAGCTGGCTGCCACGAATCGCTTCCATCTGCTCGTTGAGACTGCGCTGAAGCTGGCGAACATGCTCCAATTGGCGCTGCGCCTCGATGTTCTCCCGCACGATGCCATTGGCGCGGTCGGTTGCCCGCAGTAACTCTAGGCTCAGCGTTTGGTTAAGCTGCTGAGCGTTCAACACGACCGGATGCCCTTCCGCGATGAGTGGGTCATTCTTGGCCGCATCGGCAATGGCCTGCTCGGACTGAAGGCGTCGCTGGCGGTCGATGACGCCCTGCAGCAGGTTAAGCTGCTGCTCCTGCTGATCAATCTGCAAGGCCAGCAAGTCGCGGCGCTGCTGGGCCAGCTCGCGCAAGCGGCTATTGGCACTCAGCTCTCGCTGGTTCAGGCTCACCTCTTGCTCAGCCAGTGCTCGCTCCAAGCGCCACTGAATGAGCTGCGCATCCTCACGGGCCGAGAGCTGGCGGTCGGCGAGCAGCGCCGCTCGGGTATCGTGCTCACGGCGTAGCGTTTCGGCGCGCTGCAGCGCATCGGAAATGGCCTGCTGTGCCCGCTCCGGCAGCGTTTGTGCCGCAAGCAGTTGGGAGTTCACTTCCGCCATTTGGCTCTGTAGCTGCTGCAGCTCGACTACGGCGTCCGCCTGCTCGGCCTCTAACGCCTCTAAAGGCATATCGCTGAGGCGATCAACCGATAGCTGCTGGCTCTCCTCTTCGGCATCACTCAGCTCGCGCTCCAAGCGCAGCAGCTGGTCGGGCGCTTGGTTGACCCGCTGTTCCAGCGCCTGCTGACGCTCTTCGATGGCCTGCAGCCGCTCGTAGGCTTGCAAGGCAGCGGTCAGTGCCGCCTGATCGCGCTGCTGGTCTTCAGTGAGTTCGGTGTCGAGCGATTCCAGCGCCGCTAGGCGTTCGGTCAGCTCTGCTTGAGGAGGGACGCGCTCAACCGGAGTGCTTTGAGCAGTGGCGGTACCTGCTAACATCGCCACCATACATAGGCAGCCGATGGCCGCCTTCAGGGCATTTCTAACCACGTGACGGATGCCTCATTGACATGTCGACCCGCTAAGTCGGGCAAGGGGCTTATTGTCATAGGTAAGCCATCGTGACGCAATCTTGTCCGTGCCCCTTCGCATCGAGAGTTGACTTACACAGGCGGCCTGTATAGAAACAACGCTGGTATATCTCTACTCTTACTTTGCGAGCCACGTTGATGGTTACCCGAAAACTGCTGTTAACCGGTATGGCGGCCTTCGCGAGCGCGACCGTGCTCAGCCAAAGTGCCCTGGCCGATTCCCGAGAAGACATTGAGGCGCGTATTCAGGCACTCAATACCGAGCTTTACCAACTGCGCCAGCAACTGCAGCAAATCGAAGCGCCTGAAGAGGCGGCACGGGGTGTCGAACCGGAACCACTGCCGGTAGAAGCGGCGCTGGAAGACCTGAGCGAGCGACGTCAGTTGGAACAGGAGTCGTCGCGTAACCCGTTCTCGATCACCACGCACCGTACCAACTACCTGTTTCCCATCAGCTACAATTCGAACCAGAATGTCGAGAACTTCCGCAGCATTTCCGATGAAGTGCAGCCGGATAGCGGCGAAGTCAAGTTTCAGTTTAGTGCCAAGTTCAACTTGGCAGAGAATGTCTTTGGTGACATCGGCGACGTTTATTTCGCCTATACCCAGCGTAGCTGGTGGCAGGCCTACAATACCGACGCCTCCTCCCCTTTCCGGGAAACCAACTACGAGCCTGAAGTGTTCATCGACTTCGACAACGCCTGGAGTGGTCTGGGCTGGGTAAATACGCGCAATCGCGTGTCATTCATCCACCAGTCAAATGGCCGTTCCGACCCGCTCTCGCGGAGTTGGAACCGGGTATACCTGGAAAGCACCTTCCAAAGCGGTGATTGGGCGCTCACCCTTGCGCCTCATTGGCGCGTGCCAGAGTCGGAGAGCGACGATGACAACCCAGACATCGAGCGCTTCGTCGGCTATGGCGACATTCGTCTCGCCAAGCGTCTGCAGAACAATCATGAAGTTGCCGGTCAACTGCGCGGTAACCCCAGCGCTGGCAATTACGGCACGCAGGTCGATTACAGCTGGCCCGCATTCAATGGCGTTCGCGCCCATGTGCAGTACTATTACGGCTACGGGGAGAGCATGATCGACTACAACCATCGCGTGCATCGCTTGAGCCTTGGTTTCAGCCTCAACCCACTATTCAGCGCCACCGGGCTGAACCGTTAACCCGGTAGGGTTGTCTATCCGGTGACGACTGCTATGCTGGAGTCGTCACTCATTTACTCGTCAAAGGAAGACATCATGGCAAAACGTAATACAGACACCTCCGCCCGCGCTGACCAGTTGAAAGAGGATCTGCGTCACCTCAGCGAGACCGTCGAAGAGCTGATGAACGCCACCTCCAAAGACGCCAGCGGTGAAATGCGCGACCTGCGTGAGCGTGCCGAACGACGTTTGAAGGATACCCGAGCCCGCCTGGAAGCACGCGGCGAACGTTTCTACGAAGATACCCGCGAAACGCTCTCCGAGCAGGTCGACTGCTGTGACCGTTATGTTCGTGAAAACCCTTGGACTAGCATCGGCATCGGTGCCGCCGCTGGCCTTGTCGTCGGTATGCTGCTCGGACGTCGCTAATGGCTTTGGGTCCTACCCAACGCGTCTTTTCTGCCGCCAAACGCTTGCTAAAAACACTGGTTGCCAACAGTGAAACCCGCCTGCGTTTGGCGGTTTTGGAATTAGAGGAAGAGCGCGCACGTCTATTGGTATTGCTGCTGCTGGCAGGCGCCAGCCTTCTGCTACTGCTACTTGGCGTCGCCACGCTAACCGCTTTGGTGGTCGTGCTCTTTTGGGATACGTATCGCCTGACCGCGATCAGCGTTAGCGCTGGCGTGCTCATTGCACTCAGCATTTTGCTGGCCGTCATTGCCCTGCGCCAAGCCAAGCGTCACACGCTGCTCAAAGAAACACTAAAGCAGCTCGCCGCTGATCGCGCCCTGCTGGAGGTGAATGAGGATGAGCCGTCACGACAGCGTCGTTAAACCGCCTACCCGCGCAGAGCGTAAGGCGGCATTACTGGCTGAGCTCGAGCAGCAGCGCATCGACATGCTGATCGACAGCGACACGCTTTTACGCGCGTCGTCGCCGCTGGACAGTCAATGGAAAAGCCTCAAGCTTCCCCTGTATGCCATCGGCGGCATCGCGGCTTTGCGCATTGCGCGCCATCCTGGCGGTGCCATGGCGGCTGGCCGTAAGGTGCTCGCAGGCTACATGCTCTTTAGGAAATTGAAGTTGCTGACCAAAGTGGCGACGTGATCTCACATCGTGTTCGCTGAGCTGAGGCTTTAGAAAAGCCGCTGCGGAGCAACGCAGCGGCTTTTTCGTGCGCATCGATAGCGTCTAGCACGCTTGACCACAGGCGACGCCGCTGGCCCACGCCCACTGAAAGTTATAGCCACCCAGTTGCCCCGTCACATCCAGCACTTCGCCAATGAAACGCAGCTGTGGAAGGTCTTTGACTTCGAAGGTTTTCGATGAGATTGCATCGGTACTCACGCCCCCCATGGTGACCTCCGCCGTGCGCCACCCTTCCGTGCCTGCCGGTTTTAGCTGCCATTGGTTGAGCCGCTGGGCCCAAACATCGAGCGCATCGTTGCTATACTGCGCCAACGGGCTGGCCAAGTGAGCATCGGGGTACCACTCTTGCAGCGCCTGGGCAATACGCTTAGGGAAACGCTCGCCTAGCCACGTCGACAGCAGCCTTTTTGGGGTTTCATGACGCGCATGACGCAAAGCGTCAGCCGCGTTTTCGCCCGGCAAGAGGTCGATGGAGATCACGTTACCCGGCTCCCATACGCTGGAAATCTGCAGCATGGACGGCCCAGAGAGCCCCCGGTGAGTGAACAGCATCGGTTCGACGAAGCGCGCCTCCTTGCAGCTTACCGCCGTGGGCAAGCTGACCCCGGAAAGCGCTGCGGCACGCTCTTTCCAGCTATCGCTCAGGGTAAACGGCACCAGGCCGGGGCGAGTGGGCAGCACCTCCAGGCCGAACTGGCGCGCAATTTCGTAGCCAAAGCCCGTCGCGCCCATAGTGGGAATGGAGAGCCCTCCTGTGGCGACCACGACCACGCCTGCATCGATGGTACCCATGGAAGTGGTCAAGCGCATGCCCTCGCCTTGGCGCTCCAGTCGCGAGATGGACGTCTTGAGCGCCATTTCCACTCCCGCCCAGTCACACTCGGTCAATAGAACCCGGACGATTTCTTTGGCAGAGTCGGCGCAAAAGAGTTGCCCAGGCGCTTTCTCCACGTAGTCGACGCCGTGGGTATCGACCAGCGATACAAAATGTTCCGGGCGATAACGTTTCAACGCAGAAATGCAAAAATAAGGATTTTCAGAGTAAAAGTGTCCAGGCGCTGTATCAAGATTGGTAAAGTTACAGCGGCCTCCCCCAGACATTAGGATTTTTTTACCCGCTTTGTTTGCATGGTCGAGCACTAAGACACGTCGCCCGGCATAGCCAGCCTGTGCCGCACACATCAATCCCGCAGCACCCGCGCCGATGACCACGACGTCGTAGACCATAACAGAGGCTCCCAAGATGAAAAGTCGGGCATTTTAGCAGGTAAGACGCCCTAAATTACTGTACTTTTTAAAAACCAATGTACAAGAAAAGCATAAGAAAAAACCTAGTCGCAACAACACCGCTGGGCGTTATGGCTAACGATTGCTCTCAGCTGCGCCTCCTGTTCAATACGATAGAGACACCTATGTTCGCTTTTAAACGCTTTTTTTGCTGCCTCTTGCTCCTGCTCGGATGGGCCGCTGGTGCCTATGCGCAATCGCAGCCACCGGTCATTGGTTACCACGTCAAGACCGAAACATGGTCCGATCCGCTGGAAGCGTTGGGCACCTTGAACGCCGATGAGAGCGTTACCCTATCCGCTACCGTCACGGACACCATCGCTGAAATCAATTTCGACGATGGCGAGCAGGTCGAGCGTGGCCGTTTATTGATTCGCCTCGAAGACAGCGAGGAGCAGGCGCTGTTACGGGCTGCCCAAGCCATTACCGATGAACGGCGTAACGCCTCTGGCCGCGCCTCGCAGCTACAGCAGCGCAACCTCGCGGCCAGAGCCGACGTCGAAGATACTCAATCCCAGCTTCGCCAAGCGCAAGCTGATGCCCAAGCGCTGGAAGCCCGCCTGGAAAACTATCGCATCCACGCGCCGTTCAGCGGCCGGGTGGGCTTTCGCAATGTCAGTGTGGGCGCACTCGTTACGCCTGGCATGGCGCTGGTGACTCTCGACAAGCTCGACGTCATGAAACTCGACTTCACCGTGCCCGAAGTATTTCTAGACCGACTCTCAGCTGGGCTGAGCCTGAGCGCCACCACCGCCGCGTACCCGGATGAAGTGTTTCGCGGCGAGATCTCGAGTATCGGCACCCGTATCGACCCCGTCTCCCGCAGCGTCAACGTGCGCGCCGAGTTGGCCAATCCTGACTTAAAGCTGCGCCCTGGCATGCTGATGGAAGTCATCGTGCAGCAGCGCGTGCGCGATGCGTTAGTGCTGCCCGAAGCCGCCCTTCAACCCAGCGGCAACCGCCATTTTGTCATGGTGATTCAACAGCAAGAGGCCCCGCGCTTAGAGCGTCGTGAAGTCGCTATTGGCGAGCGGCGCAGTGGAGAAGTCGAGGTGTTGGAAGGTATTCGTGAAGGCGACTTGGTCGTGATTCACGGCCTGCAGCTCGCCCGGGAAGGCCAGGAAGTACGCATATTGGGCATTGCCGATGACACGACGGACATTCGCTCGCTGCTGGAGGCTGATCGCTAATGCGTTTATCCGACATTTCCGTCCAGCGGCCCGTTCTGGCCATGGTGATTGCCGCCCTGATCATTGCCTTTGGCTTGCTGGCGCTCAACCGCTTGCCGCTGCAAGAATACCCTACGGTCGACCCGCCCATCGTCAGTATCGATACCCGCTACCCCGGTGCCTCTGCCAGCGTAGTAGAAACACGCATTACCCAAGTGTTAGAAGATCGCATTGCCGGGGTGGAGGGCATCGAACTCATCACCTCGCAAAGTGAAGATGGCCGCTCGCGCATCGAGATCGAGTTTGCCATCACCATGGATATCAACGCTGCCGCTAACGATATCCGCGACCGCATTTCAGGCGCACTGCGCAACCTACCCGACGACGCCGACAACCCGGAAGTTACCAAAGCCGACAGCAGCGAAGAGATCGTCGTTTGGCTCAGCCTCTCGGGAGCGGACTACTCAATTGCCGAGCTCACCGACTACGCCAACCGCTTTCTTGTCGATAGCCTCTCGGTGCAGCCGGGCGTTGCCCGCGTTCGCGTGGGCGGCGGGCAGGATTACGCCATGCGTGTCTGGCTCGACCGTAACGCCTTGGCGGCTCGCGGCCTCACCGTGGGCGACGTGGAAGATGCACTGCGGGCGGAAAACGTCGAACTTCCCGCAGGTTCGATCGAGTCCGACGACCGCCAGTTCATCGTCCGTCTGCCGCGCAGC
>CETA01152882.1_pt1 | contig 10254 bp, 12 predicted proteins | sample 531251 | NCBI WGS metagenome assembly CETA01 (sample SAMEA2622362, study PRJEB7988) | marine metagenome | biome: marine biome (ENVO:00000447); feature: mesopelagic zone (ENVO:00000213); material: "saline water (ENVO:00002010), including plankton (ENVO:xxxxxxxx)" | depth 380 m
GATTTACTTTGGTATATTACGGCGATTTGTAATGAAATTAATTTTTCACTTGAAAGATTAATGCAATATGCGAAAGTAAAAAAAAATAAACATATTAGTAATAACTCTTTACTAATATATTTAGGAAATTTAAGTGGTGCTGTTAAAAAGATGATTAGAGATGATTATGAAAAAATAACAGATAAAAAGAGTGATTTAATTATTAATAATTTATGTTATATTTTGATGTTTGTTCTTCAATTATGTGATGAAAATAATGTTAAATTTAAAGTAGTTTTAGAAATAAATGCTAAAAAAATTAAAGATCGTCAAAAAAGAGGAACTTTAAAAGGTTCTGGAAATGATAGATAATATTTAATTAAAATTGATTTTATTGAAATCTATTATAATTAATAATAAGATAAAATATTATAAAATGACATTATCTATTAGATTACTATTTTTAGATGTTGATGGTGTAATTAATCATCATGGGTGTAAAGATGAATTTAGTAAAGAACTTTTAACTAGATTACATCAAATTGTTGAATTAACTCAATGTAAGATTGTTGTATCATCAACATATAGATTGGCAGATATTAGTAAAAGAAGATTATGGAACGCTCTTGAAAATGTAGGAATTTCTAAAAATGAATATTCATTATCAGATTATCAAGCAACGCCTTATCTTTTAGATTATAATCTTGAAAGAACAGATGAAATAATTGATATAATCAATAAAATTTCAAAAGATAATAAGTATAAACTAATGTCTTGGATTGCATTAGATGATGGAGATTTATTAAATCAGGGGAAAATTAAGAATAGATTAAAAATGAAAAATCATTTTGTGATAACAGATCCTAAAACAGGATTGACAAATGAAAATGTAATAAAAAGTATTAACTTACTATTACAATAAATTGTTATAAAAGTTCGGGACTTATTTTTGTTTGCGTGTGCGTCTCTTTGTTTTTCCACCTTCTAACCCGGAATACATTCTCGCAATCTCGAGAACCTGATCAAAAGTTGTAAGATCATCTTTTAATGTTTGAATATCGTTTTGAGGACTAAGAGTAAAATATTTTTGTTTATCTTCGACTGATGCTGTGTCATTATTCATGAAAATGTTCACTAATTGTTCGAGTGTCTCTCTTTCAAGATGGGCAGCACAGAGCCAAATACCATCTAAGTCAATCATTACTGCTAATTGTTTATTTGGAGATAACATAATATTAGCACCATGTTCTGGACAAGCAACAAGACCTGCGTCTTGCATTGCCTTCATCCCTTGAATAATATTATATATAACAAGATGTAAATTATATGCTTGTCCACCAGCATCTGCGTCAGCAACAGAGGTATAATTTTCTAGAAATTTCATAGTATATCCAGATAGTTTATCTGCATTAATATCAAAGACAATATGTTCAGGTCCAGCCAAATTTCTATGACCTACTAGTTGTGCATATTGTGCTTGATTATCTTGAATATTTTTAAGTGGACCTTCAATATCACCTTTAAGATGTTTATAAACTAACCATTTGTCATTTAATTTTATTTTGTAAATATCACCACCACCACTTTCTTTAATTAATTCTTCACTTGTAAAATCACTTCTAGTAATAATAGGAAGGTTACCACCAACTTGTTTAATAATTTTTTTAGATTTAACTCTTTTTTTAGATTTAATAATTTGTGGTAATCCATTTTTCAATTTTTTACCAGAATATCTATATCCTTTTCTTAATCTTCCAGCATTTCCACCTGTTTGGATTATACCTTGATGTTTTCTTATATTGTTCTTAATATTCATAATTGTGTTATATTATATTAATAATATTTTTATTTTAATGTAAAATACTAAAGGTTAGAACTGTTATTGTTATACCAATAAGTAAACCACTCATAAAGCAAATAACTAAATATGTATCAAAATATTTAGTATTATTTTTTTTATCGTACGAAATATTTATTAATTCATGATATGGTAAATTTATAATTTTATTATATAATGGATTTCTTTTATCTAATTTTGCTACAATATGAGCAGAATAATCATCATCATATAAATGAAAACTATTATTTATTTCTTGTCTAGATTTTTTTCTTTTTTTGTATTTTTTCCTTTTTTTAATTTTTGGTTTTCTTTTCTCTATAATTTCAAATTCTTCGTCACTACTTATAATATTGTCACTATTTGAAGTAAAATCACTACTTGAGATAATATCACTATTTAAAATATTCATTGTCTTTTTTTTTGTTTGAGTATTATCTGGAATGTGCAAAACTTTTGTTTTTTTTTTTTTCGTATTATCAGAAATAACAGAAATTGGAGTACTTCCAAAAGTTTTTTTAACTTTTGGATTAGTTGTTATTTTAGTAGTTTTTCTTTTATATAATGAATCTAATTTATTAAAAAAATTAGGATTAATTTCTAACTTTTCAGTTGTCATTATTATTTAAGATTAATTTTTTATTCTTATACTTTTTGAATTGTGATTTTTGATGCATTTAATAATTCATCTGCTAATTCGTCATTTCTATAATCTTCTAAATATTTGATATTTGTAATGCCGGAAGATATTATGAATTTTGTACAATTAATACAAGGTCTATGTGTTACATAAATTGTAGTATTTTCAATTGATACACCTCTTCTTGCAGCATCAGCGATAGCATTTTGTTCAGCGTGAATTGTATTTTGTTCGTGTCCATCTCTCATAATTGATATATGGGGAGTTCCTGATGGAAAACCATTATATCCTGCACTAATAATTCTATTATTTTTAACAATTACGCTACCCACTTTAAGTCTTTTACTTGTAGAACGGGCAGAAATTAATAATGCGATACAAGAAAAGTATTCATCCCAGCTACATCTTTTATCATCCCAACTTTTTATTAGAGAGGATAATTGAGATATTTTATTTGATACTTGATGTTGTTTTACAGGTATATTTGTATGTATTAAATTTAATTGTGGTTTAATAATTTTTCCAATATTCATTAGAGCATCTAAATCAATAGAATCGTTACTACTATCTGATTCCGAAATACTAGTTGATACAGTATCAATAACATTTGTTAAGTCTTGTTCTTGTTCTTGTTCTTGTATACATCTTTGTTCGCAAGGATGAGTGCATGAATTAAAGATAGATTTTGGCATATTAGAATCGTCATCATCAATTCCGGCAGGTAAACTATTACCTAGATATACTGATTTTTTAATTGATTCCATGAAAATTTATATATTTGATTATTAAATCTTTATATTTAAATAATTTAAAGATTCAATTTTTGTAATGTTTTTAGTATAAAAAAAAATAATTTTTATATTAAAATTAACACGATATTTAAAATTAATATAAAATGTTTCAAGAAATTATTATAAATGTTTTCTTACTACTAATATGCTATCATTCTTTAAAAGCATATATTAAAAAATATATACGAGATGAAATAATATCTTTTCAATTATATCGTTCGATTATATGTACTTTTATAGCATTATATTCAACGATTCAAATTTTTATAAATTGGGATAAATTTTGGAATATTCCTACGAAATATGTGGATAAACATACAGAATGGGTAAATATATTAACACTATCATATTTTATATCAGATATTTTTACAATGATTTGTCAAAAAAATAAAAGAGTTGATTTATGGATACATCATACATTTTGTTTAATTTCATTATCATTACATAGTATTTTTTATTCTAATCCATGTATAATATTAAATGGTGTAATTATGGCTGAATTTATGTCAGCTGTTAGTGGTTTAGACGCAGTAGCAAAATATTTTAAATATGGTAATATCTTATGGTGGACAAAATTATATCGTTGTCTTGTAATAATTTTAATCCGTTTTCCAATATGGATTATGTTAATTAAATTTGTTTTAACCACTGATATGTATTATGCTGCTCAAGTTAATTGTATAATTGGTTCAATAACTATGTCATCCTTAGATATTTATTGGTTAAGATTATGTATAACTGCATTACAAACACAAATTTATTAACTAATTATATTTGCTTAATGTTTAATTTCTTGTAATGATATTTTTATTTTATTTATACATTCTTTAATTTCTTCACTAGATACAGCCAAGTTTGGTCTCATTCTGATAGTTTTATCTCCTGCTCCCAAGCATAATAATTTATTTTTTTTCAAAATATCTAAAAATTTATTTCTTATTTCAGTTGTTTTCATATCAAATGACATTAATAATCCAATATTTCGAATATTATCAATTTTATTTGATTTAATCATTTTCATATTATTTAACCATTGATTTCCTCTTTCAATCGCATTATTTTCTAAGTTATCTTCTTTAATAATATCTATGATTTTAGATGAACGTATCATATCAATATGATTTCCTCCCCATGTTGAACCTAATCTTCCACTAGTATTAAAGCAATGACTTTCTAATTCATCTAATCTTTTTCCCCCAAAAACCCCACATTGTTGAGTTTTTTTACCAAAAGAGACTAAATCGGGTTCTAAATCATAGTGTTGAAAACACCAAGGTTTTCCTGTTGTATAAAATCCTGTTTGAACTTCATCGACAATAAATAAAATATCATTTTGATTACATATTCTTTGTAAATTTTGCAAAAAATATTTTGTAAAATGTCTATCCCCTCCTTCGCATTGTACTGGTTCGATAATCATTCCAGCAACTTGTTTCTTATTGTCTTTCATATATTTCTCGATTTCATCAATAGCAAAATCATCATATATTTTTTGATTTTCATCTGATAATCCCATTTTAGGTGATGATAAGAATCTAGGCCAATTAAATTTAGTAAAGTTTTTGACCTTGTGTTGTTCAGTATTTGTAAGAGACATTGTATATCCTGAACGACCATGAAAAGCTTTTTGAAAATGAGCTATTGATAATTCTTCATTTTTATCTCCATTTTTTTGACATTTCCAATCCATAGCAATTTTAAGAGCATTTTCTACAGATAATGCCCCTCCATCAATAAAGAAACAATATGGATATGTTTCTGGAATAACCTGGTTCTTAAATTTATTAATAAAATCAAGGTATTCCTGTGTATAAAAATCACAATTTGCTGGTTTATTAATAAATATGTGTGTATCAATATTATCTTTAAAGTGTTTTAGTAATTTTGGATGATTCCAACCAATTGGATTACTTCCAAATCCTCCGTGAAAATCTAAAAATTTTTCATCATCATTGCTGTATAAAAAGGAATTATGTGATTTTTGCACATTCCATACAGTTGGAAAACTATCAAATAGAAATTTTTTATTTGATAATGGATTAGTAGTTGAAAAATTACGACGAATTATATTCACTAAAGTATTTCTCATAGATATATATATATATAATAAATTTAATTTTAATTAGACATATATTTATCTAGATATATAATTATTACAATTTTACGTTCTGACATTTGTATATAGTATAAAATAATTTTGAATAAGTTTAAATTAAATAAAAAAAATTATTTAATTTAATATTAAATGTCTTCGGTATATTTAAAGTTATGTTTACAAAATATTTTTTCAAAAGATATATCAAAAATTATATTTAATTATACAATAATTATTTGTGATAATTGCTTGATTGAAACAAATTATCAAATTATTACTGAGCGATATAATAAATGTAATGGTTGGTTATGTAAAACATGTGATAATATTATTTATAGTTATTCTTATGATCAATTATTTATTTAATTTATTTATTTGCTAATTATAAATAATTTATTTGTTAATATTAACGAATATATATGGATAATTTTTTTGATGATACAAATTCGTATAATAAAAGTTCACAAACACTTTTTGTCAATTTAATAAAAAAACAAAGAAAAAATATTAGAAAAAAAGGTAATTATGGAAAACTTTCATTTGATGATATAAAACGTGTGGACAAATATTTAAAACAAAATATATTCGACAATAATAATTGTTGTATATACAAAGGCGAATTAAAAAAAAATTACGCTACAATTTCATTTAAAGGGAAAAAAGTTTCTGTTCATCGCCTACTATATCATAATTATATAAATAATATTACAGATGGTGATTATGTTACCTTTAGTTGTAGTAATAGAGGAATATGCTGTAATTTACAACATTTTACTATGTCGAAGAAGAAAAAAGACTCTAAAAAAGACTCTAAAAAAGACTCTAAAAAAGACTCTAAAAAAGACTCTAAAAAATAAAATTTTTAAACTTTATTAAAAATTTGTAAATTTATATCAAAGAATTTTTTTATTAATTTATGATCATTGTTATTTAATTTTAATTTTTGAAAAACAATTTTAGACATTAAATTTGCGAAAATTTCGTTTGGGTGATAATTTTGATTTATTTTATAAAAGCGAGTATAATAATTAGGAATATCTTTTAAATTAATTAATTTTGAAGATTTTATTTCGAATGAATTTTTATTTTTTTTTAAATAAATACATTTTGATAAATGATTATCATTATTATTTTTATCTAAAATCAAAATAGGTAATAAATAATTACTTTTATTTAACTTAAAGATGTAATCATTATTAGGAGCATCAGGATTTGTGATAATATAATCATCAATCTTTGATGGTAGTTTAAAATTTTTAATATATTTAAAATTCCATTGTGAATATAATTTTTTAAAAATGATAGGATATTTTCTTTGATAAATATGAAATTGTTCGTGAAACAATGTACTTAACATTTGTTTTGTTGTTGTATTTGTTATAAAATTATCTGATATTACTATATAATTGTCAATTGTGTAAGGAAATCCCCAATCCATATCACTTGAAATTTTAATCAGATTCCAAGTTTTCATTACAGGAATATTTGTATTATTTTTGTTATTAAAATCTATAATTCTTTTATTTAAAGAATTTAAATTATTATTTATTTTGAATTTATCAACTTCTGTAAAGTTGATTGTATTTTTAGTATATATTTTTTTTGCTATATTTCGCATATTGTTTATATTAGACGATGAACCATAATATGTAGTTCGAGCATAAATCTCATTCAATCTAAATTTTTTTATTTGTGGAAATTTTTCTGAATTTAAAAAAACTTTTGCTGCTTCTTTTGCGGATAAATAGTTTATTTTTATTTTAGATTCACTAAAATTTTCAATTTTGTTTTTCGTATATAAAAATATAAGTATCCCAACTATTATTAAAATAATGCATATTAGCATTGTTTCCAATTTTTTTAAAAGTAACATCTATATATATTATTTTAATAATATTTTTCTTAAATTTAATGTTGTTTTTTACTCATTATTATACGTATATCGATAATAAGTAATTAATAATACACAACATAATGTCCATATTGTTACTAACATTGTTAGTATTTGTTTATTTTTGTTTGTTGGACGATATCCAATTATCTTTAATATTGAAACACTTACAGAAGTCATATTTTCAATATTTTCAGTATAATGTTCTTCTACATCTGTAATTAAACATGTATCAAAAACAATTTGAGTTATTATTATAAAAATAATAACAAAATATACATACTTAAATTTATTTTTATCAATGAAACAAAGTGGCAATATAATGAATAATGGAAATATAAAATGAAAAGTTCTTATTAAAATACTTATATTTTTTTTACTAAATGGTAATAAATTGATGATTGAAATAACAATATTACATATAATATTTTTAATATAGTCAATCTTATTGTTAACCATATTTCTATATAATATAATTTATAAATTAGTTCGTAGTTTATTTGTTATTTTTATTATAAATTATATTATAAAATATGGACATTAAAGTAGGAATTATAGGAGGAGGTTTTTCTGGTATTTATGCTTTAAAATATTGCGTTCAAGAAAAATTAAAATGTAAATTATTTGAAAGTTCGGATTCTATTGGTGGTGTATGGAAATATAATAAAGATAAATTCGGTGGCGTATTAAAAAATACATATACTTCATCATCCATAACTTTTTTACATCCAACTGATTATCCATTTCCAAATAATACACCGGAGTTTCCCCATCATAGTATAATTTATAATCATTTAGTTGATTATATAAAAAATTTTGATTTAAATCAATATATACAATTACATACATATATCACAAATATTACTAAAAAAAAAAATAAATGGATTGTTAATTATTTAAAAGATGATACCAATATTACTGAATTATTTGATAAATTAATAATATGTACTGGAGTACATCAAAATATTAATATACCAGATGATATTAATTTTAATGAATTTGATAAAAAAAAAGTCATTCATAGTCATTATTACGAACAAAATAGAGAAAAATTTAAAGGGAAAAAAATAATGGTAATTGGTGGTGGAGAAACCGCTCATGATATTGCTTGCGATTTGTCTACAATTTCTGATAAAGTTTATATGTCTATTCGTAAAGGACAATGGTTTCAAGGGAAAATTATTGGTCCATATGAATCAGCAGATATGTATTATAATAGATATATGAATACTATTTGGTGTAAGCCATTTGCTAAATGGATTGGATTTCTTAATGAATTTGTTTGGGGAAAAGGTGGAACTGGTGTTGAAAAATGGAAACCAAATTCAACATATGGAGATTCTTTTTTAACAAAGGGAAGGGAAATTTTATTATGGATAGCAAAAGGTAAAGTTATTCCTTGTGGTGGAATAACTAAAATAGATAATGGAGATATTCATTGCAATGATGAAACGATAAATGCCGATTATATCATATTATGCACTGGATATAATAATTCTCATTTAAAAAAACTATTACCAAATATAGATTATAATAAAAATAAATACAAATTAATATTTGATCCAGATGATACATCTCTATCGTATTGTGGATTTATTAGACCATTTATAACATCTTTACCATTAGTTTCAGAATTACAAGCAAGATTAATCAGTAATGTTTATTCTAACAAAGTTGAATTACCTAATAAAAATAGTATTATGAAGACAATTCAAAAAGATGATGATAGGCGAAAATCTCGTTTTTCTAAAGATTATGATAGATTAAATTATTTAATAAATCCATATACATATTGTGATGAAATTTCAAATTTAATTGGATGTAAACCAAATATGTTTAAATTATTTTTTACAAATCATAGATTATGGAGAACATTGTTTTTTTTTCCATGGTCACAATTTCATTATACTATAAATTCTGACAATGAAAAAACAAAAAAAATTTCTATAGAACAATTAGAAAAAATAAGAAATTCAATTGCTGGAAAACGATTAAAACATTTAGCTAATATTGGAACAATTTGTGTAACAATTGTACTACTTATTATAATTGGTATTTTGATAGGAATTGTATTTGGATTTGTATATGGTTTTAAGAAAATTGGACCTTATATGGTTCAAGCATTTTCTATATTAATGTTATTAATAATTCCACTTTGATTATTACATAATTTTGGTAGTAAATTTTTACTATATTGATCAATAATTATTAATATATTAAATGGTGTAATTATTGGAAATGTGAAGAAAAGTAATGATATTATCGTTAAAATACTACACATAGAAAACATAGTTTGCCATCGAAATGGAAAGAGATAATCATCATCTGTACCGCCAAGATAATTTGTTAATATTACTAGAATACAACGTCCAAATATTATCCAGGACACCATTATAAAACAATAGAATATGGCTAGATATATTTGTAATTGAGATGGTATAAAAAATCCAAAAAGTATAATTAACAAAGTTCCAATTATATGAAGAATATGAATAATACAGATTAAATATTTGTATTTTTGATGTGATTTATCTAAATTTTGTGGAAAGATATTTTGAATAAACATATCTATGTAGTGTTTCATATAATCTTCAATTGGTTCTAATACAGGTGACAAATCATTTTGTAAATTATTACTTATATTTTTTGCGATTTTAACAGATGTTTTAATATAAGAATCAACCGTATCTTGTATATTTTCTGATTTTTTTCTCTTAGTATTACTCATTATATTATAATATAGTAATTTAATTATATTTTATATAAAAATAAAAAATTAAAATTGATTTAATAAAAACTTAATAACAACAAACTACAAACGAAAATTAATATAATAATGACTGAAGAAAGCAACACAATGCAAATTTTTGTAAAAACACTAACTGGTAAGACAATCACATTAGATGTATCATCAAACGATACAATTCAAAATGTAAAAGCAAAGATTCAAGATAAGGAAGGTATTCCACCAGATCAACAACGATTGATTTTTGCTGGAAAACAACTTGAAGATGGTAGAAC
>CETA01012816.1_pt1 | contig 10239 bp, 14 predicted proteins | sample 531251 | NCBI WGS metagenome assembly CETA01 (sample SAMEA2622362, study PRJEB7988) | marine metagenome | biome: marine biome (ENVO:00000447); feature: mesopelagic zone (ENVO:00000213); material: "saline water (ENVO:00002010), including plankton (ENVO:xxxxxxxx)" | depth 380 m
TCCCGTCTCGACGAGATCGCCCCAGCTCGTCTTGAGAGCTGCGATCTCACGCCCGACGGCCAGGATCATCCGGTCGCCCGTCTTCGTTGAAATATGTTCGAGGACCCATTTCTGGGGATCGCCGCGCAAATGACTGCGGGCGCCCCTCTGGATTACCTCGGTGATGGACAGTCCAGTCTTGCGTTCGATCATGGAAACAGCGGTGGCCCGCTCGTTCTCGTTGTCGGAGCGCAGGCGCTCAGCTATGCTGCGTAATTGGGACATAGTCCTTTTCCTTTCGGATGAATATCTCTCATTCCCGCTCCATCCGTGGCGGTTGTGGATGCAAAAAAACGCCCCCCGGTTAGGAGGGCGTTGCCCGGACAAGGTCGCTTCTCGCGCCTGGCTCGTGGAATACAAATTGAAGCGTTCGTTTTTCGTGCGCGGCCTGTCTTACTATCTTGCTGCGTTCATTTCCTTCCGCAAGGAAGGACAATTTTGGTTTGAACTGGCGTCCGTTGGCTTCTGCCTTCTCAAAATAGAAGGTGACAGTCTCTTCGCCGTCGAAGGTCTTGCCTTTCTCCCATATGAGAGGAATGCCCGTTGCCGAGCATGGAAGTGCGTCCCTTTCAATTGCGTTCAAATTTCCTGACTTTGTTCCGTCGGCAATCTTCTTTCCGCAGAGCTTTGCGATCTGTTCTCTCCATGAGAGTCGATTGCCTGCTCGGATGAGGTCTGCCCAAGGCACCGAATTTTTCTGAAGGATAATATCTAGGGCCTGCAGAAGAACGTCCCCCGCATAAGTCGAGATCAGCTTCTGGGCTATTTCCTTCTGATCTTTCTTGAGCGTTCTTTCGGCGCCTCTCTTCAGAAGGGCCGCAAAGTGCTTGCCGGTCTGCCCCTCAATCAATCTCACGGCCGAACGGCGTTCGTTTTCCGTGTCTGCGCGCAAGAGTTCGGATAGGGCGCTAAGCTTTCTGTCCATTGCGACCCCTATGTGAAAATGTGTTATGCTGAGACCTTGACTGCCTTCCGAGACCGTCCCTTGGCGTATGCCCAAGAGATGATTTTTGGCTCTTCGATTTCGTAAGTTGTTTGCGATTCCCATCGACGGATGTTCAGTATCGGAAGAGAGGGAAGTCCTTCAGCGGCCATAATCTCACTCAGCAAAAGTCCGCTTTCATTGCGGCGTCTCTCGTGAGCGGCCATGATTGTCGCTGGCGTTTCGATTGTCAGTCCGTCACGGCTTAGTCTGAAGGTGTTTCTTGAAAGGCTCAGTGACAGGAGTGGCTCCCATCCTACGCTATCATTGGTATCCACCACTCTTGTCGTAACGCTGGCTGTATATGTCCAAGGCTCGCGCCTGACGATGCCTGACTGGTTTGATCCAGTGGTATTGTCATCGCCAATTTTGACGTTTTCAACGAGGGCGTCCAAGAGCCTGATTTGCCCTTCTAGCTCTTTTGCGCCTTGGTTGGCAGCGAAGTGCTTCAGGATCCATGCTGAGAGACGATCAATGCCCGCCATAGATCATTCTTCCTCTTTGCCTGGAAACCTACCCATGAGATCATCGTGATCTTCATCGAGTGATCGGCGAAGTATCTCTTCTGCCTCGTATGCAGGCTGCTGTCCGACCGAGCGCATTCGTTCGAATACTTCTGGTCCATTTTCATGATTGCCTCGGCATGGGGCTATCCGTGGGTCGTTTTCATCTACGCCATTGGCGATGGCCATTGCCCGATAGCTTTCATAAAGCTCGACATTTTCTGGGTTCGATACTTGTCGAGGATCGAAATCGCCGCGTGCCATGGCAAATCGCAAGGCCATGTTGTTCTCGGAATTGGCGAGAATGAACCCAGCGCAGACTGCATGCTTTTTGATGCCTGCTTCGTGACAAGAGAATGTGGTTAGCGATGCATCGTATGCCGTCGAGGCACTGGACCTGAAGGCTTCTGCTGGGAATCTTCCTTTTTCTGCATCCTTGCGCCACGGACAAGTCGGGCACGGCTTTTTCCGGTAGCGTTTTTCCGCTCCCGTCATTCGGGTTACCCCGTATTCGTTTCCGTCAGATCCCTTTCCGGCGCGGTAGGTCCGATGTTCCTCCTTGCCAGATTTCCTTGTCATGTCGTCACCAGCCTTTTTTTGATTACGTCTCGAATGTCTTCCCAGGTGATGGCCTGATTTCTATTCCATTCTTCAAGGTGGAAGATTGTTACGCCTTCATCTCTCATGATCTGGTAGCCCAGAACCTGCCTTGTCTGGATACTGGGAATGTCGATTAGCCGTGAGGCTTTCATGTCGCCTGCTTCGAGTTCCTTGTCCCAGATCAGCATGATCGTGGAAGGAAAGTGAACCTGCTCTATGAACACCCGCGTTTCGTCGATCTGGTAGCCGGCATAAGGGAGGAAGCCTGTCAGCTCGAAGCTTCCGCGCCGATGATGCAGATGAACTGCGAGACGGTTGCCAAGCTGAACGACAATGGGTTCCGCTTTTTCGACTGCTGCATCTATGATTTGCAGCGTCTTCTCAGGGTCCGCGATCTTTTCAAGGATGTGCCGAGCGAGCGGCGCCACCTTGATGTTCAGCATATCTCGATCTTCTGGAAGGGATGGCGATGGCATGCCGCCATCAGCCGGGACAGCATAAGCGTTGCCGTGAACAGCGTGCCCCAGCCATTGGCCGCATCGTATTCGCGGCGCATTTGTTTCTCTTCCTTGTTGCAGAGCATATCGCTCAGGCGTTCGAGGCCGGCTTCGATATATTCGGCGGCTTCTGCCCCTGTCATTCCGTAGAGACCCTTGATGCCGGCTTCTCGTTCGGAGTCGCCAGGCAGAACTTCCACGAAGAGATTTCGTGTATTGTAGGTGTGGTTGAATTCCTCATCGGCGATCGTGATGTCGTAGGACATGTGTGTCTCCTTCAGGCACGCTGGTCTTCGGTGTGGGCAGTGCCTCCGAAATTCAGGCGGTTGTAGATTTCCCGCAGTGAATCCATGTCGAACTCGTCAAGCTGAATATATCCCACCGACACGCTTTCGAAGCGGCGGCGCTGCACCCGGTCGAGCTCTTCCCACGAGTGCTCGTGTTCCGTTCCAACGAAGATGCGCAGTCCTTCTTCGCGATAGGCCTTGATTGCGCGCATGCGTTGCTGGCCATCGACAATCAGGTCAGCACTGATCGGAAATCGCCCCGTGGTCTTGTCTTCCTTGCCTTCGGCTGAAACAACGATGGATCCGATTGAGATGCCGAGGTGGACACTTTCGACGAGCTTGCGTTTTTGATCGTCGGTCCAGACAGCCGGACGCTGGAAAGGGGCGACATAAAAATGTCCGAGATGCTCAAGCCCCTGCAGGCTTCCTTCAAACATCTTCTCGTATTCTGGCTCGCGTGGCCGCATGAAATCTGAAATGCAGCGAGAGCTGGTGGTGCCGCGAATGAGGGGCTCGGGAAGCTTTACGGTCATCTCAATCTCCTCGTATCGCAGCATATGCTGCATCGTTGTAGGGCTTGCAGGAAAGTGTGGACTGATCCCAGTAATGGGTTCCACTTATCAGGCGTTCGGCCGCCTGCCTTCCTCTTTCGAGAGTGGGCCAGGATCCGATGCTTTGCCAAGGACCATGGTTGTCGGGCTCGAACCACCACGGTCCTTTTTCCGATATCCTCCTCATCTTCATGTCGAAGGCCCAGTGACCATCGTTTTTACGCTCAGCCCTGATCATGTCACCGGCATGGAGCCCGGGCATAATTCTGCGCATGTCAAGTCGATTGCTTTCCATGTGCATTCTCCGATGAGATGAAAGCGATGAAGGGGGAGGTTTCCCTCCCCCTTCTCTCGTTGGTGTGCTTTAGAAGCGCAGGTTCCAGCTGCTGACCGCGCGCACGTCGCGGCCTTCGACATCGCTCGCCGCGCCGAACCGGAAAGCCGAGCGTTCGCCGCTCTTCTCGAAGCCGAAGGTCAGCTGCGGAGCGATCTGGCCGCGCATGTTGACCTGGCGATCCTCGAAGGTCAGGCCGCGGCTGCCGAGGTCGTAGCCATTGCCGACGGTGAAGGTCGCATTGCCCGAAAGCGCAACCAGCCGCTGTGCAACCCCGAAGCTGACGAGACCACCGAAAGCTTCGTGGCTGGCAGTGAAGCCAAACCGTCCGCTCGTGATCGTGTCGGCATTGGTGAGCAGCATGTCATTGGCCAGCTTCAGGCGGGTCGCACCCAGGCTGGCGTAGCCATCGAACTGCCAGGTGCCGAGATCGAAGCCACTTGCGGCTTCGACGAACACCGTGCTCGATCCATCACCGAAGCGCATGGCGCCTGCACCCACCGGAGTGCCGAAGACGGTCCCGGTCTCATCGACCAGTCCGAGCTTCAGCGAAGACAGGCCCTGCTGCCACTGGACCGTGATGCCATTGGTCGAGGTGTCTTCCTGGCGGCCGACGTAGGCAGAGACAGCCAGACGACCTTCACCAACCTTGTGGCTGACGCCGACGTTGGTCTGCGCGAGAGGCGAGTAGGCGAACATTGCGTCCGACGAGGGCGCTAGCCCCATGACATCGTCCATGACGTTGTCGGAGGTGTTGTAGCCTGCGGTCACCGTGGTGTCCCCGTTGAGACGCAGCGCGAAGGCCGCGTTCGAGAGGTGGTTCTGCAGGATGGCATTCCCGTCAGCATCGCGGTGCTCGGTTTCGAAGGCGGTGTAGCCCAGCGAAGCCGACATCTTCGTGCTGATGAAGCCGGTGGAGCCGGCGTTCGACTGCGCCTGAACCCGGCGCTGCAGCCAGTTGGCATTGGCTTCACCCGGACGGATCACGAGACCCGAGACATCGCCGCTGAAATCGCGGCCGTAGGCATCGAGCACGGTGATGTCGTTGAAGGCGTTCTCGATCGAGGAGGTTCCATATCCACCGAAGGCGCCGCCAACGACCATCACACTGTTGTCGATCGAACTTGCAACATATCCGTTCGACAAGGTCGGGTCGACCGGCGAGAGCGCAGCCTCGACGTCGATCAGGCCGTGGCCATAGACCTCGTCCACGCCTTCTTCGCCGATATCGCGGGCGGTGTTGATGATGACGTTACCGGCATCGACGCCCGTGAGCTGCGGCCACTTGGACAGGATCATCGCAGCAAGTGCGGAAACCTGCGGTGCAGCCGAGCTGGTGCCGCCAAAGCCGGTGATTTCACCATCCACATTCACCGTGATGTTGCCACCGATAGCGGCAACGCAGCGATCCATGGCATCGCCGCAGGTGTTCGAATAGCCAGCGAGCTCGTAGGTGCGGCCGTTATCGGCGAGCGCAACCACGAAGAGCCAGCTTTCCATATTGCCGTCGGTAACGTCGATCCAGTTGCCCGGACCTTCTTCCATGTCATTGCCAGCACTATTTACGATCAGGCCGCCGGCCTGATCTTGGTAATACTGGACAGCCGACTGGATTGCCGGATTGCCCTGGTCGGCGTTGCGCCGTCCGAGCGACATGTTGAGGATCGGGATATCGTTGTCGGCAGCGTAGCGAATGGCCTTGTCCATATCGAGGCCGTAAGTGCGATCGCCGTTGATGTTTCCGTCAACCCGAAGGGAGACGAGCGTTGCACCCGGAGCGAGGCCCTGGATGCCTTCGCCGTCGTTGCGTCCAGCAATGATGCCAGCGATTGGCGTCCCGTGGGTCGAGTTGCTGTCACCGGTGTTGGAACCACCCGCGCGTTCACGGCGAACGCCGTTTTCGTAGTCGAACCCGAAATCGCGGCTGAGTTCGCGGTCGACTTGGCCTTCGAGTTCGGAAACCGGAGCGATGCCATCGTCGAGGATACCGACGAGAACGCCTTCGCCGTCCCAGCCATTGTCGAGGGCGTAGAGCGCGTTGATATATTCGGCGCCGGTGTAGTTCCGGCGGTATTCGGCGTCATCCTGCTCCGAGCGCTGCGGCTGCTTGTCGCGAGGGGTGATCACATATCCGGCAGGAGGCGGAACCGGATTGCAATTCGGTTCGCACGATGGCGACGGGGTGGGAGTAGGAGTTCCTCCCCCGGTTCCCGGCGTCGGCGTCGGTGTGGGAGTAGGCGTCGGGATCGGAGTGGGCGTCGGTGCCGGAGTGGGCGAAGGCGTCGGCGCCGGAGCAGCAACAGGCGGCGGGGTGGACTTTACACCGCTGCCGCTGTCGCCGCAGGCAGCAAGGCTTGCAAGCGCCAGAGTGCTGGCCGTCATGCGGAGAGTTGCGTTGATCTTCATTTCATTTTTCCTTTCAATCTGAAATCTCTGCATTTCAGGATATTGATTCAGTAATTCCTTCTTCCTTTCCGGAAGTTGGATATCACGCAATTTTTAACGGAAAGTGGTAGCCCCGGCAGGATTCGAACCTGCGACCTACCCGTTATGAGCGGGCAGCTCTAACCACTGAGCTACAGGGCCATGTTTTAGGAATGCTGAGCGAGAAGAAGATCGGCAGCTTTTCCGCATGCGCGGCGTATTCGCGTTTCTTCGATTTCCGGATGCATTTTCCGGGTCTCGGCAAGGATTGTCTTGGCTTTCGTGCCAGGCCCTGCGGCACGAGCCAGGCGCACAACGTCGGCGACGACCTCGATGTCATCGATATGTGCTGAACTGTTATGTGCCGCGACCATGTTCCAATCCTATCCTGCTATTGTCTTTTTTGTGCAAGCCCTTTTCAGGCAGCCCAAGGCAGATCGCGACCAGTATCGTTGTCGCGAAACAGGTCCCACTGGTATCCGCCGTGGATGCGAATATGCTTTTCGGCCTTCAGATTGACGTTGTGCTTGAGGTGGCGCGTGATGCCATCTTCAGGCGTCCTGTCTTTCGTCTGCTCTGCTCTGGAGGATTCTGGCTTTGCCATTTTTTCCGTTCTCCTTTTGAATCTTGCAGATCTGCGATTGCTGGATGAGATCGAGTATTGTTTTGTATATCTCGATTTTCTCATGATCATGAGCCATGCTGGTCATGATTGCTCTCAGGTCCTCACCTGTGAAGCTATACTCTTCGACGATACTGCTTATACGTGGAAGCCGACCATTCTTGAGGCTGAGCCCATATCGATTGGATAGGCGGTGCTCGGCTATTCGGTTGGCTACTTCGAGAATGCCGGCCTGCCTTGTGGATACGCTTATGATGGTATGGGCGTATCGACCGCCGTCCAGCATTCCGCTTTGCTGACGGGTTGGCTCCACGATTGGTGTTTTCGCGATCCTTGTGGCCATGCCGATGAGGAGATCGCCAGCTAGTCCCCTTGCGATGTTCTCATGGCTCTCGCGTTCTGTGGTCTTGTAGAACCACATGCTCATTAGAACGGCAGTCGAGAACATGACCTGCAGAACATCTAAGGGTCCTGCTCCGATGACTCCTGCGGCAAAGACGTGAAGCACAAGAAAGAGGAGGATGACAATTGATACGATCATTTGCACCATTGCCGATCTGTTCCTGCGCTTCAGCCCTTTCCTTCGAGCAATAATCGTTTTCTCGATCTCGTTCATTGAATCTGCTGCTGTGCCAGCGACGAGACGATTCGCGCCTGTGTTGTCAGGGCATGCCTTAGTAGCTGGTAGGCTGGATACTGCTGCGGGAAATTAACCCTTGCTTGTTTCATCATCGGCAGGATCCGCGCCCGGGTGAAATCGATGTAGGAAATCATCTTTTCTTGCGTGAAAACGCCGCCCATGGTTCGCTGATTGTGAATCCTGTCTGCAGGTTTCACAATCGAGGCAATCGGGCATAGCTCCATTTCGGCAAAGAGTGCGTCTTCATCGCGCTTCTCGCCATGTTCATCGACCTTGGTGACCCGCCAAGTCGCATCTGCAACCTGTTCACCGAACCTGCTTGCGATTTCATGTCGGGATACGGGTGTGTCCTCCACGGTATCATGAAGGAAAGCGGTTGCGATGGTCTCTTCAGGAAACAGCAGCCCGGGTAGAACCGAGATGTGCATGGCTATCTCGGTCTGGTGTTGAAATTCCGGTGTGCAGCCATCCTTGCGAGTGCCGGTGTGATGCTGGCGCGCGAATTCCATGGCGGCGATAGCGTTGTAATACCCGCGGCCATTGAGCCAGCCCCGCAGAAATACCGTCTGTTTCTGAAATTCGTTCATGCCCGGTTTTTCCTTTCATTGTATTATTACGCTCCCCTTGCCACCAAGGGGGACGGGTCGCTTGCCCCCCTTAAGCGGCCCGTCTTCCGTTAGGCAGCCTGGCGCGCCTGAACTTCGTAGGGGTTGCGCCCTTTAGAAAATTCCTGCTGTGCATAGGGCAGTTGCGGGTGCAAATCGCCATAGGCACGCATCGTTTTGACACGCGCATCCCCGCGGAGCTCTTCGAGAATGCGCTCTTCACTTACTCCGGCGCGATGCGCCTTGAAAAGCTCTACCACATCGTAGTTTCCAGGCGCTTCGTAGCGTAGCCAGTCTGCGACGCTCTTGGGGAGTATTTTCATAATCATGTCTTCGATGTGGTGAGGGGTTGTGGTGTAGCGGCCATGTGGCGTATTCGTGCTCATTGCATTTTCCCTTCGTGGATCGATATCGATCTAGTTTGCTTTCAGAATTCCCTCCGGAATGGCGTCCCGACATCTACTCCGTAGTATGGGATGCCTTCCCATTTTTCTCGTGCTGGGGTTGCGATGCGCCGCGCCATTGCCACGGCCTTTTCGCGGTCACTGGAATGAAGGTGGACCATGCCGAGTTCTGCGAAGAATTCGGGGCGATCCTTCATGAGGATCAGCAAGTCTTCCACCACTTGTTCGCCATTGGAAACGCCGCTTCCGAGATGCCAATCGAGTGACAGTCCATCGAGCCGTCCCGGTTCGATGGCATTGATGGCAACACGCAAGGCGTTTGGCGATCGCACGAGAGTCCATCCCTCGGGCGCCTGTCGTTCGTCATCGAGGAATAACCGCACGGGTCCCGTTTCGGGGATCTCCTTTTGCTTGGCTTCCGCTTCCGCGGCCTTGCGGGCCAGGAACTTTTCCGATGGCTTGCGGGGTTTCTTGGGTCGTTTCGGCCGAAATCCGCTCATGCTGCTTTCTTTTCCTCTTCCGTGACATTCGGAAGATTTGCCCTGTATGCAGCAATATGTGCTTTCACCGAACGCAGGATCGAGGCGTGGTGCGGTCGGTCGATGCTCTGTCCGATGACCTCGGATGCGATGGTGGCGCTGACAGCGTTCATGTCGGTCTTCTCGATGCCGAGGAAGCGCTTCAGCTGCTCTTCCGTCGGCCACAGGAAGACGTCGTCCTCAGGCTCGATGACGATCGAGTCCTTGGCCATGCGTGCCTGCGACTTGACCGGCGTCGGAATCGAAGTCGATTTGGGTGTAATTCGCCGCAGCCGGCCAATGGCCTTGCCGTCGTTCAGTGATTTCGAGTGCGAGACATCGCGGCATTCTGAAAGGTCGCGCTTGACCACGTCCCAGGCATTCTTCTCTTTGTCCGTGAACGGCTCTTCGAAAGCAAAGGGTGCATCGAGCTGAGTGAAGACCACGTAGGCGCGGCGTCGCGAGGTGTAGCCGCCGTAGAGCCGTGCATCGCCCACGTGCTCATGGCACGTGTAGCCCCAGCGGCGCAGACGCAGCGAGGCTACCTTGTAGGCGGCCGAATCGAGCATACCGGCGACGTTCTCGAAGAGGACGACAGGAACGGCCAGGCGTTCGATGACGTTGAGCAGGTCGATGATCATGTCCTCGCTTGAGGTCGCTTCCTCGTTGTGGCGGTCCTTGAGTTTACCGGCCTTCAACGGCGTGTGATCGTCGCACTGGGGCGAGGCGTGGAAGAGCATGACTGGATTTCGCTCCATGGCGCGCTCGATCTCGCCGAGGACGGCGCTGGTGACGTCCTCGTTGAACAGGGCGTGCAGCGGACCCGAGTTTGCGATGGCACACAGCGCGCCCGTCTCGGTGAGGTCGGTCTTGTCGCGCGACTCCTGTGGTCGCCATTCGAGCACCGCGGAGACGGAGAAGCCTTCTTCGCGCAGGGACATGAGGTCGACTCCCGACGTCAGGGCGGCGAAGGTCGAGGAAGGGTCGGCCTTCTGGGCGTTCGCAATCGCGCGCTCGTTCATGGTCCGCAGCGGGGTCACGACCACGCGGCCGCGCTCGAAGCGCACATGGACACGCGTGCAATCGGAAGGAAAGCTCTCGTCGAGCAGTTTTTGAGAGGAGACCTCGAGCTGCGTTTCGAGCGGGTTATTCTTGCGCCGCGGATAGCTGCGCGCATATACCTTCTTGGTCGGCGCCTGCTCGAACAGGTCATAGGCCCGCTCGATCACCATA
>CETA01141379.1_pt1 | contig 10199 bp, 8 predicted proteins | sample 531251 | NCBI WGS metagenome assembly CETA01 (sample SAMEA2622362, study PRJEB7988) | marine metagenome | biome: marine biome (ENVO:00000447); feature: mesopelagic zone (ENVO:00000213); material: "saline water (ENVO:00002010), including plankton (ENVO:xxxxxxxx)" | depth 380 m
TTGCAGCAGGATGCGCCGTGATTGCCTCTGATCACATCGGCCCGAAAGGTATATTGGGAAATCAATCTAATACCGGTTTGGTTGAAGAAGGAAACGAGCAGGCCATTAAGGATTACTTAAATTCTTTTATCAAAGATAGCCAGGCGTTGGCCGGGCTTAAAGTTCGCCAGAACGTTGCAAAAAATTACTCAACCCAATCTATAAAGAACAACTGGTTTAAGGCCATCCAAACGATATGAATACACATGCGGTGTTGTTACAAGGTATTGCGATATTGATACAGTGCGTCATTGTTTTAATGGCGACAGTTTCTGATTCGTGGGATTCAGCCGTCACGCTATCGCAACTCTACCTGTTAGCACAAAGCATAGCTTTTATTGCCATCATTATGGATAACCGCAGAGGGGGGATCTCTTATATGATTGAGTTCTTCCTGTTATTTTTTATTGCGTTGCCAGCATTGCTGCAAATAAGTAAAAGAGTATTCCCGTGGTTTGCCATGTTGCAGCCAATACATATTTGTAGTGCATTTGGGATTTTAGCTATCTCGCATGTAGCGTTACACACAGGTTTCATTCTTCATAACAAACATAATAGCAATCAAGTACATATATACCAACAGCAAGGCTTATCTAATGAGTCTGCTTTGTTTTATACTAAATGGGCTTGGTTAATTGCTCTCGGGGCAATGATACTAGCAGTATTGGCAGGGCCTTCAAACTTACTCGTGGCAAGGTTTGAACTTTCTGAAGTAAATTCAAAAGGTATGGCTACGCAGTTTAAATTCATGTGCCGTTCACTGAGCCTGCTTGCAATGGTATTAATGTTATATTTAATTAAATATATACATAATCCAGTACTTAAACGCCAGAACCTGTATGCATTATTACTCTTCTTACCATTATTTTTAATTATTAATTATCTGCCAGCATTACCTAGATTTCTACTGTTCGGTATCTTTATAGCAATAAGTACGATTTTTATTAATTATTTTAGTCCTAAAATAAAGATATTGGTGGCTATTGCATCCATTTTTACTTTATTTGTAGTCTTTCCTGCAATTAAGTCACTTGGAGCAGGAGAGTTGAACTCTGAAGGGTTTACGCAGCGAGCTGATACTGGGGCAATTAGTGATTATCTGATGCGAGTGGATTTTGATGCGTTTATGCAAATCACCTCCACCGTGCAATTTTATTCTAGTAATATTAGTTCAATTCGCTATGGTGAAAACTTTCTTGGGGTTGTACTTTTTTTTGTGCCTCGAGCAATTTGGCCAAGTAAACCAATAGATACTGGTGAGATAGTATCAACAGGGTTAGGGTTTGAGTACACTAACGTGTCTAGCCCTTTGCCGGCGGAAGCACTAATGGGGTTTGGGCTTATTGGGCCGGTATTAGTGTTTTATTTGCTTGCTTGGTTTGTATCAAGAGTGGAAAGCAGGGCTGTATCGACTGCATCTACAAAACCAATAATTTCTTCATTTGTTTTGTATGCGATTACTATGGGTTTTATTGTGATTATTTTGCGAGGAGCATTAAATGGAGTTGCACCTCAATTTGCGACCGCATTTTTAGCTTTCTTTGTGATGCAGTTTTTTAAAAATAAAAGAATAGTACTCAACGGAAGAAAACGACTTGATTGATTTTATTATTCTGGGCGCACAAAAGGCTGCTACATCTGCATTACAAGCAAGTATACGGAATCATCCATCAATTTACATGCCAGAAGGTGAGAGCCCCTTTTTTGAAGAGCCAGACTACTTCGACTCTCCGTGGTTAAACTTTGCAAAAGAACAGCCCTCGTCTGTTATTAAAGGCATTAAACGCCCGGACTATTTGTGCTCCGAAACAGCTCTAGAAAGAATTAAAGAGGCACTTCCACACTGTAAGTTTATTGTGGTGCTGCGTGAGCCTGTTAGTCGAGCCGTTTCCAGTTACTGTTACATGGTAAGACATGCCCATTTGCCCGCAAAGCCACTAAATACGGGTATGCAAGAATGCCTAGAAGCTTTTGAGAAAGGCTGTGATAACCGCGCTGCTTCAGTTATTTCTTACGGTTTATATGGTGCTTACCTTAACAAATGGATAAACGAGTTCGGAAGGGATCGTTTTTTAATTATTTCTCAGAATGAAGTGGGAACCTCTCTTTGTAATGTGTTGGACCGTTGTTTACAACATTTGGGAATATCCCGAGCACAGGGAAAATCAATAATCAACGGGCGTGAAGAAAGCAACGTTGGCTTGTATGATCCAAAACTACTAAAAATAGCGCGAATAGCCAGTTTAATAAAAACTAAGAAAATTACAGGAACATATCGTAGGCAACCGAGGGTTTTACCGTTGCGGGCTATCGGTGTAGTGATAAGCAGGTATGCTGAATTTTTGGCACGCCACAAAGGGCAAACTAAAGAGCTTTTGAACGATGAAATAGAAAGTCGGCTGTCGAAGATTTATGCAGAGGATGCAATGCTGCTTAGCAAAATTGTAGAAAAATCCAATTTTAAATGGATAAAACAATAACATGGGTGAACACAATAAAAACTGCAGTGTTTTGGCTTGGCCAAAGCAAAAAAATAAAGCGCGTAATCCTTTTCAATTTTTGCTTTATGACGCGGTTACAACCATTTCGACCACGGCCGTCAATGAATTTTCACCAACCAATATATTGAGTCTGTTTAAAGCAGATATTTTGCATATTCATTGGCCAGATGCTTTTTTGGCAGCAGGCAAAGGTGTGAAGTTCTGGCCCCGTTATTTGTTACTGCGGCTCATATGTATGATGGCAGCGTTGAGCGGTACACGTATTGTATGGACCGCGCATAACCTACAACGAGATGGGCAGCGCAATGCTGATCGTTTGAGTAAATATTTTTGGCCATGGTTTCTGCGCCGGGTTGATGGCATTGTATTTATGACCAAAGCCTCAGAGGAGAGTGCATTACAGGCTTGTCCGTTTTTAGCGAAAACGCCGCACGTTGTTATTCCGCATGGCCACTATGGAAATGTCATTGCTAAGTACCTTCCAGTAACCGCCCAGGAAAGCGATAAACCAACCGCATTATTTTTTGGTTCTATTACACCCTATAAGAACGCACATGCTTTATTAGCCGCATTTTTATCTCTTCCTGTCCGCTCAGCAGAACTCAGAATAAAAGGCAAAATGAGCCTCACAGAGCCAGACAAAAAGCTAGAAGCAATGCTTGTCGCTCTCCCAGTTGAAAGACAATCAGATGTAATTTACGAAAATAACTTTTTGAGTGAAAAGGCACTGATAACTGAAATATACACATGTGACTTAGTGGTGTTTCCCTACTCTGACGTACTTAATTCTGGCGCTGCTATTTTTGCACTCTCGGTAGGTCGGCCAATTTTAGCAAGCAATACCTCGTTATTCAGGGAACTTCAGCAAATGGTGGGGGAAGACTGGGTCTACCTCATTGATGGCGAATTAGACGCACATGACCTATCTGAGGCTATGAGTAAAGCCAAAGTGCTCAAGGAGAATGGTGGGAAACCGGATTTATCAAAATTTGAATGGGATGTTATTGCTCAGCAAACGGTCGATTTTTATCACCAAGTTATGTCAAAGGAATGTAACCAGTCATGAAATCGATTTTGGTAAAACTTTGCAAGTTATTTAGCGTTCGCATGCTCGCCATTGGTCTTACGTTTTTACAAACTATTGCGATTACGCAAGTATTTGGCAGCGAAGTGTTTGGCCTGTTATCTTTCGCTCTCTCGATATCTGCATTGTTGGTTCTAGTTTTATCGGCAGGGCTAGACCAGGTTTTAATGCGTGATATAGCGCGCATTGGTAAAGACGTAGTGGCTAAATCGGAGCGTTGGAAGGATATTTGGCGACTGATCAAGCGCTTTGTTTTGCCAGTCACGCTTTTTGTAACATTGGGGGGAGGAATGACAGTCACCTATACTCCCTTAGCTGGCGCATATCAACAAACGTTGCTTGTTGTTTTTATTCTTTTACCAGTGATTTTAAGTCGCAAATATTTAGAGGCTATGTGCCAAGGAACAAAGCAGGTAATTCGGTCAATCATGGGAAGCCAAATTGTCTACCCATTATTAATGATATTGGGCGCAGCATATGTCTGGTGTTTTGGCGTTAACCCTAACTCAATAACAATGTCATTTGTTTATGCAGTTGCTCTAACAGGGAGTATGTTTGCCTCAGTACTATTAATTGCCGGAACTTTGAAGAAAATAGGGGCAAATACAGACGTTAGTACTATTGATAATGAGTTGCATGCAAGTCCTGGGGAAAGAAAGCTCTTTTTATCGGGTATTCACTTGTCGTTAGTCTCTTTAGGCTTTGTATTAGGTCAGCATATTGACGTTCTATTGATGGGAGTACTTTCTACACCGGAAGATGTAGCTCTTGTCAGGGTGGCTGCTCGTGTTGCTGAAATAGCCGGATTGATGAGGGCAATTATTATTCTGCAATACAAACCTCTCATGGCTGAGGCATATGGAAAAGGTGACTTAAAGCTCCTCCAGCAACATGCCACTTTTATGGTCAAAATATTTCTAGCTACCGGGATTCCTATTACTATCGGTTTATGGATTTTTGCAGAAAATGTAATGCTAGTATTTGGTTCTGAATTTGTCGCTGGCGCTTGGGCAATGCGAATTTATATTTTGGGTGTTTTGTTCTTGCTGTTATGCGGCCCTTGTAATTCAATACTAGCCTTAACCGATAATGAAAAAAAGGCTGGTCAATTTGTTTGGGTTGCAATTATCGTCAATATAGCACTCGACATATTACTAATTCCGGAATTCGGAGCAATAGGCTGTGGTTTTGCCAACATGTTTTCAATGATGGTTCTCGGTATACTCAGCGTACGCTATGCCAGAAAAAAACTGAATATAGAAACTACAATTCTTTCAGTATTAAATTACAAAGTGTAAAGAGATAATCAAAAACGGCTCTTTACTGATTTGACCAATTTGACTTGATTTTGTTATATGAATTTAAGATGAATAAAACTAGTACGATCTTTTAGAAAATGAATATCTAATTAGAAAGATAATGCTATAGCGAATAGTATTCGCTGCAAATTAGGTTGGTTTATTAAAAATACTATATGAATCCATAAAAGCCGAAGTAATAATCTTAAGTTAGATTTGGTGGTAGTTCTATAAATAACCAATAAGAAATAACGTAGGGGGTTACGTGAAGATAGCTGTTTTAACTTACAATCTGGGCTTAAATTATGGTGGAATTTTACAATCTTATGCGTTAATAGAAAAATTAAAAAGATTAAAGCATGAGCCGGAGCTGTTATTCATTAAAACAAGTTATAAACCTTCCTGGAAGGGGCTCATTAAGAAAGCTATACTTTCAATTTTTTCTCGTAAATATAAAAACCTATATGATGGTCGCATCTACAGGAATACTTTTTATTTCGTAGACAAATATATTAATCCAAAAACCAAGCCACTTGAAAATGAAGATGACTTTTCTAATATCGAAAAGAATAATTATGACGCATATGTCGTTGGTAGCGACCAAGTATGGAGAGCTAGGATGTTTAGGCATATTGAACGTGCCTTTTTTGGGTTTGTCAAAAGTGATGAACCAATATTTCTATCATATGCTCCATCTTTTGGAGTTGAAAGTTGGGATTACACTGAAGAAGAAACAAAGAAATATCAGAAACAAATTCAGAGGTTTAGTGGTGTTTCTGTTAGAGAAGATAGCGGCGTAACATTGTGTAAAACATACCTGAATAAGGATGCTGTGCACGTCCTTGACCCTACCATGTTATTAAATGCTGAAGATTACAGACAGTTGATTACGGCAGAAAATGAACCAAAACATAGTGGCGGGTTGTTGACTTATATTCTCGATGAAACCATCGAAAAAAAAGAATCAATCGATATGATTTTAGAGGAATTAAATATATCTCCATTTAAAATCAATGCCAAAGAATATCTAGCTGATAATATTGAGGATATGACCTACCCTACAGTGACTTCATGGTTAAAGGGATTCGATGATGCACAATATGTTATTACGGACTCGTTCCATGGTTGTGTGTTTGCTATTTTGTTTAATAGGCCATTTATTGTATACGGTAATAAAAACCGTGGGATGGCGAGGTTTAAATCTTTATTGAAAATGTTTGGTCTAGAGGATAGGTTAGTCGTAAATAAGTCTGATTTGACGATAGAAAAAATAAATGACCCTATAAATTGGAGTAGCGTAAACGAAATTCTTGAAAAACATAGATTAAGGTCAGAAACCTACATTACAGATACGCTTGCATTGAAAACTAGTTGATATTTAAGCGTGTTTAAAAGTGCGAAGTAGGGCTTGTTTGGTTCCTTAGCTTTAGAAATGTGAAAATATAGGCTTGGTTAACGGTTACCATGATTAATATGCTATGGAAATCTTGACGCCATGTTCACGGCAGACAACGGTAGCGAATTCTGTGATCACGAATTGGCTCCGAGGTGCTGAAAACTTATATCTACTTCGCGAACACGCATTTATTCTGGGCGCGGCTTGAATGAAAACTGCAGCAGATACATACGGAAAGTAACCGAGCTACGCACGCTAACAGAAAGACAAATTTGTGAGATGAAACGGGCATTAACTGCGAGATAGACAAAGCGTCTCGACTACAGACAACCCGGCGCGGTATTCTATAAATTATGCATGTTGGCCTAATTTAGCGAGTGGTGTATTTTTGGAGTTGAATTTGCGCGTCTTTTTCAACTAATGTAGAACGTTAAGATAAACAGTATTAATTTACCTAATAGATACATCATTTAGCCTTGTTTGTATATTATGGTTAAATTTTTCAATACATCATCAATTTTAAAAAAATAATGGAGTTATAGTGTTTATTAAAAAGGTAATTCCGAAAGCTGCTTTCACTGTCCTTAAAAGTATCAAGGAATATTTTAAATTAATTCAACATTCTCTGTATGATTTGAATAGATTTAAAAATTATTCATCTATCTTCAAAAATAATAGTGATACAGTTACAACTTGGCTGATGCAAGACTCTCATCGGATCGAAAAAGGATTAAGTTTAAAAAATCCAAAAAAAGGATTTGGTAAAGATGTATTGTCTCGTATATTTAAAAATCTGAAACTAGCTAATAAATTCGACAATCGCCTAATGGCAGAATCTGTTGATTACGCTAACTTCGCATTAGATTTATATTTCAGTTATCATAAAGACTCCTTAGATTTAATTGATCCTAAACTTGTGCAAGATTACCAATCTTTGCTCAGTGTAAGAAATACTAAAAGTTTCTGTTCAGAACATGTATCTAAAGATATAAATGAGTATTTCAGAGATTATAAATTTGATGATTTATGTTTCGATCGGGCGAGTGTCAGACAGTTTGACTTGAGCAAGAGTATTTCACAGGAAGAATTAGATGCACTTATACGGCCTGTCATAAAAACTCCTACGGTTTGTAATCGCCAACATTGTAGAGTCAAAATAATTACCAAAAGAAATCTTCTACTCGATTTATTAAAGTTACAAAATGGCAACAGAGGATTTACCGAAGACATTCCCGCTTTAGCGGTAGTGACTAGCGATATATCATTTTTTGTAAAACCAGAAGAAAGAAATCAGGCATTTGTAGATGGTGGTATGTTTGCCATGAGCCTTTTATACTCTATGCAGAACAAAGGGTTCGTCGCATGTCCTTTGAATTGGTCAGCAAATATTAAAAACGATAAAGCGCTTTACCACTTTAATATATTGGAAAATAAAGAGTCAGTGATTATGTTTATAGCATTTGGAAGGCCATTAAAAACTATAAAATATGCAAAATCACCAAGGAAATCCTTAGGGAACTTTTATCAGCATTTTAAATAGTTCCTAGTAATTTAGCACGTATTCCAACTCCAGATAATTTTATTTACACTTTCGGTTAAAGTTAAGGAAAATCAATGAAATGGAGAGCAGATATTGATGGCCTTAGGGCCGTGGCCGTGTGGGTTGTTATTTTAGCTCATGCTAAAATTTCAGTTTTCGAAGGCGGCTACATTGGTGTCGACATTTTCTTCGTTATTTCTGGCTACTTAATTACTCAAATTTTGTTGAGAGAGCTCGAAGCTTCTAATTTCTCTGTAATACAGTTTTATGAGCGTCGCATCCGACGCATTTTTCCTGCTTTATTCTTCATGCTTCTTATTGTCACAGGCATTTCTTGGTTTGTGCTTTTGCCTGTAGACTTTAAAGAATATGGTGAAAGTCTTGCTGCTACATCTGTTTTTCTGTCGAATGGTTACTTTAATATTAAAAGTGGTTACTTTGCCAATAGCGCGGAACTGCGGCCTTTACTTCACACTTGGTCATTGGGAGTCGAAGAGCAGTTTTACATTGTTTTTCCAATAATCTGTGCGGTTATTATTAAGTGGTTCAAAACAAATTTAAAACTAGTTTTAATTACATGCTGGATTATCTCTTTTATTTTTTCATCTAATCTTATTTTAGATATTCCAGATCAGCAACGTTTCTATTTACCTTGGTTCAGGGCGTGGGAGTTTCTTACCGGTAGCCTTCTCGCATTAGGAGTTGGTAAGGCGATATTAAAAAAATTACCATCAGAATTCGCGATGATTTGCGGTTTATTATTCATTTTCATACCGGTGTTTACGTATACGAAAACTACACCATTTCCGGGGCTCACGGCATTGCCGCCAGTGCTAGGAGCCGCACTTATTATTCTGGCGGGATCAACAAATAAACAGCCGATTACAGCTAAGCTACTCACTTTTAGTTCAATTCGGTATATGGGTAAGATTTCCTATTCGTTGTACTTGTGGCATTGGCCACCACTTGTTTTCGTTTTTTACCTCGCAGGTGGTGAAAGCAACTGGCTTGCTAATGCTGTAGCGGTTTTGTTGGCTTTAGTGCTAGCTTCAGCTTCTTATTACTTTATAGAAACGCCTTTCAGGAATAAGCACTTTATAAGTAAACCAGTTATTTTCGCGACAGCCACTATGTTAATGGTTATGTCGCTGGCGTTTGGTGTTACGACCCGAATAGGAGAAGGGTTGCCTTGGCGCTTGCCTCCGGAGGTAGCTAAAGTTAGTCAGGTCGCTTTAGATATTAACCCACTAAGGAATAAGTGTGACCGTAAGTCTCCAGCGCAGATAGCTGCTGGTGAGATATGTAGAATTGGTGATAGCGATGCTGGGGTTAGTTATGCAGTGGTTGGTGACAGTTTTGCTGATGCGTTTATTCCAGGTTTTAATGCGGCAGGTATAAGTCAGGGGGCAAGCGGATATGTATATACTTACAGCGGTTGTTACCCTTTAATTGGAACCTTGCAAGGTGGTGGCAAATGCCATGACTTTTACACTGCTGCACTTGATAGAATTGTAAATGATAACAATATAGAGAAGGTATTTTTGGTTGCGCGTTGGTCGTCAGCGATCGAAGCGTCGCGTGTGGGATTTAATACCCGTAGTGATATGTATCTAACTGACGAGATTGAGAAGACTGAATCTCTCGAGGTTACTCGACGTGTGTTTGAAAGAGGTATGCGTAGAGTGTTGGAGCTTCTGCAAAGTAAAAAGATAATAGTGGTGGCAATGATTCCAGAGCAAGAGACTAATATTCCTCGTGCCCTAGGGGTAGCAACGCTTGTTGGCAATGAAATAGAGATAGGTTTATCAAGAGCAGCCTATGACACAAGAAAACAACATACGCGCACTATATTGCAGAGTCTGGGAAGTGATTATAATTTTACTCTGATTGATGTTGGAGAGGTTATGTGTGATGAACACTTGTGTAGAGCTATAGAAAACAATGTTCCCCTTTATGTCGATGATAATCACATCAGCAGAAATACTGCAATTAAGCTGCAAGGTTTATTTGACCTAAATGATGAAAAGCAATGATGTTTAAATAATAAAAATTTTATATTTTTCCGAAACTCTGGTTTCTAATTTTAGATTCTTATGCATTTATACCTTTTTGTTAGGGTGATTTTAATATTTATTTGACGAGGTGGTAAATTTGAATCGTGAAATGTGGATAGATTCTGCTAAAGGTTTTTCAATGATTTTAGTAGTGCTTTTACACGTATCGGGTTGGGTACAGAATGATAAAAGAATCAGTAATACAATATGGTTTACAGTAAGTGATTATTTAAGTGAGACTGTAAGATCTTCTGTGTAAGTGGCTGTTTATCATAGTGATACGCGGT
>CETA01100311.1_pt1 | contig 10089 bp, 16 predicted proteins | sample 531251 | NCBI WGS metagenome assembly CETA01 (sample SAMEA2622362, study PRJEB7988) | marine metagenome | biome: marine biome (ENVO:00000447); feature: mesopelagic zone (ENVO:00000213); material: "saline water (ENVO:00002010), including plankton (ENVO:xxxxxxxx)" | depth 380 m
TGCATTGGCCGGATGAGATTGCCAAGCGTGAAACCGCAAAGTCCGAACAGGAAGCGGCTGCCTGAAACAGGGAGACAACATGAAGAATAAAATCATATCTGCCTTGGCTGCCATTTCCATGGCAGGAATGACAGGCGCTTGCGCCCAGCTCCAGGCTTCTGACGTAGAGCAAGTCCAGAATCAGGATCTCGCGATCATTCCCGTGACCTTCGTTACCGAAGAAGATGATCTGACATTCACCATGGAGCTGGCCAAGAGCGAACGCGAGCAGGCGATCGGCCTGATGAATCGGACCGAACTCGGAGAAAGATCAGGAATGGTCTTTCCCTTCAGTCCGCCGCGGCAGGCATCCTTCTGGATGAAAAATACACTTATACCCCTCGATCTCATCTTCGTGGATACGCAGGACAGAATTGTGCGGATAGCACACAATGCGCAGCCACACGATCTCACCCCGATCTCTTCAGGTGTTCCTGTCGCGGCCGTGATCGAAATCCAAGGGGGGCTGTCGCAGAAGCTCGGTATCACCGAGGGAAGCACCGTCAAATACAACGTGGGAAATTAGCCCGTTTCGGGGGCCGCCCATGCTGGACGACCCCCACATCTTCCGGCCGCACACCAGTGGGAAGCGGCGCCGGAATTCAAGCTGGATGCCCCTCAAGGATTCGAACCCTGGTTGCCTGATTCAGAGTCAGGAGGCTTACCACTAGCCGAAGGGGCATCAGGAGAGCTGGTGCGGACGGAGAGACTCGAACTCTCACGAACCTTAAGTTCACAACGACCTCAACGTTGCGCGTCTACCAATTCCGCCACGACCGCGTGGCTCTCCTGAAGTCTGGTGCCGGACCCGAGATTCGAACTCGGATGTCCTTACGAACGCCTGCTCCTGAGGCAGGTGCGTCTACCGTTCCGCCAGTCCGGCAATTCCTCATAAAATCGAATGGATGACTGGTGCGGGAGCAAGGGGATCGAACCCTTACGTCCTTGCGGACACCGAGTTTTGAATCCGGCGCGTCTACCAGTTCCGCCAGCCCCGCATCTGTCATTCTTGCAATGGTGCGAGATGTCCGGTTCGAACGGACACATCCTTGCGGACACCCGGGCTTAAACCGGGCGCGTCTACCAGTTCCGCCAATCTCGCATTATCGCCTGCATTCGATACTCGTTCTCCTAATTCTGGTGGGTAGCCGAGGACTCGAACCTCTCCCCCTCTCGAGGCGCAGATTTACAGTCTGCGTGCACATATCCAGGATGGCTTTGACTACCCTTATTCTGTGTAAGACCTTCGACCCCTGCCAACTCCAAGCGCCAAAAAGTCTTCTTCAAACTTAATTTTCCGGGACATCATCAGATCATCATAAAACCCATTACGAGGTGTCACCTCATTCCATCTCGTAATAATTATCCTAGCCCTCTGCTTCTTGAAGTCACATTTCATATGTCCTTCAATTCTCTTGAGAAGACCTATTATCTTTCCCACTCCAGCAAGCCTCCATGTGTATGCCTGCCTATGATGATCTTTTGCCCTCGTCTTCTTAATTATGGTTCCGCCAACCTTTTCAGATAAAAATTCCAAAATCTCTAGGTCAGCACTGTCTGCGGCTACGAGGGGACGGCGAAATCTCTTGCCAACTTTCGCAAGCATAATCGCTCCATCGCCATCAATGAAACCAGCAATCCAAGCCGCCTCTAACTCTGTTATCTCCTGATATTTCTGAATTGGAATAACTCCGAAAAACAAATGAGCGCCAGTGCCGCAAGGGCGCTGACGCTCATTTGTAAACTGGCGGAAGGTGAAAGAGTCGAACTTTCTACCTTGCGGTAGGCCCGGGTTTCGAATCCGGTTTGCACCCACGTGCGCCACCCTCCTTGCGAGAGGTGAGGCGCGTCAAAACCTCACCCCTAGAGGGATGACTCCGATAGTCGCAAATATCGTTGCGATAAGAGGGTGCGGTTCGTGTTCATGACGCGAAGCATATACGGACCCGACAAAAGATGTCCATAAGAAATTTTCAGGAGAATGGAAAAAATGAGGATCGTTACCGGCATTCAGCCAACAGGCGACCTGCACCTGGGGAACTACCTGGGAGCGATCAGGCCGCTAGTCGACATGCAGAATGCAGCAGACACTGGAGCGAGCATCCACGCGTTCGTGGCAGATATGCATACGCTCTCCGCCAAAGTGGATCCCAGCGCGCTTAAGAAAGGCACGCATCAGATGACAGCGGCGCTTCTCGCCTGCGGCGTCGATATGGAGCGGACCACGCTGTTTCGCCAATCGCGGGTTCCAGCCCATGCCGAGCTTGCATTGCTGCTGAGCGGCATTGCACGCACCGGCCAGCTTGAACGCATGGTCCAGTTCAAGGACAAGACAGCTCATCTGGGCGAAAACACGGAAGGTCCACGGTTGGCCCTATTCACATACCCGGTTCTGCAGGCAGCCGACATTCTCCTATACCGAGCTACGCACGTCCCGGTGGGAGAAGACCAACGCCAGCATTTGCAGTTGGCGAGGGAAATTGCGCGCAAGTTCAATCACGATCACGCACGAAAGGATCCAGTCTTCACGCTTCCCGAGGCGGTGGCGCCGGCGGAAGGAGCTCGAGTGATGAGCCTGCAGGATGGCACTTCCAAGATGAGCAAGTCCGATCCGGCCGACACATCACGGATCACGCTCATGGACGATGACGATGCGATCGCTCGAAAGATACGCCGCGCCAAGAGCGATGCCGACATGCTTCCCGGAGATATCGGAGGCTTCGAAGATCGCCCTGAAGCACGCAATCTTCTCACGCTTCACGCTGCGCTTTTGCGGCAGGATCTTGCAACAAGCACAGCAACCTTCGGCGGCCGCGGCTTCGGCGATCTGAAAAGGGAGCTCGCCGATATCACGATCGAGACCTTCGGAAGGATCGGCCGGGATTACCGACAAATCGCAGCAGCTGGCAACCTGATCGAGATGCGTCTTGAGGAAGGCGAAGAGAAGGCTCGCCGCGACGCTGCGCCAGTTCTCCTGAAGGCGTATCAAGCCTTGGGAATGCGCTGATAGAGCGGAAAAAAGGAAAGGGCTAAGCCATGACCCGACACATGCACGATGCACTCAGGACAATCCTCGTCGTAGGATGCGCCCTGTCGCTAATCCTCGCGGGTGTATGAAGCCAGGCGAAGCGGTGCTGAGAAAGCTCACCAGAGCCGAAAATCAGCATAACCACGGAAGAGGTGTCGCCTACCAGATTAGCAATGTCGAAATCGTCATCGAATACGATCAAGATGAGGATGAAGGCCAATTTATCGATGTGAAGTCGATCATCGCCAAGAGACCGGGCCGCGGTGATGGCACAAAGGCTCTCGAGACACTCACGAAACTTGCAGACGAGCACGGCGCAGTTCTCTCGCTCTATGCTCGCGCAATGGATCAAAGACCCCGAACAACCAAGCGATACATCGCCTGGTATGAGCGCCACGGCTTCCAGCTCGAAGGTGAGAATCCCTTCAAGGCCGTCGTGACCAACGAAATAGATGAAGACCACATCGGTGCCGACATGTGGCGCCGGCCGCAAGGCAATCACCAAAGGAAGGAAGCGTAATGGGCGAACTCGAGATCGTGCAAGACCATATTCGGCGCGAAGGACCAGTCGATATGCAGCTTCTCATCGAAGATCTGGGTATCGAGTATGGCGAAGACGATTTTCGCAACGACCTGACAACCGAATGCAGACGCGATGGATATCGCATTAAGGTCAATCGTCACCTTTCTGATCAGCGCAAACGCTTTGCCGCGGCGCACGGCCTGGCCCATTACCTGCTGCACCGCGACATTATCGCAAAGAATGGAGGCATCCACCGGGACACGCTGTTTGATGACAAAAGGATGAGCGGCGGAGGTATTACCGAGGCATATCAGGCACAGGCCAACAAGCTCGCTGTCCAGATGCTTATGCCGTTGCAGCGCATTCGCAACCTGCTCAAAGCAGGTCAAAATGATGTGGTCCTCCTGTCGGACGAATTCGGGGTCTCGGTCAAGGCAATGGAGATCCGGCTCGGGACCATTCCCAATGGATGACAAGACCCTTTTCCTTACGGAAGGCTCCAAACGCTGCCTGGAAATACTCGAACAGCATCAGACAGGGTCGATAGACGAACTCTACGCCAGCGCATGCAATGCGGACTGCGATGAAGACGTCATTGAACGCACGCAGGGTAAATTGACCTTTTCTTTTGCCTTGCAGGCATATGAAGAGACCGACTGGATCGAAGTCGAGATCAGCGCACCAGACTGGCATCTCGCCCATGACAGCATCATCATCGATACCATGCCTGCGACAATCATGGCCCGGCTTTCCCAATATGAAGACAGAACGCTGAAAGAAGCTGGCGTAACGGACAATCCGCTATTCGAGGGCATAACGATCGACGAAGTGGGAGATTCCGGCCTCGGCGAAATCGAAATCAAGATAAGCGGCCTTTGGACAAGCCTCGAGTGGGAGCTGACCAAAGATGGCATCCAGAAGAAGATTGCAGATTGAACGGAAAAAGGTGAACCCGATGATTGACCCGATGGACTCGCTCGTGCTCGGCCCTGTCGAACTTCCCAGCGAAGAGGAAATGAAGGCATCCGCAACAAAGCGCTGGGATATGGCGGCGCATGTGACCATCGACCAGTGGCCGGAAGAAATCACGGCTCTCTCGGTGCCGAGCATTCTCATCCCAATCGACACCGACGAAATGAAGAACATCTACGATCCCGAAAGCCCGAACTGGGCCTCGGCCATGGACAAGTATTCCAAACTCATTGACGAGGCCATCGGATGGGAGCCGCATTTCATCCGGCTCTCCACGCGTTCCCCCAAGGACTCCGCTTATCCGGGTTTGCCGATCACCCTGTCGGGAAAGCAAGCCATGGACTGGATCTCCCACTCCGAACGCTGCATGGATGACCTGTGGATGGCGTATATGGCCGGCAAGCCCATCTTCATTGCCCTTCGCAAGCTCTACCGCGCTCCTCCTGGAGGCGAATTTCGCTGTTTCGCCAAGGATGGCAAGCTCATCGCGGTGTCTCGCTACGACTATCACCAGGAAGCCCAGATCAATTACAAGGGATGGGAGATCTTCAAGCAGCTTTCTGACTGGTATGACGAAAAGATCGCCATGCACTACCCCACCGTGGTCTTCGACGTCGAACTCGGCGCCTATGATCACGAAGGCCCTCTTCTGATCGAGGTTAACCCTTACGGGCTTTCCCATCCCTGCCTCTTCGAAGGCTATGACGATATCGAGAATAACGGCGGATTTCGCGCATGAGCGGGTATCAAACCCCGCTTCTCACCGCAATCGCCATCGCCGCCGTCAAAAAACATCAACCCAATATCGAACGGGAAATACACCGGGCAGCACACAATGAGATCGTAGGCACTCCGTGCAAACCAGAAGATATCGAATGCTACGAAAGTGTCTCTTTCATCGAGATAGGCGACTTGCATTTCCAATTCTATCTGAAAGCCGACAAAGGAACGCCTCCCGCGATCGTTACGCAAATCAGAGCTGAAAACTGGACGCTTTTGCCTGGCGGTCTGCTTTTTCTGCAAATTCCAGAAGCGCGCAAATTACACCTTTTCCGAATGGTCGGTGAAACACTTGGTGAGGCGGACGCGGTGGATACTGCGCCTTGGAAAGACATGCGCTTTATCAAGGCAGTGCAAAAAGAGGATTGCTTCCATCTCACAGTGCCCCAGCTCGAAAACCAAAACATCGTTGGCAGCATTGGCCATGACGGCTTGAGAACATGGACAGGAGAATGGATGTGACGACAATCTATGTCGGACCAGTTGCCCATTACCTGATCCAGTGCACCGCCGCCGAAATGCCTTCAGAGCTTGCCTCGCTTATCGAGGGAATCGAATGCTCCATCGAACGCAAAGAAAGCGACCAGACCGCCAGAAGCTACAACTTTCCGCTCAAGTCGGGAGACAGCGCCAAGATCAGTTGCAGTGGGCAGGATGGCCTGACCATTCTCCACGGACAAGTCAAAGCCCAAGATCTGAGCTTCGAGGTATCAGATGACCTTATCTGGGTGAAGGGCCTGCCTCGGGCCGCCGTCGAAAGCTACAGGAGCAAGGCCGCCTCCTGGGAGCTAAGGGTCAAAGACATCGTCGCCTTCCTGCCTCAGGACGAACGAAATCTCGTGGACGCGGTCAACCTCAGCGACGAACATCGCACCTGGTTCCAGATCAAATATAATCAGGCAAGCATTGTTCGGACATGGCCGACCTGGGAATCCATAAGAGGTGCGCCATGACCATGCTAATCACACACTGGGCCAAGCTCGCTTTGCTGGAAAGCGCCCAGCGCAGCCACGATGTCATTCAGACTGTTTGTAACGACGCCATCTACGTCACCCAGCAAAACAGCGTGACGCGATCCCTGCGATGCGAAGTCAGGGCTGACGGAAAGACCGAAGTTCTGTTCGTCGTAAGCACGAAAGATGGGGAGAGCCTGCTCGACGTGAGATGGCGCCATTTGCACTCCGACTCTGACCTTATCATCAGCCCGAACAGCGTCACAATTGGGTCACTGCCGGCTTCCATCGTCTCGGCGTTCGCATCAAAGGCCCCCTTCCCAATCGAAGAGTTGATCGACAATTCTCCATACAATGTCTTGCTAGACCGCAAGGTCATCGAAGTAGCCACCAAGGCAAACAACGCGATCTTCCACCTTGAGGAGCGGACCGACTGTCAGCCGACAGACCTTCGTGCATGGCAGAGAAAGTGGGCCTCATGACAAAGGTGCGACTGACACGTTGGGCCTACGAGCGTCTTCTCCTTCGCGCTTCCCATGATGCAGAAGATGTCGTCATGCTAATCAAAGAGGCAGCCGGCATCAACGACATGCCCCACATCAAGGGTGTGACCGTGTTAGACACCGAACTCGGCGATCCCCTGGTCGACTTCCTCACCATGAAAGAAGATGACGGCATAATCCTCGATATCCGCATGCGATATTCACAAGGAGGATTATCCTATACGCTCGGGAGCTCTTCGGTAGCCATCAAGGGATTGCCGCATTCCCTCGAAGCGGCATATGCCGCAAAGACTCCCTTTCCCCTCGAAGATCTGATTGACCAGCATCCTTATCGGGAAATTCGCGGTGCAACGGTCAACAAGGTCACGCGCCTCAACCTGATAACGATCTTCAGCACGGATCGCAGTTGCAAGGCAAATCTGGTCGAAAACTACCCCGACACGCAGCACGAATGGGAAGTGGCAGCAGAGAGGAAAAGGGCATGATTACCATGACTGCGGGGACCGCCCGGATCGTTCAGCACGCCATGCGATACAACCCTGTCTTTTGCGTTGAACTAGAGGACAAGATCGACGCGCTCCTCGACCCCAGGGATGTCGACGCAAAGGGCGGGGAAATGTTCGAAGAGGTGGTTCACCTCAAACTCGACGAACACGTGCAATTGCGGATCTATTACCGCCATGATGAAGAAATGAACGAATACGAACTGTGCGGATCTCTGTCAGGTCCAAACTGGGCAGTCGATGATAAGACTATGAGCGTCGTCGATGTTCCTTTGGCGACACGGATGCGACACGCAGAACGTGCAGACAGGGATCTAAAGGCTCGAGACGTTATCGATCTGGAAATTCTCGGAGAATCCGGCGTGGCACTTGTCATAGCCCCAGAAGTCACTTCGGCCGATGAAGATGCTAATACCACAATTTACATGCTCGATCATACATGGTCGCTCTCCACGCACAAGCTTGAACAAGGCAAAATAGCGATAAAGGACCCGCAAACATGATTATGGGATATGATGACGACGGACCACGGCCTAAGCTCTGTCATATGCCTCTTCGCGCACTGCTTCTCGATCGGGCGCAAAAACGCTTCCCCATCAATCCGCACTGCCCACCGCGACGCGGATACACTGGCGGCTGCCTCAAGAACTGGCCCTACAGCATGGAAACAGGCAACGGCCATAGGCCCTTCGGATAAGCAATGAGCGAAAAACTTCTGATCACCAGAGCGGCTTTTCACGTCATGAAGAGCCGGATGCCCTGGCATGCACGCGATAACGCCAGAAATATCGCGGAAGCCAAGAATCGCGACGCCCAAGAAGGAGAACAAGTAAGCCTTGGAAACACCTACGGCGACATCCGGCTTGATTGGTGGGCAGCAAGGCATGAAGGACGACTCTACCTGAAAGTGGATCTCGACCAGCGCAAGAAGAAACCCTTCTGGTCCTATCATGGCAATGAGATTTACCTCGAACACATCCCGCAATCGATGATGCACGCGCATATGAAAGCGTGTGCAGACGGGAAGTTGTTCGCCAAGGATTTGCTGGGACTTGAGTTTCTCGGCGAAAGGCGTGTCTTGGAGGTAAAACCACCCTCCGATTTCACCATGATTGCTTACGACCTATCGGGTCATTGGAGCGATGGCGCCCTGGAAGACTACCCCGTCACCATGGCTGACTGGAGAAATGCATTTCCATCCTGAAATGACTTTCGAGAGAGGCCTCCAAAAGGGTAGAATTCAAACGGAACGGAAAAAAGGGATCCCGACATGTGCAGAATCATCGCAATGAGAACGCCATCTGGCCTGCGGGCTATCACGCTTGCAAATGGAGATATCGCTCTTGATGAGTTCGAAGCGACTTACGCAATGCCGGCGATCGTCTCAGATATGATCGGAGAAGGAGACATCGAGGCAATAGACGGACCGTTTTGCGATATGAGCTACGATCGCGGCGCCACCCGGGCCTATGATGATCTCGAAGCTCTCGCTGCCGACCTTCCGAACAACTGCAGCACGCTTTCCATCTACGATGCTGTCGGCTGCATCCACGATGAAATCATCGGCTGGAATCTTCTCGCATCAGACAGCGGAACACTCGTCAATGAACGCGACGCAAAAGGGCCGTGGATCCACCTGAAGGTCGGACTGGCAGAAGAACTACCAATCGCGGCCTGACCGCTTCTCAGAAATCACGAAACATCAAGGGCCGCTCTGCCGGCCTTTTTCCATGCGACAAAGGACAAGGCAATGATCGACTGGATCGGACGCGCTCTCGAAAGCCTCGGCGCAAGACTGCAAAAGGCAGGCAAATCACTTCAAAACCGCGGCTATCCGAAGATCACGTCACACGACTACGACACGCCGCGCCCCGACCGCGACACGCCTTGGTTCCCAGGAGAGTTCTGACATGACCACCGCTATTGCAACCACCAAGCTCGCCAGCGACAAACGCGGAAACCCCCGCATCTGGATCGAAGGACGCAAGCTCGAACAAGCCGGCTTCACCCCGCAGGCGCGCTATCGCATGACCATCGACGCAGACAAACGCCGTATCGTTCTCGCCCTTGCCCAAGACGGAGATCGCACGGTCAGCCGCCGGGCACGGCGAGGCAAGGAAATGCCCATTGTCGATATCGTCAATGCCGGCGCGCTCAGCTCCTTCCTCCCTGCCAGCACCCTGCGGATCGATTTCGCGGCCGGCACTATTACCATCGAGCCCAGCGCCAACGACGCCCGTCGCATCCGCCGCGAAGCGCGAACGCTCGCACGGCTTAGGGAAGAAAGTCCGCTGCGCTGCGGATCTGTCTCAACCGGCCTGGGCGTTCTCAGCCATGCGCTGCATGAAGGCCTCGCAAAATCCGGCATTGCAAGCGAACTGGCATTCTCTGTCGAGATCGATCAGGAATACCAAGACCTGTGCGCAGAACGAAATCCGGCCTGGCACACCTCAACCCAGTCGATCAACATGCCGCTTCAGGAATTTGCCTTCGACAAGCAGGCCATCGACAAACTCGAGGAAGTGGACATTCTCGAAGCAGGCATCCCTTGCACTGCACACTCGATCGCCGGTCGCTCCAAGAAGAAGCTCGCCATGCCCGAGCACGACCCGGTTGCCGGCCACCTCGTCGTCGGCTTTCTTGCAATCGTGGCCGCCGCCAACCCCAGCGTGGTAATCGTCGAGAACGTTCCGCAATATGCGGAATCGGCAAGCTTTGCCATCCTTACCAACCAGCTGACCGAATGGGGATACGACATCGATCACGCCATTCTCAGGGGCGAGGATTT
>CETA01128516.1_pt1 | contig 10089 bp, 10 predicted proteins | sample 531251 | NCBI WGS metagenome assembly CETA01 (sample SAMEA2622362, study PRJEB7988) | marine metagenome | biome: marine biome (ENVO:00000447); feature: mesopelagic zone (ENVO:00000213); material: "saline water (ENVO:00002010), including plankton (ENVO:xxxxxxxx)" | depth 380 m
GGAGTCCTCATACCCTTTGCTTGGTTTGATAGTAGGCTGGATGATTTTTTAAAATTACATTTTAATATTAGTAGTGGTTTATTAATTAGCGGAACTTTATTTATATTAGTTTTCGCTTATCTTGTACGTTTTCTCACTATTCCAATAAATATAGTAGAAGCAGCTCTAGGTAAAATAAAACCCGAGATGGATGAAATTGCAAAAACTAATGGTTTGTCACATATTAATATTGTGAAAAGAATACATATGCCAATTATGCGAGGAAGTTTATTAACGGCTTTATTATTAGTATTTGTTGATGTGCTAAAAGAGCTCCCAGCGACACTTATTCTCAGGCCTTTTAATTTTAATACATTAGCTGTTCGTACTTTTGAGTTAGCTAATGAGGAACGTTTAGCTGATGCTGCAATACCAGCATTAGCAATTGTTCTTGCGGGTATTATCCCAGTTATTATGATAAGTAATTCAATTTCAAGATCTCGCCCTGGCTATGAATAACGCGATCGAAATCAGAGAGCTATCATTATCAATAGAGGACCGCTCAATATTAAATAACATATCTTTTAACTTAGGAGAAATTGACATTGCTTGTTTATTAGGACCAAGCGGTTGTGGTAAAACTTCATTGTTACGTTGTATTGCTGGATTTGAAAAACCTAATAAAGGCGAAGTTTTAATTAAAGGCGTTATAACAAGCAATCCAAATCATTATATACCAGTTGAAGAAAGAAATATCGGAATGGTTTTTCAGGATTATGTTTTGTTTCCCCATATGTGTGTTTCAGAAAATATTATTTTTGGGTTGAAGAATCTCCAACAAAAAAGAATTAAACAGAGATTAGATGAGTTAATAGAATTATTGGATTTGGGCGATCAAATTAATAAGTTTCCTCATCAACTATCAGGAGGGCAACAACAACGCGTAGCATTAGCCAGAGCAATGGCACCGCGTCCAGGCGTATTACTACTGGATGAGCCATTTGCTAGTTTAGATATTGAGCTTCGTGAACAGTTGGCACATGAATTACGCTCCATCTTAAAGCAAGACGGTATAACTACTATTATGGTAACCCATAATCAGCTAGAGGCATTTGCAATGGCAGATGTGATTGGTGTTATGAGAGATGGAAAATTAAGACAATGGGATACGGCTTTTAATTTATATCATATACCTAAGACATTAGATGTTGCCGATTTTGTTGGCGAAGGTGTGTTTATATCTGGAGAGGTTATAAATAATAAAGAGGTTAAAACTGACATTGGTAATATAAAAGGCTATGTCCCAGATAATCTCACAAAAGGGGAAAAGGTCCGTGTTTTAATTAGACCTGATGATATTTTGCATGATGATGATAGTGAAATAACTGCTGTTGTTATAAGTAAAGCATTTAGAGGCGCTGAATTTTTATATACACTTGAAATGAAAAATGGTTTACACGTACAAAGTCTTGTTCCAAGTCATCACGATCATCCTATTAATGAACCAATTGGAATAAAATTAGAAATTGATCATTTAGTAATATTTGCTGACTAAAAAATATTACTAAAATTAAGCATATATTTTTTTGTCAAAAAATTTTGCAATGATTTATAATTTAAGTATAGAAAATTAAGAGAATAATTGAGATGTATGATATCCCGAGTAATCTAAAGTATACAAATGCACATATCTGGGTCGAGAATATTGGCAAAAACAATTTTCGTATCGGTATTACTGATTTTGCACAAGATGAATTGGGGGATATAGTGTTTGTTGAGTCACCAGAAGAAGGAAAAGAATATTCTCAAGCAGATGAATGCGCAGTGATTGAATCAGTTAAATCGACTTCTGATATTTACTGTCCATTGAGCGGCATTGTTACCAAGATTAATATAGAACTCGAGGACAATCCTAATTTAATAAACTTAGAACCGTATAGTGAAGGTTGGATATTTTTATTGGAAGCTAGTGATGACACAGAATTAAATGAATTAATAGATGCAGATAGTTATTTTGAATTAATTAGCGAGGATTAATTATGGCCACTATAACACTACAAGGTAACCAGATTAACACGAATGGAGAACTTCCAAAGATAGGTGATAATGCGCCCGATTTTGTGTTAGTTAATTCTGATATGGAAGATGTTTCTCTCTCTACTTATCAGGGTAAAAAGAAATTGCTTAGTATAGTTCCTAGTTTAGACACTCCAGTTTGCGCAATATCGACAAAGAAATTTGATCAATTAGCCAGAGAAAAAACAAATGCCTTATTTATTACAATATCAGCGGATTTACCGTTTGCTATGTCACGTTTTTGTAAAATAGAAAATCTTGATAATGTTATTACACTATCGATGATGCGATCACGAAATTTTGCTAAAGATTATGGCGTATTAATTACTGATGGACCACTAGCTGGTATAACAGCACGTGCCATCGTAGTTCTTGATGAAGAGGATACTGTAATTCACTCTGAGCTTATTTCTGAGATTGCTGATGAGCCTGATTATGACACAGCCGTAAAAATACTTGATGCTGCTGCATTACTTTAATTTATTAATTACAAACAGGGCAGGAAGGGTCCTTATTTAGAAATACTTCATTAAATTCCATGTTTAGCGCATCGATTAACAGCAATTTCCCTTGTATGCTTTCTCCTAAATTAAGAATTAATTTTAGTGCTTCATTAGCTTGGATACTTCCCACGATACCTAGTAAAGGAGCAAACACACCATTAGCTGTACAAGATTCCTCTGTTGAAACATCTTCATTATATAAACACCTGTAGCAGGGGGATGATTTTTGTGCTGGATTGAAGACAGTTACTTGGCCTTCAAAGCGAATTGCTGCGCCTGAAACAAGGGGTGTTTTTGATTTTACTGAAATTTTGTTTAGAGAAAATCTGGTATTAAAGTTATCACTTGCATCGATAATAATATTCGATTTTTTTGCTTCATTCATTAGATCATTTTCAGACAGTTTTTTACCAATTGAACGTATATTAATATCTGGATTAAGTTCGTGTAAATGTTCTTTTGCCGAATCAATTTTTGATCGGTTTATATCTCTAGTTTTATGCAGTATTTGTCGCTGTAGGTTACTAAGATTAACCTTATCAAAATCTGCAATTATTAACTCACCAACGCCCGCAGCTGTTAGATATATAGAAATTGGAGAACCAAGACCGCCAAGTCCTATAAGAAGAACCTTCGAATTTTTTATTCGTTCTTGTCCATCAACATCAATTTCAGGCAACATAATTTGCCTGCTATATCTTAAAAGTTGTTTATCATCCATTTTTTTTTAACAACTTACCAAAGGTAACCCTTTCTAATTTGCTGTAATCCTCGATTGTTGCTGAGGTAAAATTATTTTTAAGAAATAGTTTTCTAACTTTCATTCCTTGATTATAAGCATGTTCAACTATTAACCATCCATTATTTCTTAAATAATTACTAGATTCTTGGATAATTTTTTGTAGGTCGTCAATACCATCATCACCAGAAACTAAAGCTGATACGGGCTCAAATCTAATATCACAATTTCTTAAGCTTGGACTATTACTGCTTATATAGGGGGGATTGCTTACAATTAAATCATAATTATTTTCTTTAATATTACTAAACCAATCTGACCTAACAAATTTAATATTTTTAATTTTATATAAATTAGCATTTTTGCGCGCAATTTTAATGACATCATCACTTATGTCGGTAGCTTTTATATTTATCTTAGATTTTTCAGATGCTATTGAAATTGCTATAGCACCAGAGCCTGTTCCTAACTCAAGGATTTTATTTAAAGAATAAGTTGATATTAATTCTAGTGATTTTTCAACTAATAATTCAGTTTCGGGTCTTGGTATTAGTATATTTTCATTAATATGTAATATGTGCGCCCAAAACTCTTTTTGTTTTGTAAGATAAGCGATTGGATAACCTTTTGAACGCATATTAACAAGTTCTTCAAATTTATTTTTGTCAGTGCTAGATAACACTTTATCTGGGTAAGCATAAAGTATCGGACGACTACACTTTAAAATAGAACAAAGTAATATTTCCGAATCGATTCTTTTGCTATTTGATGAATCAAGTTTTTGGGTTGCGTATTTAATTGCATCATTAATTTGCATATAATTTTATTCGCTTAATGATGCCAAGAGATCAGCCTGGTACTCATTAATTAAGGGTTTAATGACTATATCAATATTTCCTTCCATAAAATCATCCAGTTGGTAAAGCGTTAAATTTATTCTGTGATCGGTAATACGTCCTTGGGGGAAATTATATGTTCGTATTCTTTCAGATCTGTCACCGCTACCAACAAGGTCACGTCTGTTTTCGGCCAGTTCATTTTTTTGTTGTTCACGCTCCGCATTTAACAATCTTGCTTGCAATAAAGACATCGCACGCGCTTTGTTTTTGTGCTGTGAGCGCTCATCTTGGCATTCAACAACAGTATTTGTCGGCAGATGAGTTATTCTAATTGCCGAATCTGTTTTATTTACATGTTGTCCGCCAGCTCCCGATGCACGAAATGTATCTATCCGCAAATCAATTGTATTTATATTTACTTCATTAACTTCTTCAACCTCAGGTAGTACCGCAACTGTGCATGCAGATGTGTGTATGCGGCCTTGGGATTCTGTTTCTGGTACTCGTTGTACACGATGAGCTCCCGATTCAAATTTTAGTCTTGAGTAAGCCCCTATACCAATAATCCTCATAATTACTTCTTTATAACCTTCCAAATCACTTTCTGATACACTTATATATTCAACTTCCCAATTCTTTCTTTCAGCGTAACGTGAATACATCCTCATGAGGTCGCCAGAAAAAAGCGCTGCTTCTTCACCCCCTGTTCCTGCACGTATTTCAAGAAATATATTACTATTGTCATTAGGGTTTTTTGGCAGTAACAGTATCTGTAGTTTATTTTCGAGTTCTTTTGATAAAATCTCAGCTTTTTTAATTTCTTCCGCAGCGAGTTCTTGAATTTCTTTATCATCCTCTTTTAATATTTTCCGAGAGTTTTCTATGTTTTTATTTATATCAAGATAATTATTAAAACAAATTACGATCGGTTTAATTTCTGAATATTCTTGTGACAGTTCACGAAATTTATTTTGGTTGTTGATAATGTCTGGATCAGAAAGCATGCCCTCCAATTCTTCTTGACGATCTATTAATTTTTCAAGTTTTAATTGTAATGAATCTTTCATTTTTATAGTTAAGGAAAATAGCTAATAATAACGATTTATATTAATTATTTATTTTTTTCTGTCATTATTTTTTAGGCTATAGAGTTCTTCGGCAGCTTTTAGTAAATCATCTCTATTTTTAGAACTCGCATTTTTCAATTTGAAACTTGGCTCATGAATTAATTTGTTAGTTAGTGTATGTACTGCCTCAAGTAATATTGCCTCAGGGATATCTCCTTTTTTTATTCTTAATAGTCCTTTTTGTAGAACCTCTTCTTGTATACTTTCTGCTTGGCCACGCAGGGCTCTAATTGTAGAGACAGCTTCAAGCGAGTTTATCCAGTCCATGAATTCTTGTGCTTGAATATCAATTATTTGTTCAGCCTGTTTGGCAGCATATTGACGATTTTTTAAGTTTACTTGAACTATACCTTTTAAATCATCAACGCTATATAAGTAAACATCATCTAATTCCCCAACACCAATTTCGATATCGCGGGGAACTGCTATATCAACCATAAGCATAGGCTTATGTTTTCTAATTTTTATTGCTTCTTCAACAGTTCCTTTGCCAATAATGGGCAATGAGCTAGCAGTACAAGAAATAACAATATCTGTTTCAGCGAGATGTTTAGCAATATCTCCTATATGTATAGTATAAATAGAATATTCTTTTGCTAGTTGTTGTGATCGTTCTAACGTTCTATTAGCGATAATCATTCGTCTTAAATTACTTTCATGCAAGTGTTTTATTACTAGCTCAATAGTTTCTCCTGCACCAATTAATAATGCAGTCTTATTATTAAGATCGCCAAAAATTTGTTGCGCTAATTTCACCGCAGCATAAGCAACAGATACGGGGTGATTGCCGATAGCCGTATTACTTCTTATTTCTTTTGCTACATGAAATGAATGTTGGAATAGGCGATTTAATTGATGCCCTATACATCCCGCATTAATTGCTTCTTGATAGGCATTTTTCAGTTGTCCTAAGACCTGTGTTTCACCAAGAATCATCGAATCAAGACCACTCGCAACACGTAAAACATGGCGTACTGCATTTTTATCAGGATGTTCATATAAAAAAGGCTCTAGTAATCCTTTTTTCATGCCATGAAAGTTATGCAGCCAGTCAATTGGGTTATGGTTTTTTCCTTGATCAATGTTGCAGTAGATTTCAGTACGATTGCAGGTTGATAGAATTGCGGCTTCGTAAACACCATTTTGATGTTTTAATTCATTTAATGCATCAGGCATTATTTCATTACCAAAACATACTTTTTCCCGAATATCAACGGGCGCTGTTGAGTGGTTAATTCCGTAGGCAATAAGTGTCATAATTTTGGTAATTTGTGAATATTAAAAGAAAATTTTGTGCCATGATTTAAATTAATACAAGTAGTAATAGATAAAATATTCATTGATTTTTAATAAATATAATTCAAGTTGATACACTGAACAAACCTAGAATTATGTAATCCTAGTAGTATATACGCCATTAGTCCTAAAATTTATAGGATATTGAAACCTGGTATTATTTTTAAGCTCAATCTGAGAAAATAGGTAATCAAAAATCATGAAAAATGATAATAATGAACGAATTTTCAAAATATAAAGTCTTTCTTAGACTGGTGGTATTTCCATTAATTTTCTTATTTGGTGGTTGCGCCGGAGCTCCCCCTAGTTCTGGAACATTTGCAAAGCCGGAAATAACCAATGAGTCAGAAAAATCGTTATCACAGTCGCAAACACAAGAAAATGAAATACTAGCTTCCAAAAGACCAATAATTGAGCTTTCCAAGGATATTCTTTTCAAAATTATAGTTGCTGAGGTCGCTGCACAACGCGGCAAAATTGAGACATCAACCAAGTATTACTTGGATTTGGCGAGAGTTACACTTGACCCCGCAATTATAGAGCGCGCAACAAGAATCGCAGTTTACGCACGTAATGACGAAGCTAGTTATGAAGCAGCCAAACTTTGGGTTGATATCGAACCAAAAAACCCAGACCCACATCAAGTATTAACAGTAATGTACCTAAGACAGAATAATCTTGATGAAGCTCTTCAGCATCTTGAGGTTATTTTAGAAGTATCCGACGGAGATTTCGATCAAAAACTATGGATGGTGGCAAATTTTCTTGGTAGCGAAAAAGATAAAAGTATGGTGATAAGGTTAATGGAAAGATTAATGACAAATCACATGAATGATGTCGATGCTTTATATACCTATGCACATGTTTCGTCACGTATTGGTGATATTGAACGTGCCGAATCATTGTTTGAGAGGATATTAGAATTAAAACCGGAAAATGAGGCCGCGACCATGGCCTATGTATATTTATTAAAAAGTAAGGGAGATATGAACAAAGCCCTAAATTGGCTTGAGACTATCTTAAAAGATCGCGATGAAAGTTTTAATTTGCGTATGACATACGCAAGATTGTTAACTGATGCCAAACGTTTTGATGAAGCACGAGAGCAGTTCAAGTTACTCTATAGTAAAAAGCCAGATAATACAGACTTAATTTATGCGCTTGGTTTAATATCTTTACAGCAAAACCAACCCCTTGAGTCTGAGAAATATTTTAAAAGGCTTATTGAGCTAAAAAAATATGTATTTGATGCAAATTATTATCTGGGAAGAATAGCAGAAGAAAAAAATGAATTTGATAAGGCCAATAATTTTTATTTTAACGTACAAGGCGGTGAGAATTATTATGATGCTCTCATACGAATAAGTCTAATTTTTGCCAAACAAGGAAATATTGAGGAAGCACTGACCAATATTCGTTCTATTGAAAAACCAAAAGATGTAAATCGTAATATATTAATACAAGCGGAAGCTGAAATATTAATAGGGGAGGAACGCTTCGAAGAAGCTTTAGATGTTTTTAATGTAGCAATTGAGAGGGATAGCCACCCCGACCTTCTTTATTCTCGTGCGATGCTTGCAGAAAAGATTAATCGTTTTGATATTTTAGAGTCAGATCTCATGTCCATTATTGAAAAAGATCCCAATAATGCGACAGCATTAAATGCTCTTGGTTACACGCTTGCTGATAGAGGCGAACGTCTGGAAGACGCGTATAATTATATTAAGCGTGCATATAAATTAAGCCCCAGAGACTTTTATATTTTAGACAGTATGGGCTGGGTTCTTTATCGGCTTGGAAGACTTGATGAGTCTATAGATTTTTTGCAAAAGGCGCTTGATTTGAGAAATGATCCTGAGGTTGCAGCTCATCTTGGTGAAGTTCATTGGGTTATGGGCAATAAAAAAGCTGCTAAAATTGTTTGGGAAACAGCATTACAAGATACACCAGCGGACGATAGACTATTAAAAGTTATCGAACGTTTTAGACCTTGAAAAAAATACTCCTATTTTCCCTGATTATATTGCTAATTAATGCTTGCAGTTCATTACCTGAAATTGATAGTGATTTACAATTACGTCAATGGGCAAATCACCAAGCTTTGGTTAATGAGTTAGAATCATGGAATATTAGAGGTCGTACAGCTATACAGGGCAAAAATAATAGCGCCACTTTTCTTTTGCATTGGGACCAATTTGATTCAGGCTATGAGTTACGATTTATTTCAGGTTTAGGGCAAGGGACTTATTTATTAAAAGTATCAGAAGCGGGGGTTGTAATGCGAACCCCCAAAAATAAAGTATTTACTTCTGATACCCCCGAAAAATTAATTCGTGAGAAACTTGGCTGGGATGTTTATCTTGCTGGACTTAAATATTGGGTAAGAGGAATACCAGAACCAAATGTAAAATATAGCCAGCTTTTGTTGGACGAGAAGGGGCGATTGAAAGATATGAAGCAATCTGGATTTTCTGTAAGTGTTTTACGATATATAGACAAAAGAAATGTTTCATTACCTGAAAAATTATTTATTAGAGGCAATAATATTCAGTTTAGATTGGTAATACAAAATTGGGAAATATAAATAGGTGAGAAGTTTTGGATGGCCAGCTCCGGCAAAGCTAAATTTATTTTTACATGTAATTGGTAAGAGGGTAGATGGCTATCATTTACTGCAAACAGTTTTTCAGTTTATAGAACTAACTGACAAAATAAATTTTACTATTCTAGAATCAGGATTAATAAAACGAAGTTCACATTCTTCATTTATTGATGAAAATAATGATCTAGTTATTAAAGCTGCTCAAAAAATTAAAGAAATAAGCGGTTCGAAACTTGGCGTGGATATTAGTATAGAAAAAAATATACCCATAGGAGGCGGTTTGGGGGGCGGTAGTTCAAATGCCGCAACGACTTTAGTTGTGTTGAATGAATTATGGCAAACAGGATTATCAACTAAAGAATTGACCAAGATTGGTTTATCGCTTGGAGCAGATATACCATTCTTTATTCATGGCAGCGCAGCATGGGCTGAAGGTATTGGAGAGAAATTGGACTCAATTGAGTTAGATGAATGTTTTTATTTAGTTATTTACCCAGGTTGCAGTATTTCGACAAAATCTGTTTTTGAAGCAAGTGATTTGACACGGAATACACCTCGAATCACAATACGCGACTTCTACAAAGGTCGCGTAAAAAATGATTGTGAATCGTATATAAGAAATCATTATAGTAACGTCGCGGAAGCATTAGATTGGTTGGAAGGCTATGCTCCTTCAAAATTAACAGGGACAGGAGCTTGTTTGTTTGCTCAGTTTTCTGACGAGAAGAAGGCAAATAAGGTAAAAAATAAGCTACCTGAAAAGTGGCAAGGTTTTGTAACAAAAGGTATAAACAAATCGCCTTTACTAGAAAGATTGGAACATGAGCGAAAAAGTTAATGAGCCCATATTTAGTTAACATATGAAAAAAAGATAATTATTATGGGGTGTAGCCAAGCTGGTTAAGGCACAGGGTTTTGATCCCTGCAT
>CETA01057196.1_pt1 | contig 10053 bp, 10 predicted proteins | sample 531251 | NCBI WGS metagenome assembly CETA01 (sample SAMEA2622362, study PRJEB7988) | marine metagenome | biome: marine biome (ENVO:00000447); feature: mesopelagic zone (ENVO:00000213); material: "saline water (ENVO:00002010), including plankton (ENVO:xxxxxxxx)" | depth 380 m
CGTCGCTCAAAGCGTCATCGCCTACGATGCAGCAACAAACCAGTGCTGCAAGCGAAACCTGTGATCTTCTCTGCTGGTCACCTAACGCTTGGAAGCCATCCTAAAACATCCTAAAATCCAAGGATGGCTGAAACATTCAATCATCCTTGCTGCAGAGCATCCAACCGCCCCGTCATCGGGATAGACGAAGTCGGGAGAGGGTCTCTCATCGGAGACGTTGTGACCGCCGCGGTGCACTTCCATGCAGGCATGCCTCAAGGCCTCAGGGACTCCAAGGCCATATCAGCCAAGAAACGGGTCATCCTCGACACCGAAATACGCGCCACTGCAACGTGGGCAATCGGCAGGGCAAGCATCGAGGAAATCGACAAGATCGGCATTCTTGAGGCAACGCTTCTCGCCATGCAGCGTGCATGGCTCGGCATTCCTTCTGACATCCGCGCGCAGGCGCTGGTCATAGTCGACGGGGACAAGCCTCCCAAGATCGATGGCGACATGGAGCTGCTCAACAAAGGCGACCAGCTTTGCCCCACCGTTTCCGCAGCCAGCATCATTGCAAAGGTGCACCGTGATAACGCGGTGCAGGGCTTGCATCTTGCAGATCAGCGCTTTGGCTGGGATCGCAACAAGGGTTACGGCACCAAAGAGCATTTCATGGCCATCGAAGAATATGGACCTAGTCCTTACCATCGCAGAAGCTTCAATCCTGTGAGGGCTATGCTGAAAAGGAGTAGAGGGGAAAATGATCGGAGCAGCTGAAGAGCTAGAGCTCGTAAAAGCCGCTGCTGCAGGCGATAATCGCGCAGCGATGAAACTGGTCGATTCTCACATGCCGCTTATTCGGGCAACAGCCAGGCGGCTCAAAGGACATCTCGAAGAAGAAGACGCGATCGCAGAAGCGACATTCGGCTTCCTTCGAAGCCTTCCTCGTTACGACATCGATTCAGGATATCGTCTCAACACTTATGCCCGGCACTACATTGCCGAGGCCGTTCGCGATGCATCTTCCAAATCTCCGCTTGTGCGATTCTCGCGGAACCAGAAGACTTATGATGGTCTCAAGGCGGTTCGCGGCTTAGCGGAAAATGGTTCTCCCATTACCCCCGAGACAATTGCCAAAGAAGCAGGCGTGGATGAGCGGACTGCCCGGGATATCCTCGGAAAATTCCTTCATTCCCGATCTGTGACTTACGCTCCAATCGACGAGGCTTTCGAGCTTGTCGACGACCGGCCAGATCCCCTGGAAGCGATTGAGCGCCAGCAGCGCCTTGCGCTTCTCGAGCAGGCGCTTTCGGTTCTCACACCACGAGAAAAGCACATATTCCAGTCCAGAACGGCTGCCAACGACACTCCCCTGACTCTCGAAGAGCTGGGGCAAGTCTACGGCGTCAGCCGAGAACGCATCAGACAGATAGAACAAAAAGCATACGCCAAGGTCGAAAAACGACTGATGATGATGGGTTTTCCACGCATAGCAGCGTGACCAATAATCCTCAAAATTGAACCGCGTGAAACCATCTTACGCAAAAGTGTAGAATTCCTTCCTCATATCATCCAGAATTGAAACCTGGAAGGAGGTTGGAAAATGGACGTTCACGGCAGAGCCTACGTCAAAAAGAAAGAGATGGCGAAAACGCAGAACAACAAGTGCTTCTATTGTTCTCTGCGCCTCGATGAAGATCTTACCTGGGAACACCTCGTTCCCCAGTCCCATGGCGGCTGCTCGAGACACCGGAATTTGCGCATCGCGCATAACAAGTGCAACGTTCTCGTGGCCAACCTGCCTGTGCAGGCAAAGCTGATTCTCTCGGATATCGGCCTGCGCTACGGATCGGACGCGTTCTTCATCGCCGCCGACAAAATCATGCCGCACTCGGATGGCGTTCTTGCCATTCTGGGATCGTGGAAGCGTGCCCGGCGCATGAAGGCAAAAGACTTCCGGAAGCTTACGCCGACTATTCAGCGAGCTTTCCTCGAGGCTGAATCGATTGCCATGGAAATGGCACGCCGAGAACGAGAGGTTCGAGCCTATCATCAAGGCATTGACCGCATGCGCAGCTTGACTGCAAATGAGCCTGGACCTGTCACTGCGATCGCGGCCTGACATCAGCATTACCGGACAATAAACCCCGCGCGGAGCCTTCCCTCCACGCGGGGTTTTCTACGTTACCTTACCGTCACTTTGGCACCTTCGTAGACATAGCCGAACAACTCCCCAACATGCTCATTACGCATTCGGAAACAGCCATCCGAAACAGCCTTCCCGATCGAAGATGGATTATTCGTTCCGTGAATGCGGATGAGCGTATCTCTACCGTTCTGGTAAAGATAGAGCGCATACTCCCCAAGAGGATTGTTCGGCCCCGGGGGCACGACATCGGGCAGCCGGCGCTTCTTCTTTTGATCTGCTGTAGGATGCCATGTAGGCCCGTCGACCATTCGCTCGATCGTGGCGCTGCCAGTCCAACCTGCGCCTTCCCGCCCAACGGCTACCGGATAAACGATTAGAAGCTCATCATCGTAAGCAAAATAGAGCTTCCTCTTGGTGCTATCTATCAGGATATCGCCAGCTTCGAGATTGATCGAATTCTCAGCTTCATACGGCTCGAAATAGCCTTGCGCATGAGCAGGTGCTACGAGAAAAACAGACGCTATGAGGGCCGTTAAGGCCAGTAGAAACCTATCCATAAAACCCTTCTAGCACGCGATGGTAGTGTCCCAACATAAATAATTATGTTGGTCTTTCTAGCCGGTCAGACAGCAAGCCCGATCCGCTCCGGGACCACTACGCCCCGGCGGAGCACATTCCGCGCTGCATTGTGGTCGCGATGTATATCAAGACCACATACAGAACACTTGTGCCTTCTGATTTTCAACGTCTTCTTTACCTTGGTGCCACATCCTGAACACTCTTGCGAGGTTCCTTTTGGATCGACCATCACCACCAACCGACCGGCGCTTTCAGCCTTGTCGGTCAGGATCTGAACAAATTGAGCTAAGCCAGCATCTTGGAGCGAACGGTTGAGGCCTGACTTGGCAGAAACGTTCATGCCGGGCTGCTCGACAGTGCCCTTCGCCGAGCGGGTCATGTTCCTGACAGCAAGGTTTTCCACCACGAATATGCCACAACCCTCTTTTACAATCCTGCTGGCAAGTTGAAAATGCTTGGTCCGGCGAGCATCAGCCTCACGTTGGCGTAACCTTGCCAAACGCTTCGCAGTTTTCTTTCGACGTTTTGAGCCAAGTTGACCACGTGCTAACTGCCTTTCCACCTTCGATCGCTTTATCGAATTCGTTCGCTCCGGATGGATCCTTCCGTAGTGAATGCCACTACTGTCAGTAGCCATCGACTCTACACCCAAGTCCAGCCCCAAGGCTCCGGGAGCAGTCGGCCCAAAGACATCTGGCAAACGGACTACGAAAACGGCAAACCAACGACCACGTCCATCTCGCTTCACTGTTAATTTCAGCGGCTCACCTTGCAGTTCTCGATGCATCTTGAGACCTATCGCTGGTAGGCCTTTCATCGTCAACTTTCTACCATCCAAAAACCAACCAGACAGTTCGTTAAAGCCGAAGCTTCTCAATCTCTTCAGGCTACGAAATCTGGGATAGCCATATTTCTCTCGTCTTCCTAATCGAGCAAAAAATCCCCTGAATGCTTCATCTACCTGAACGAGAGGCGTTCGAAGCATGGCCACGGCATAACGTGCCACGTTCGGATCATCAGCACGAACTTGTGTCAGAGACTTCATCTGATCGAACTTCGTAATTGATTTACGATGCTTACGCCAGGCGCCGATACGCTCTTCCAATGCCGCATTGTAAATCTGGTTCGAGATCAACATAGCCGACTCGAATGCACGACCTATCCTATCAGACATACATATTCTGAAACGATAGGAACGAATCATGAAAATCACCTAGCACGCGATGCGCCTGCAGGAAACCTCAAGAAAAAGGGTATCTCCTATGACAAATACATTGCGCAGCGTAGAAATTTTTGCGGGAGCAGCCGGGCTTGGTCTCGGTCTCGCCCAGGCCGGCTTCAAGCACGAGGTCGTCGTTGAAAATGACAGCGACGCTTGCAATACCATTCGACTGAACCAGGCAAACGGACATTCTCTCGTAGAAGGATGGGAGATCCGCGAGGCTGACATCGAAGCTTGTGATCTTTCCGACGTAACTGGAGAAATCGACCTTGTTGCCGGCGGCCCTCCCTGTCAGGGCTTCAGTGTCGGAGGACTTCACCGCGGCGCAAAGGACGAACGGAACCTGTGGCCGTGGGCAATCGAAACCGTTTCGCAACTCAAGCCTCGCGCCTTCGCTTTCGAGAACGTCCCCAACCTCGCCAGCGCGCACTCCGAATATCTCTCATATCTTCAGTCTGCACTTTCCCTTCCAACCATTGCTCGCCCGGAAGAATGGCAGGAAGACGCTGAACGACTGGCCAAGATCATGGCAACTGGCCAGAGTTTCGACCCCAGCTATCGGGTGCATGTCGATACACTGGTTGCTTCTGACTACGGAACCGGACAAAGGCGCAAGCGGCTCTTTATTGTCGGTATCCGGGACGACGTCGATGCTGATTACGTCACGCCTGTAGCCACGCATGGCGAATACGAGCTTATGGAACAGAAGTGGCTCACGGGAGAATACTGGGCGCGGCACGGGATTCGCATGCAGACCCCAGACAAGGAAGGTCTTGCGTGGCTCAAGAAGCACAACCGCCAGCCTCGCGATATGTTCTCCCCGCGTCTCTTGCCGTGGAGGACTGTGCGCGATGTCCTTGCAGACATTCCCGAAGGAGCTGCTGACAATGATCCGGCGCCTCGCGAATTCAAGACTTACAAGGGCCATACCGGTTCTGACGCAGACCGTCCCGCCAAAACACACCGTGCCGGAGATCACGGCGTCAGCGGCGGTGAGATGGGCATCGTGTCCAACATCGAAGGCCACGAAATCTATCGGCACTACACCGTCAGGGAAGCCGCCTCGCTTTCCGACTTCGATTCCGATTACCGCTTTTCCGGATCATGGGGTGATGGCCTTCGCCAGATAGGCAACGCTGTCCCCTGCGCTCTTGGAAAAGCCGTCGGAAACAGCATTGCAACGGCCTTGGCCGCTTAAGGAGACTTATACCATGACCAGTCCACTCGACACCGAAGACATGGAAGCCCTCAACCGCTCGATCGCATCGCTGCGTTCCCTCGGCGGAGAAGAGATCGATCTGGTGCTTGCCGAATATGATCGCATGCGCGGCAAGCTCGAGGAGATCGCCGATGGAAAGACCACGCTTTTCCTTTCGGAGGAAGATCGTGCGTTGCGTGTTCAGGATCTCGACGACGTATCTCTTGCGGCATGGGCACGATGGGTTTTCCTCAACATGGAGCGGGTTCGCGAACGCATGCGTGATCAAGGCGATCTGAAGGAAGGTGATGCCGACACGATCACGGTAGGCGCAATGCAGGGCATAATCGGCTTGGCACTTCTCACCTTTGGAGCCGGCAATTCGCATCTCAGCTTCGAAACCAGGGGTGTGACTTTCGGGAACAAAAGCCTCGGCGACTGGCAAGTAGATATCAGGCAGACCCGCAAGGCAGACGGCTCTTTGGCCGACAAGAACATGGTTCCTGCCGAAGTTCACAGCGATGACCACAGAGCCGAAGCTAGTTTCGATATCAGGCCAATTCTCCTGCAAATTGAATATGGCCACCTGCTCGACCTGGCGCGCTGTGACTGGGGAGGCGACCAGCCGGCCGATGACATCGCCCTCATGGCAGAAAAATACGATCCAGATGTCCGCAGTGTCATGGAATACGTCAGCAGGGCGCCAGGAGGCTTCGAGTGCACAATCGATGGCGAGAGAGCGCTCGATTGGCTCAAGGAAAATCGTCCCGACGCATGGTCGTGGCTGGTTGCAGAACTTGAGAAGGAAGGAAAATACTGATGGCTGACAAGACCTCCAGTGGCGAGCCAACTTTCGGCATCGCCAAGCACAAGACCGTAAAGGTCGAATCCGAATCCGGCACTGTCTATGCCGGCTATCATGACGGAGAGACGTGGTATGAGGGACATTACAGTCCGCCCACGGCTAGTAGAAGCTCCGACGGCCCTGCTCCTGTCCAGCTCGCTGAAGCACCGGTAAGACTGGCCTGAAACGATGCCGACTTCATTTCCGAAGTTCGACATCGCATCCTATAAGAAGAACCGGAACTCCCACCTATGACAGACGCAATCACCTTCCTCACTCAACCTGAGACAGTGCCGTTTTCAACCGCACTCGCCCTCATGATTCTCATAGGAGCGGTTAGTGCAATCGGCCTCGATTTCGAAGTCGGTGCTGATGCCCCTTCAGTGGACATGGATATCGACACTGGAGCCGAGATCGACGGCATCTCGATGATTGACTGGGTAAATCCCGGGCGGATGCCAATGCTTGCCGCATTGGCATTGTTCTTGATGATCTACGCGCTCACCGGTCTTATCGGTCAGCAGATCCTTGAGAGCTCGATTGGAATGCTCCCCGGATGGCTGGCTGGACTTGCTGCGTTTCCTGCGGCTTACCTGGTCTGGCAGCCTACATCGCGGATTGTCGGACGCATCATGCCAAGAGATCACACTGATGCCGTGAGCGTGAGATCACTGCAAGGTCGCCGCGGCGTCATCGAGATCGGCACCGCGACTTACGACAAGCCAGCAAGAGCAATCGTTCGCGATGCTTATGGAACGCGCCATAGCCTCATGGTTCGCATGTCACTTCCCGATCAGGAAGCTCATGCTGATGACGAGGTTTTCCTGCTCGAGATCGGGCGCGATGGAGAACCATCCATCGCTGCTCCGGCCGAACCCAGGTCGATTCTTTCGATCTGAAAAACTGCCCAATACCAATAACCAACTAAGGGGAATACGTGTAATGAACACTCTCATCTACGCCGGCATCATCTTGCTCGGCATCATCGTTGTCGGGGTCGTAATCGCTCGACTTTATCAGCGAGCAACCAAAGAACAGGCATTCGTTCGAACGGGTCTCGGCGGCCAGAAGGTTATCCTCAACGGCGGCGCGATCGTCATGCCGATCTTCCATGAAACGCTGCGCGTCAATCTCAATACCCTCAAGCTGACCGTCTCGCGCAAGCACGAAGAGGCAATGATCTCGCTCGACAAGCTTCGCGTCGACGCGACCGCGGAATTTTATCTTCGCGTCAAGCCTGACACCGATTCTGTGGCGATGGCGGCTCAAACGCTCGGTTCGCGCACGATGGATCCGGAGCGTCTTCGTGATCTGATCGAAGGCAAGCTCATCGATGCTCTGCGTTCGGTTGCGGCCGGCATGACGATGGACGACATGCACGAGAAGCGTTCGGACTTCGTCCAGCGCGTGCAGGAAACTGTTGCCAAGGATCTCGAAACCAACGGCCTCGAGCTCGAATCCGTCTCGCTTACCGGCCTTGATCAGACCGACCTCAAGTATTTCAACGATTCGAACGCCTTCGACGCAGTCGGCCGGGCCAAGATCGTCGGCATCGTCGAGGAAAAGAAGTTCGAGACGAACGAGATCGAAGCGAACAACCGGGTGAAGATCGCACAGACCAACCGCGAAGCCAAGGAACAGGAACTGCGCATCGGCCAAGAAGTCGAATTCGCAGAACTGGCCCAGCAGCGCGAAATCGAGAACCAGCGCGCCGGCCAGGAGGCCGATATCGCCAAGCGTCGGGCAGAAGCGCGCCGCGAGTCGGAAGAAGTCCGCATCACGACTGAACTCGACACTCAGCGCAAGGAAATCGAATCCAAGCGTGATCTCGAGGTCTCCGAGCAGGATCGCAAGATCGCCGTCTCGAAGAAGTCGGAAGAAGAAAGCGCGGCGCGCGCCGCGGCTGACGAAGCACGGGCCAAGGCTATCACTGCCGAAGAAGGCGTGAAGACCGCTCAGCAGACTGCAGAAGCAGAACGTGCCAAGTCGGTTGCCCTCGTTGCTGCACAGCAGAATGCCGAAGAAGACGCCATCAAGGTGCGCGTCCAGGCTGAAGCCGAGCGCGATGCCGCGGCTGCACGTGCCGATGCCAAGCGCCAGGAAGCACAGGCCGATGCCGACGCTGAAAAGCAACGTGCAGAGGGCATCAAGGCCGTGTCGCTGGCAGAAGCAGAAGGCATCCGCGCCAAGAACGAGGCGATCAACCTCCTTGGCAACGAGCACCTGCTGTCGCAGGAACGCACGATCCTCATGGACAAGCTGCCTGCCATCATCGAAGCGGCCGGCAAGCCGATCGAAAAGATCGACGGCATCAGCATTGCCGAGATTTCCGGTCTCGGCGGCAATGGCGGTAACGGCCTGATCCGCGACGGCGTTACCACCGGTGGTGCAACGGGTCTGGGCGACGAGCTGACCAGCGCGGCCCTGCGCTATCAGACCGCCAGCCCGATCGTGAAGGGCCTGCTTGCTTCGGTGGGCATCGACGGCAGCTCGCTCGGCAACATGGCAACTTCGCCCTTCTCGGTCGATGTCAGCAAGCACATCGCTACGCCTGAAGGAGAAGTCACCGTGACCTGCGAGGCGCCTGAAAAGGACGCCAAGCCGGAAGCCGTGAGCGTTTCCAGCGACCGCGACCCGGTCTACGATGAAAACATCGGTCCGCGTCGTAAGAAGGACTGATAACAGATGGGAACGCAGAGACGGATTTTCGCGAACAAGCCTCGCCTGAGGTTCGTCCTGCGTTCCTTCTTCTGGATGGCCCTTGTAGGCTCCATGCTGGCCGCCGGCGTAGCGGTCGGACTTAGCTGGATCGTCTACAAGGCCTCCGAGGACCTTCCGTCCTATCAAGAAATACGGCAGCTCCCTTCGGGGACGACAGTCAGGTATTTTTCAAGCGATGGCGAGCTCATCCATACCAAGGGGCCAGAATATGGCGAATGGGTGGAGTATCAGGCAATCCCCATGGAAATGCGGCAGGCTATCGTTGCAATCGAAGACCGCCGATTCCGCCAGCACAAGGGCGTGGATCCAATCGCTCTTGCGCGCGCAGTCAAGTTCGCATGGGACAACAGGGGAACCGGACGGCGCCTTCAGGGCGCTTCGACAATAACCCAGCAGGTCGCAAGAACCCTTTTCCTCGATCGCCAGTATGACGTGAGACGCAAACTCGACGAAATGATCGTTGCCTTGGCAATGGAACGCAAGTTCACCAAGCAGCAGATCGTCGAGCTCTATCTCAACAGGGTCTATTTTGGCGGCGGAGCTTATGGCTTCGATGCGGCCTCAAGGACCTTTTTCGGTCATAGCGGCGAGACCCTCACCACAGAAGAGGCGGCCCTGCTTGCTGGCCTGGTAAAGGCTCCATCCGATTATGCGCCGACCGCGGATCCCGAAGCCGCAGAAGGCCGAATGAGAGTGGTGTTGGCGGTCATGCGGGAAACCGGGCAAGATAGGTCTGCAAGCCCGTCTGCCGAAATGCCCGAACTGAATCTGAAGCAGACCAGCGAAGACAGAGCTGGATCGCGGCATTTTATAGACTGGATCGAGCCCCAAATCAATCAGATAGTCCCCGACCTTACCGGGCGTATCGACGTCTTCACGACACTGGATTCAGAACTACAGATTTCCGCGCAAGATGCAGTCGATAATCTTACGCCAGAAGGCGCACAGGCCGCCGTTCTTTCCATGGAGGAAGATGGCGCCGTGCGCACCATGGTTGGCGGCCTTGATTACATCAATTCCAGCTACAATCGAGCAACCCAGGCGCAGAGGCAACCTGGGTCCGCATTCAAGCTGTTCGTTTACCTGACCGCGCTTGAATCAGGCTATGGCCCCAACAGTCGAGTTTACGATGGTCCAGTTACCATCGACGGATGGTCTCCTAAAAACAGTTCAGGACGCTATTCCGGCAATCTGGCACTCAAGACAGCCTTCGCCTACTCTCTTAACACCGTTGCTGCGCGCATGGGACAACGACTCGGGACAGAGCGCATTGCGCAAATGGCGTATCGTCTCGGCATATCCACACCCATAAACACTGACCCCAGCATGGTTCTCGGCACCGCCGACGTCCGCTTGAT
>CETA01050078.1_pt1 | contig 9980 bp, 9 predicted proteins | sample 531251 | NCBI WGS metagenome assembly CETA01 (sample SAMEA2622362, study PRJEB7988) | marine metagenome | biome: marine biome (ENVO:00000447); feature: mesopelagic zone (ENVO:00000213); material: "saline water (ENVO:00002010), including plankton (ENVO:xxxxxxxx)" | depth 380 m
GGAGCGCATTCTATGGTACTAAATTTGATAGTGCAATAGCTTTGCGCGATTTTTTTTAAGTTTTTGATGCGATTGGTTAGTTTTTGCCTAATTCGGCGATTTTGTAACCAGAATTTAAGAGATTTTGCCTTGTTTCAGTCATTACTGCAACAAGGCAAATCAATTTATTTTGCGAACGGATGACGCAAAATAATCGTTTCTTTACGGTCGGGACCGGTAGAAATAATATCAACGGGCACTCCCGTTAGTGCCTCAATACGTGAAATATACGCAAGCGCTTGCGGTGGCAACTGATTATGTTCAGTAACGCCGACCGTGCTTTCCTGCCAGCCAGGCAATGTTTCATAGACCGGTTCTACCGCTTCATAGTCCTCGGCAGCCATTGGTGGGTATTCACTAATGGTCCCATCGGGTAGTTTGTAGCTGGTACAAATTTTTAATTCATCCAAACCATCTAACACGTCGAGTTTAGTTAGGCAGAATCCACTCACTGAATTGATTTGTACTGCGCGACGCATCGCGACCGCATCTAACCAGCCAGTACGACGCTTACGACCTGTCGTTGCACCAAACTCATGACCTTTAACGCCAAGATGCTGTCCCACGTCACAATCTAATTCAGTTGGAAATGGCCCGCTGCCTACACGTGTCGTATAGGCTTTAACAATACCCAGTACGTAGTCAATGTAACGAGGACCAAAGCCAGCGCCTGTCGCAACACCACCCGCTGTCGTGTTGGATGATGTCACGTAAGGGTAAGTACCGTGATCAATATCAAGAAGGGTGCCTTGAGCGCCCTCGAACATAATTTCTTCACCGCTCTTACGCGCTTTATCAAGCAATGCCGGTACGTCGGCAACCATCGGTTTTAACAGCTCGGCAAATTCTCTGCATTGCTTTAATACTGCATCAAAATCAATCGCAGGTTCATCGTAAAGTTTGGTGAGTGCAAAATTGTGGAAATCGGTTAATTCTTTAAGCTTGTCTTCTAAACGCGCAGCATTAAAAAGATCGCCGACGCGTAAGCCTCTGCGCGCGACTTTATCTTCATAAGCAGGGCCGATACCTCGACCTGTGGTACCTATCGCTTCCTTACCTAACGCACGCTCCCGCGCTTGGTCTAAAGCGATGTGGAAAGGCAAGATTAATGGGCACGCCTCACTGATACGCAGACGTTCTTTTACTGGCACATTCCGCGCCTCTAACATCTCCATTTCTTCCATTAAGGCTTCAGGCGAAAGTACCACACCATTACCAATCACACATTGTACGTTGGTGCGTAGTATGCCCGACGGAATTAAGTGAAGTACGGTTTTTTCACCATCAATAACCAATGTATGACCGGCATTGTGACCCCCCTGATAACGCACGACGAGCGATGCTTTATCCGTTAGTAGATCAACAATTTTACCCTTACCTTCGTCACCCCATTGGGTGCCTAGAATCACGACGTTTTGACTCATGTTTGCCCCGCTTAAAAAAAATCGACGTAATTTTACCCTGTTGCGTTCGGTTTGTATATGGACATAAAAAAGCCCGCGATGACGCGGGCTTCAATTTGTTTGAGCTTACTCTTTCGGCTCGCCTTGAAGATCCTGAAGGTACCGGAAGAAATCACTCTCCGCATCAAGCACCAGTACATCCGATCCCGAGCTGAACGATTCGCTGTATGCTTGCATGCTACGAATGAATGCAAAGAACTCTGGATCTTGTTGATAAGAGTCCGCATAAATCTTCGCAGCTTGCGCATCACCTTCACCTCTTAGTTGGCGAGATTGGCGCTTAGCATCCGCTAACATAACGGTTACGCGTGCATCCACATCAGCACGGATAATTTCCGCCTGCTCACGGCCTTCTGAACGGTGTTCAGTCGCGACAGCTTGACGTTCAGCGCGCATCCGCTGGTAAATAGACTGACTTACTTCATCTGGTAAGTTAATCTGCATCACTCGTACATCGACGACTTCGACACCCAGGTCAGAAGCGCTTTCAGCCCCTTTAATAAGGGCTTCACGCATCAGTTCATCACGCTCACCAGACACGATATCGGAAATGGTGCGGCTACCAAATTCACTACGTAAGCCACTGTTAATCCGTCGAGTCAGCAAGGCCTCAGCCTGCATCTTATTACCACCATTGGTACTCAAGTAGAAAGTAGAAAAGTCATTGATGCGCCACATTACGTACGTATCAACGATCAAATCCTTTTTCTCACTGGTAACAAAACGGTCTGGATCACCATCAAGCGTTTGTAAGCGAGCATCTAAGCGTTTTACTTGCTCGATAAATGGTATTTTAAAGTGCAAGCCAGGTTCAAAAACCATCGCCTCGCCAGTCTCGGCATTACGCTCAACCTTACCAAATTGAATAAGAATGGCACGCTCACCCTCTTTAACAACATAAAGAGACGACAAACCCAAAGCGACGAGTACTACTACAATAATTGCGATTAAATTTTTCATAATTATCGACCCCCGCCACGCGTATTTGTACGACCCGAATCAGTCGAATTGCTCGAGCCATTTGCGCTGTTGCGCGATTGATTCATGTTTGAGTCGGTTGGTACACGCAAAGGCGATAGGTCATTGACCTTTCTTCCTTGCTTTTCAAGAATCTTGTCGAGCGGTAGGTACATCATGTTATTGCTACCCTCAACATCGACCAACACTTTCGGTGTTTTTGCGTAGAGGTCTTGCAAGGTATCTAAGTAGATACGCTCACGCGTTACCTGCGGCGCGTTTTCGTACTGCGGTAACAGTTCGTTAAAGCGAGCCACTTCACCTTGAGCCTCTAGGATGATCTGCTCTTTATACGCTTGCGCTTCTTGCAGCATACGACGTACTTGACCACGTGCCAAAGGCTCGACTTCACGTGCATACGCTTCCGCTTCACGGATAAAGCGTTCTTCGTCCTCTTGCGCAGCGATTGCGTCATCAAATGCTTCTTTAACCTCTTCTGGCGGACGCGCTGGGAGCAGGTTAATATCTACGATTTGCAGACCCATTGAATACGGGTCGATGGTACGTTCAAGTAAGTCAAGCGTACGCGCACGAACATCCTCACGACCGCGTGTTAGGACTTCATCCATGGTCGTGTGACCCACCACGTAACGTAACGCACTGTCCGTCGCACGCGACAAGACTTGATCCGCGTTATCAACGTTGAACAAGTAGTTACGCGGATCGACGACACGGTACTGCACGTCCAGTTGTACTACCACGACGTTTTCGTCTTGGGTCAACATAAAGCCTTCGGTGCTATCCGAGCGGATATTGTTAACATCGACATGCTCAACTGTATCGACAAACACAGGGCGCCAATGCAGACCCGACTCGACAAGCGTATGGAAGTTACCAAAACGCAATACAACGCCTCGATCAGCCTCTTTTACTGTGTAAAAACCTGCAATAAACCAGATGATGACAGCGAGTACTGCGATAATGCCGATGCCCTTCGCTGGGATGCCCGACTTGCCACCACCACTGCCTTTATTTCCACCAAGACCTAACTTGGCAAAAAATTTTCGCAGCGCCTCATCAAGATCTGGGGGTCCCTGATCGTTCCCCCCTTGGTTTTTCCATGGGTCGCGGTCTTTGTTACCGCCATTCCCCGGTTGGTTCCATGCCATGGATGACTCCGTTAAAGTTAAAAAAATCGTTTACTGAATATAGTTATCGAGTCGATTGTCGTATTCTTTCTGTAATTTATTCCAATCCACTATCGACATTTTAATGTCGAGCTCTAATTCGCCTTGTTCATCTATTCGTTCTGCCGAAACGCTATTGAGTTGATACAGCGTACCACGCAGTTTACCCATAGATGGTGGCAATTTTAAGCTTAAATTGACCATTTGCGGTCCGAGTCGCTCTTTCAGAGCCTCGAAAATAAGCTCGGTGCCGATATTGTCTTGCGCTGAAACCCAGACTCTAACGGGCTTCCCTTCATCGTCTCTATCAATACGCGGCGGAGAGTCCTCCAGTTTATCAATTTTGTTGCAAATCATTAACTGCGGTACTTCACCTGCACCAATTTCACCCAGCACTTCACTCACTTGTTCAATATTGCTTTGTTGATGCTCATCGGCGACATCAACAACGTGCAACAGAATATCCGCTTCCTGCGTTTCTTGCAGCGTTGCTTTAAACGCAGCGACTAAGTCGTGCGGTAAATGACGAATAAAGCCCACAGTGTCAGCAAGAATAATGCGCCCAACATCTTCTACTTCGAGCTTTCGTAACGTTGGATCGAGTGTGGCGAAGAGCTGATCCGCAGCATACACCCCCGACTCTGTCATGGTATTGAACAAGGTCGACTTACCTGCGTTAGTATAGCCAACAAGACTCACGGTTGGAATTTCTGCTCGTTGGCGCGCACGACGCCCCTGCTCTCGCTGCTTTTGTACCTTCTCAAGACGGCGCAAAATATTTTTAATACGCCCCCGGATGAGTCTTCGGTCAGTTTCTAGCTGCGTTTCACCGGGCCCTCTTAGCCCAATGCCACCTTTTTGTCTTTCTAAGTGTGTCCAACCACGTACTAGGCGAGTGGATATATGGCGCAGTTGCGCTAATTCAACCTGCAACTTACCTTCGTGAGTCCGCGCGCGTTGCGCAAAAATATCGAGTATCAAGCCGGTACGGTCTAAGACTCGACACTTACAAATTTTTTCGAGGTTTCGCTCTTGAGTGGGTGATAACGCGTGATTAAAAATGACAATATTGGCGTCCAACGCCTGCACCTGCTCAGCAATTTCTTCTGCTTTACCACTTCCCACGAAGTACTTAGGACTAGGCGCACTGCGAGAGGCCGTCACCACTCCAAGCGGTTCGACACCTGCTGAGCTAGCTAAAAGATGAAGTTCAGAGAGGTCTTCTCTATCGACTTCGGCGGGCAAGTCCATATGGACCAATACGGCATAATCGCCACCTTCATATCTGTCGAACAACGTTTCTAGACCTCCTCAATATTGCTTATTCTTCAATGTCACCTTGGTTGTGCACACCTTGCTGAGGCAAATAGTTTTGTGGAATACGAGCAGGCACAACGGTTGATATTGCATGCTTATAAACCATTTGGCTCACCGTGTTTTTTAATAACACAACAAACTGATCAAACGACTCAATCTGACCTTGCAACTTGATTCCGTTTACAAGGTAAATTGAGACGGGTACTCTCTCGCGACGTAACGCGTTTAAAAACGGATCTTGAAGCGTTTGCCCTTTCGCCATGGCGGATTCCTTTTTTTGTTATTAATATCCAAGTCAATGGGGTGGCCAGTTAAATGGTAGAACCTATTAATCACCCTAGACCAACGGTAAAATTTTGCAACTTAAACATGCCATAACATACGCTGCATTCCCAGTCTTTGATCTTAGGGCGAATCTTTATTTTTCAATCTTTTACCGAAAACTTTTCGGTTGGCTGTTGCAACCGCGATCGAACCTGATCGAGTTTATCATGGGCGAAAGTATCCAGCCAGTGCACATCTGGCCAACCGCGTAGCCACGTTAACTGCCGCTTTGCAAGCTGTCGTGTCGCAATAATCCCGCGCTCTTTCATCGCCTGATAAGTCAATTCACCCGTTAAATAGTGCCACATTTGACGGTAACCCACACTGCGGATAGCGGGTAAATCCGGATGTAAGTCGTTACGCTTGAACAGCGCTTCTACTTCTTGCTGAAAGCCCTCCGCTAGCATTTGATCAAAACGCTGAGCAATGCGCTCGTGTAATAGTGCGCGCTGCTGTGGCGCAACCGCAAATTGGTAAATAGGATAATTTAAGGCACCTTGCCGTTGTTGAACTAGCTGCGTCATTGGTTTGCCAGACAACTGATAGACCTCTAAAGCACGCAATGTACGTTGCGGGTCATTGGGATGAATTCTCGCAGCCGCCTCAGGATCGACTTCGGCTAACCTTTGATGAAGTGTCGCTAAACCATGCGTATCGAGTTCAAACTGCAGTTGCTGGCGAACATTGGCATCGGATTCTGGCAAAGCCGACATGCCTTCCAACAGCGCTTTAAAATAAAGCATCGTGCCACCGACCAAAATAGGAGTGTGACCGCGTGCTAGAATCTTTTCGATTAAGCTCGTCGCATCTCGCTGGAACTCCGACGCTGAGTAAGTTTCTGCGGGATCACAAATATCAAGCAAATGATGTGGGATACCTTGCCTCTCGGCGAGACTGGGCTTTGCTGTGCCAATATCCATCCCGCGATAAATCAACGCTGAATCGACTGAAATAATCTCGCCGTCGAGTTGCTTTGCAAGTTCAATGGATAAGGCCGTCTTACCCGCGGCGGTTGGTCCGTATATGCATATCACGGCTGGACAGGTATTAAGTTTCATTGACTTCTGGCACCTTAATTTGTTGAAGCAATGTCGATGTGCTGTCTAACTGAGTCTGCCACTGCTGACACCAGTAATCCGCTTGTGACTTTGACAACATCGTGTCGACTGCAGCGTCAGCAAGAAACTCGATAATCGCCTGGTCGCTGAGTTTGCACTGTTCGAGTAACGACAGTACGCTGCTTGCAATATGCTTGCGTCGTAACATGGAGGGCACCTGAGTTACGATAAACGACGCGCCTTGCCAGTAGAAACTAACACCTGATTGAGCAAGTTCAGAACTGTACTGTGAGACCTGCTTTTTAGTCCACTCTGTTTCCGATAAGTTGATTTTTTGCTCGACAAGCAGCGGTTGCCCAGCCATGCCCTGCTGATATTGTTGCTTTATCTGTGGCTCGAGTAATCTTCTTTGAACATTAACTAAATCTAGCCAGGCTGGCTGTTCGTCGCGCCTAATGAGCGCAAAACGCCCATGGAATACATCAACAATTCGCCACTGTCGAGCGTCGACCGTAAGCTCCACCGCATTGGGTAGTATCGACGCGCCTAATCTTGACCGGTTCGCCGTATTGGATTGAGCGTGGGCACTATAGTCTCGAACAGATGGATTTGACGTTACGTGCTTTTTTGAACCACCCGTTTGGTATAAATGGCGCGGTTGCTGAGTTGCGTCTTCCACACGGTCCGACGCGCTATTCGTATCCTCTTGATGTTGGCCTAGTAATAATTGTTTGACGGTATTGAGAACGAAGTCATGCACTTGCCGTTGCTGATGAAAGCGAACCTCGTGTTTGGCGGGATGCACATTCACATCGACTTGATCCGCCGGTACCGTCAGATAAATTGCAAATGTGGGTACCCGCTCCGCCGTTAAAAACGAATCATAAGCTTGACGAATCGCATGATTGATAAGCTTATCTTTCATCATCCGCCCGTTTACAAAGCTGTACTGTACGTCGCCTTGATGTCGGCATTGTTCGGGCGCCGCAAGCCAACCCTCGATATGTATATCATGTGCGTGCTGTTGAAAGTACAACGCATCTTGAGCAAAGCCTGAGCCACAGACTTTTGCTAATCGGCGTCGCCAATGCAGTTGATCATGTTCGCTAACCGCAGGATAGTATCGGACACGTTTGCCATTGTGATTGAGAGTAATATCAATATCCCAACGGCTCAATGCGATACGCTTAATGACTTCATCAATATGGCCAAATTCAGTTTTATCTGTACGCAAGAACTTTCGTCGAGCCGGTGTGTTGTAAAAGACATCTTGGATATCGACGGTCGTACCATCAGGGTGTGACGCAGGTTCGATGCGTACCTGCATATCTTTGCCTTCCGACCAGGCTTGCCACGCCGCCGACTGTTCGGCCGGTTTGGATACCAAGCGCAGCCGCGATACCGAGCTAATACTCGCCAATGCTTCACCGCGAAAACCTAAACTGGTAATCGCTTCTAAGTCATCAATGTCAGCTATTTTACTGGTGGCATGCCGACTGAGCGCAAGCGCTAACTCGTCACGCGGAATGCCGACACCATTATCTCTTATACGAATGCGCTTAGCGCCACCTGACTCAATATCAATGACTAATTCTGACGCCTTTGCATCGAGCGCGTTTTCAACCAGTTCTTTGACGATTGAAGCAGGACGCTCAACCACTTCACCTGCAGCAATTTGGTTGGCTAGTTCAACCGGTAATTGTTTAATTGGCATTAGTCTCTCGGAATCGTCAGCTTCTGCCCAATTCTAACCACGTCACTTCGCAACTGGTTTTCACGCTTGATAGCTTTAACCGTTGTTCCATAACGTTCAGCAATTTCAGATAGGGAGTCACCCGATTTCACGGTGTACTCCATCGATGCTTGCTGAGCCAACAACGTGTTTTCGATTGGGTTATTGATAAAGTAACGTCTAATGCCGTTATAAATTGCTCGAGCTAGCTTTTGTTGATGAGCGTTGCTCAGTAGTAACCTTTCTTCACTTGGATTAGAAATGAACCCGGTCTCGACCAAGATGGAAGGTTTATCCGGCGACTTAAGTACTGCAAGGCTAGCGGCTTGAGGGGCTGTCTTGTGCATTTTTGTTACACTACCCATTTCATCAATAATATGGCGAGCCGCACTGTAGGCTCCGGCAATCGACCGGTCCATTGACATATCGAGTAACGTTTGTGCCAAAAAAGGCTCGTGGCTATTACTTTGAATGATGGCCTCAGCGCCGCCGAGCAATTCAGACTGACGTTCTCGCGACTCGAGCCAACGACCGATTTCTGAGTCTGCGCGACGTTTCGATAGCACCCAAACAGAGCCGCCTCTGGGTTGAGGTGTTCGAAACGCATCTGCATGCACCGATACAAAGAAATCCGCTTTTGCATCCCACGCTTTTTGGGGCCTATCGTTTAAACCTAAATAATAGTCCCCCGTTCGCACTAAATAGGCCTGCATACTCGGATCGTCATTAATCATTTTTGCAAGTGCTCGGGCAATTTTTAGCACTACGGTCTTCTCGTAGGTTCCGCTAGGTCCAATAGAGCCGGGATCATCGCCGCCATGTCCAGCATCGACGGCAATCGTAATTTTACGATCTTTAAGTTCCTCAATCGACTTAGCAGGGCCACTGCGCTCTATCGATTTACCTTTAATATCAACCACCAGACGATCGTTATAGCGGTCGTTAGCCGGCAACGGAAAAACCTCAAACTCTGCTTGCTTATTCAGTTCAATGACGATGCGCGTTGACTGCGAGTTTTTAGGGCTACTTGTGCGTACTTTGTCTACCAACAGTGATTCGTTGGCTAAGTTTTCTAACTCAGCATTGAGCTGAGTCGCGTTGAAATCGATCACAATTCGATAAGGTGTACCCTGGTACAACTTAAAGTAGCTATAATCCGGCGCTTGGCTTAAATCAAATACAATGCGCGTCTTATCCGGAGACGGCCAGACACGGACACTCTCAATTGCATTCTGACTCGCCCAGACCGGAGTTATTAGGCAAAAAAGTAAGACAGCAGTGATCGAACGATATAGCGTTTTTATCATTATTTTAGTTGCTTAACAATGTGTTCACCGATAGGCGTACGAGCAATACATTCAAGCTGGCGGCCCTCGTTTTCATAAGCTACATTAATCACAATATCGGCTTTCGGCAACCATCCCTCGCCACGCTCTGGCCATTCGATAAGACTCATACTTCGTTGTGAGAAATAATCACGAATGCCCATAAACTCGAGTTCTTCTGGATCAGCGAGTCGATATAAATCAAAATGATATACCGCAATGTCTCCCAGATCGTAAGGCTCTACCAGTGTGTAAGTCGGACTTTTCACAGCGCCTGCATGTCCTAATGCTTGAATAAATCCTCGACTCAACGCCGTTTTACCCGCGCCAAGAGGACCATTTAAGTAAATCACCAAAGGCGCTTTCGCCAACTGTGCTAGACGTTTAGCCCACGTTTGCGTAGCGGCTTCATCAGCTAAGTATTGTGTTAATGTTTGATTCATGGTTTACGACTACTCCGGTGTCCAACCGTTCACTAATTTACGAATAATTGGCATTAAGTCACTGGCTAAGGTGCCTCGTGGCGCTTTTGAGCCGGCCACCTCTCCCGCTACGGCATGCCAGTATACACCAGCGGT
>CETA01023870.1_pt1 | contig 9963 bp, 7 predicted proteins | sample 531251 | NCBI WGS metagenome assembly CETA01 (sample SAMEA2622362, study PRJEB7988) | marine metagenome | biome: marine biome (ENVO:00000447); feature: mesopelagic zone (ENVO:00000213); material: "saline water (ENVO:00002010), including plankton (ENVO:xxxxxxxx)" | depth 380 m
CATTGTTGTAGCTATTGAAAGAAGCATCATCCACATAAAGAGATGGGCAGCTCCAGATCCTTCTGGTGGTAGAAATAGCATATAAATGCTTATCATCATTAAAGGGGTCGCGAGTGCTATCCATGGTCTTCTTCTACCCCATCTCGTGTTTGTTCGATCATTTATATAACCAAATATTGGATCAGTGATGACATCAAAGATACGTACAAGTAAGATGATATTAGCTGCAAGTATTAAAGGAACGCCCATCTCGCCGGTATAGAATTTAGGAATGAAAACTAAAATTGGGAACAGAGCAATATTAATAGGTACTTCTGTTAAACCGTAATAGAATAGGGTTGATCTTTTAAGTTTCAATTTGGGTACTCTCCAAAATATAGACTACATTTTATTTTCTAAATTGGTAGATCAAATACAAATACTATTTAATGGAGTTAGAATTTTGAATCTGGATAATAAAGAAAAACACAATAAATGGCTAAATCAAGTTGTGGAACCAATTCTCGAACCTAATTTACCCATAATAGATCCCCATCATCATCTTTGGCCAGCACCATGGGGGAGAAATAAAATTCCTGTAGAATCTCATTATCTTTTAGAAGATCTTTGGAATGATACCCAAAGTGGACACAATATTGTCAAAACAGTTTTTGTTGAATGCGGTCAGGGTTATTATCTAGAAGGTCCAGAATCCTTTAGACCTGTTGGGGAAACTGATTTTGTTCTTGGGATAGCTAAAGAGGCCCTGCAAGATACTTCGAAAGCTCAAATTGTTGGAATAGTAGGTCATGCTGACCTGATGCTTGGAAAATCAGTAAAGGAAGTACTCGAAGCGCATCGAGAAAAAGGGGCAGGTCTTTTTAAAGGTGTCCGTCATGCAGCAGGTTGGGATCAAAACGAAAAAGTAAGAAACTCTCACTCTGAACCTATAAGACACATATATCTTGATGATAACTTCCAAAAAGGTATAGAACAATTAGAGAGTTTAGATATGAGTTTCGATGCTTGGCATTATCATCATCAAATCAAAGAATTAACTCTATTAGCTAAAACATTCCCGAATTTAATTATAATTCATAATCACTTTGGAGGTCCCTTAGGAATTGGTCCATACGAAGGAAACAGAGATAAGATATTTAATCAGTGGAAGGAGGACATCTTTGAATTATCTGGTTGCAAAAATGTTGTTTCTAAGCTTGGAGGTATGGCGATGCCAATTAACGGGTGGGATTGGCACAAAAGAACCAAACCCGCTACATCAAACGAGTTAGTTCTTGCTCAAAAAAAATATTATTTACATGTGATAAACTCTTTTGGGGCAGAGAGATGTCTGTTTGAAAGTAATTTTCCAGTGGATAAACAATCAATATCCTATTCGGTTCTTTGGAATGCATTTAAGAAGCTAGCTTCCGATTTTAGTGAGAAAGACAAAAATCAACTCTTTTATGAAACAGCGGCTAGAGTTTATAAGATATAATAGTTAAAGATTAACTTGCAGACTTTAAAGGAGCCCATGCAAGTAATGTTTTGTCATTTGATTTTGAGTTTGGGACAAGCTTACATCCACCCTCTTCAGCCATAGCCTTATAATCTAACCAAGACACTACCGCTTCAACTGGAGTGCCTGGTCCAGAATCAAAAACTAATGGGCCATAAATATTAGCAGTATAGATCAAATCCTCGTCAGTAACCCTTTGCGTTGCATCGTGCCTAGCTCCCGCAGGTTCATAGAACCATATGCCTGGTCCATAACCTTCAGCAGGTCCTGCGCGTACACCTAAAGCTCCACTCAATACCAAGAAATCACTTGCACCAATATGTGTATGCGGAAGGGCAACACCATTATGTCGAACAATCATTGAAACAAAACCTGTTTCTTCGCTAACACGCAAAAGCTTGAGGCCTACATCTGGCATTGTAGGCATTGTAAACCATGGTACATCTCTTGTATCAACAAAATGAGGATGAGAAATTTCCGAAGACAAGACTGAACCTGCGTCTGAATCCACTAATGTAGCTGCATTTGATGACGCAATAGCAAGAGGTTCGCCTGGACCGTTATAAGTTTGAGATCCTCTCTCCCAACATTCTGATGATGAATTAGGAACAAGCGAAATATTTTTCTCTTTAGCAAGACTCATTAAATCAGTCCCTGTTAAAATCGATTTTAAAGAACCATCTTCTTTTAAAAAGGCTACCGCACTATAAAAATTCGCTAATACCTCTGCTTCTTCATGCGCAGTAATTGAATTCACTTTAGAGTTAGCTGAAATGAAACCCCATGTACCAGGTGCTAAGACACTTTCTTTGTCTTCTGCAGTATAGCCAAGTTGACCTGATAAGACGAGAAGATCCATACCACCTAAATATATTGAGCTCGGAAATGAAGATCCTTTGTCTAATTTAAAAATCATAGAAAACATTCCACTTTCAGGACTTACCCTAATTGGCTTAACAGATAAGCCTGATACATCTTTAATAGGTATCCAAGGTAATTTATTTGTATCTATGGATCCTTCAGCACCATTTGGATTGTGATCAGGATTAAATTGTTCCGTACTTTCGCTCATGTTGTCTCCCATAAATATTATTTACAAATTATATTAACTATTTCCACGTGTCAAAGCTAGGTTAATTAAAATTCTATAAATTTATTTAAATTTTATCTTATTAAGGCCAAAATATATTCAGATTTCTTTTAAATTGAGTAATCTTGAAGCATTTTTTTTAGTTCAATAGTATGTTGTTCTTCTTGACCTATCATCGTTCTGGCATATTCTTCTAAATAAACAGAGGCATTTTCTACCAAATCAAGAAGACTTTTGTACAGATTCAAAGCATGCACTTCGTGTTCTAAACTTTCTTCAAGAATGTCTTTAATAGAATGTTTGTTGCTTTCTTCTATTGGAGTTATTTTTTGGCTAGGATGACCTTCTAATCCAGTAAGAAGCTCTCCGGCCTGCTGAGCATGTAAAAGTGATTCATTTGCCTGACCTTGAAGAAAGGCAACAATTGGAATCCTATGAGGACCTGTAACCATAAGGGAGGAATGAGTATAACGAACTACACCCGCTAACTCATATTCCATTATAGAATTCAGAATCTCACATATCTTTTTTTCATCAAATTGCTTCATAAATAAGCTCCAAAAATAGATATAATAATGCCTATTTACATTAAAAAAATTATAAAATCATTCCTTTTCTGTGCTACTGCATGTCAGTCGCAAAAAAAATGAGTCTATTTATTTATGGGATACAGGGAGTTTCGATCTTCCCCAAAACAGAAAAGGTCCTACACGTTCGCCATCATCCACTAGTCTTAAATTTGGAAATCTTCTACGTAAGGCATTAAGAGCAATCCTTGCCTCCATTTTGGCCAACTCTTTTCCAAGGCAAACGTGAATTCCTACACTAAAAGACAGAACCTTTTTGCCATCTCTACTTACATCAAAAACGTTTGGATTGTTAAAAACGTCTGGATCCCGATTTGCTGCACCATAATGCATCATAATTTTAGTGTTTTTCGGGATTATTGAACCTTCAATATCAACATCTTTTGATGTGGTTTTAAACAAACCCAGGATTGGTGGATCAAAGCGTAAGCTTTCACTGATCACATCTTCAATATTAATTTTATCTTCAATAAAATCATTCCAAAGGTTATCAATAGATAATAATCGCCAAACAAGATTGGAAATTAAAGATGTGGTTGTTTCGTTTCCTGCAACAAAAATTTGTCTCGTCAATTTAACAGCCTCATCATCAGACAAATGTTTTGAATCTATTTTTGCATGAGCAATTCTTGATAACAAAGATTCTTCTTCTTTTTTATTTCTTTTCAGGAGCATCAAATCTAATAAATATTTTTCCAGGCCCTGCAATTCTTCCTCGAAATCATTCGGGTTATCACTGCACATCTGAGCTATTGAAGCGTCTGCCCATTTCTTAAATTTATTAATATCGTCGGTCGGAATTCCTAAAATTTCACAAATAATAATGACCGGAAGAGGAAAAGAAAGATCATCATGCAAATCCCAGACTTCCTTATTCTCAACTTTATTAAGCAGCTCATCAGCTATATCTTCAAGTCTCGTTTTCAAATTTTTGATCGAACCCATAAGAAAGTCCGGCTGAACAATTCTCCTAATATATGTGTGATGAACTCCGTCCGATAAAATCCCGTTCGATTCTACAAAATTAGGACCATTACCAAAACCTTCAATAAAAGTTTCGGGATCCCTCAGAGCTGAACTGACGTCGTTATGGCGCGAAAGGATGTAGAATGGAGGATTGAAAAGATCGTAATAATAGGCGCGATCTCCCCTTAAAAGTTTTTCTGCAGAGATGGATGGATCAGCAAGTTCTTCTGAACTCATTAAATCAATTATATTGTTCGTCTCGCTCATATCGCTAAACCAGAATTTGATTCATAAAAAAAATATTTTTCGTCACTTGATAGATTCTCCTTTGTGAACTTTAATACAAATGGTTATTCAAGAATTGTCAATCCCTCAAGAAAAAACTTATATAGGAGAAAAGAATGACTTTTAAAGGACCGGTTGAAGATAGACTAGCTATACATGAGTTAGTTATGAGTTATGGTGATGCAGTAACTAGAAAAGACGCAAAAGATTGGGGTAAAACTTGGGCTGAAGATGCAATATGGAGAATTCCACATTTTCCACTCTTAGAAAAAGTTAAGGGACGCGAAGAGATAGTAAGACTATGGTCTCAAGTAATGGAAGATTACAAATATATTGTCTTTACGGCAGTTTTGGGATCACTATCAATTGAAAATGATACCGCTAAAGGGGTCACATATACAACCGAAACGGGTATGAATATTAAGGATAATAAATCCCGAACACATGGCCAATATGAAGACGAATTTATAAAAAAGGATGGGAATTGGTACTTCTTAAAGAGAACTTTCTCTATCCTTCATCAGGATCGATTATAAAAAAAAGATCTTGATCTCAATAAAAGGAAGCAAGGTCAATTTTTTCATTCAATTTATCTTTGGTATGACAACTCAAGCATCATGGTTCTTCCGGGTTTCATATAGGCATATCTATCAGCTTGGAAACCGTAAATACTTCCGGCGTTACCTCCTGTAGATGGAGTATCTGATGCAAAGGTTTGGATATACTCGTCATTAAGATTTTTTCCAATTAGACTGAGTTTCCATCCTTGATCCGGAGAGCTAACACTAACGGCAGCGTCAAAAACATGATATGAACCTTGTATTGCATTGGGTATGGTGTCTCTCAATGTATAATCATCAGAATATTTCACATTTCCATTAAGACCTAACTCCAGTCCACTCCCTATATCGGTAATATAATTGAAACCAAGGTTGTAACGTAAATCTGGAGACATAGCTTTGTCACTCCCATCAAGACTCTGTTCCCATAAACCTCCAACTTGCGTCGTACATCCTTCTGAAGGTTTCTGACCTCCATAACAAGGACCGCTAAATTTTACATAGTTGGCATCATTATAACCTAATGCTCCGGTCAATCTAAGACCTTCCACAGAAGGCGGTAAGTAAGTAAGTTGTATTTCAAATCCTTCAGATTCAGTTTCCTCTGCATTCAAGGTTCTGTACGCAAAAGTAGCGGAATTAAAGAAGTTTAATTGAAGATCTTCATACTCGTATTTATAGATATCAAACTCAACATTAAGAGCTCCATCTAAGAGAATAGCTTTCACTCCCGCTTCAACACCTTTTACCGTTTCGGGATCATAAGTAATATCAGCAATCGGATCAGCATTTAATGTGCTATCAATAGAACCATTATCAAATCCAGCTGACTTCCAACCTTCTTTGTAAGCAACGAAATAAGTAACATTTTCAGACGGTTGATAACGAAGAGTTAGTTCAGGAACCAATTCATCAAGTTTTGTTGTCGAAGCTAATACTCTGCCTTCAACAAATAAGAATCCAAACATTGGATTAACATAAGGTTGAGTAAAATAAGAATCCTTTTCTTCCTCAATATAACGCGCACCGACAGTTATTTGGGTTGTGTCCGACATATCCCAAATCAATTCACCATAAACAGAAATGGTTTTTCCATCTGTTTCAGATACCTTATCGTAAGCCACAAAACGATTTGACGGATCAGCAGCAGAATTTTCAGCTCCAGCAAAAATTACCTCTTGAATGAAGTACCTTTCAGTGTCGGCATAATACGCTCCTAATGCCCAGTTGAAGTTTCCTTCGTTCTTAGAAATAACTTTTGATTCTATAGAAAAGTTCTCGAAATCATTGCCTTCACCTGCAAAACATCCAACACTTGCTCCACCATCACAATCAATTACCCAACCAACATTTTGTTCGTGATGGTTCACAATTGTTTGAATAAAAACTTCATCCAAATCCACATTTAAATGTGCGGTAATAATTTTGGACTCATAATTTTCTCCCAAATCTCCTCCCAATTGACCTGTAATTGGTAATGCAGCAGCAGGAGTCGTTGGAATTGGATTCGCGCCGCTTCGTCTATCTTTATTACACTCGCCACCACCCACATTCTCAATCGGCATTAAAAAACCAGGATTGTCTGGATTTGCCGTGTTTACGTGAGGTTTTCCACCTAAAGTGGTGCAATCATACCATTCACTCACGCCCATGTTTGCATAGGTGTTATCTGCAAATGAGGCTTTTAATTTAAAAAATACATTTTCAGAAAAATTTCCCGCAAGTGTCAAACGACCAGCGCTTAGTTCTGATTGGGGTGAATGGCTGGAAACAGGTCCTCTAGTCTCATGAACTGTTGGGGCAAATCCTTGAGATACATCAACCGTTGTATAGGTTGTTGGCCCTGCAGTATTTTCTAACCATCCTTTATCCATCTCAGAATTAAATAACGCGAGCCGTATCCCCCAATTATCACTTAGTGGAGAAGAAACCATAAATTCTGCAGTGTTTGTCTCATATTCAAACTCATTGGCCACCTTAAATCCCCATTCAAGTTCGTCTCCAGGATCATTGGTTGTAACTACAACAGCGCCCGATGTAGCATTTTTACCGAAATAAAGTGCTTGGGGGCCCTTAAGGATAGCAACTTGGCTTACATCAAATAAGCCTTCATTGATAACTCTTCCTTGTGGAAAGTAAACACCATCAATCATGACAGCTGTTGATTGTTCAATACCTAGACTACCTGGACTTGATGCAATACCACGAATGGCAATTTGAACACCACTACCACTGCTCAACCTATTGATCTCAAGAGAAGCAGAGCTATTAGCAATATCGTCCAGAGTTTGGAATCCATACGTATCCATCTCTTCTTCGCTTATCGCAGTAATTGCTACAGGAATATCTCTGACTGATTCATCTCTTGCTCGAGCCGTAACAACAATCTCTTCTATGTATCTTGAAAGATTACTAGATGTAGAATTATCCTGTGCCTGAGCATAGGAAAAGTTAAGAATTAAAAAAAAACCAAAAGCCAATGACAAAACATACTTCATCTGAATTTCCCCCGAAATCATTACGTTCTAATAAGTTTACTTCTTTCTATTTAATTGTAAATATAAAATTGGTGTACCAAAATAATGCAATACTATTAATATGATGATGTTGGAGGAACCGTTAATGAGTGAAGAAAGGCTAAGTGAGCGTTCAAAAAAAGTATCTGGATCTTCCAATAGGGTATATTCGGAAGATGTTCTGATCACGGGAGATCGTTATACTTCAATAGATTTTATGGAAAAAGAAATGGATAAACTGTGGCCAAGAGTGTGGAACATAGGAGGTTGGAGTAATGAGATTCCAGAATCTGGAGACTTTGTTACTCACCCTTTAGGTCGTGAATCAATACTGATGGTTCGTCAAACGGATGGTTCTGTTAAAGCGTTTCATAATGTCTGTCCTCATAGAGGAAATCGTCTTGTTCATAGCAATATTGGCTCGGTCCCGGAATTCACGTGCACATACCATGGTTGGAAATTTGATCACGGCGGTACGCTCATCTACGCTCAAGATGAAGAGGACTTTCCCCAAGGTAACCCATGCGGTAAACTTACCTTATCAGAAATTCCATGCGAAGTTTACGCAGGTTTCGTTTGGTATAACATGGATGAAAATTGCTTTCCACTAAGTGGGTTTTTGGGCGAAGTCAAAACCTATTTTGATATGCATGACTTAGATGGTATGAAACGTGTCTATCATAAGGTATGTGAAGTCCCTTTTAATTGGAAAGCATTAAGGGATAATTTTTGTGAATCTTATCATTTACCAATGACACACCCCCAAATAATTGACTATTTTGATGATGATTATAAAAATACCGATTTTGAACTTTTCGAGACTGGGCATAATTTAATGAAAATGAAAGGATGCTTACCTTCTCTTCGTAACTCTGGAACATTTGAAGTCAATGATAAGATCGAAGCTGATCTTAAAAATTGGGATCTCGATCCGACTGACTTTGAAGGTGAAGCACATAAGGTACGAGAAGCCCTACAAAAACAGAAAAGAAAATTAGGTCCCAAAAGAGGTTTTAAACATTTTAATGATATGCCTGATGCATGGCTAACAGATGCATTCCATTTTAATATATTTCCAGGAACCTCTATTACCTTTACAGCAGAAGTGGTTTCTCTCCAGAGAACCGAGCCGCATCCGATCGATCCAAATAAATCGATTTATGATCATTGGCAAATGGCTTTAAAGGCTAACGACTCGGACAACCCTGAAACCAACCCTACCATGTTGGTAGCTAGCCCAGAGGAATTGGTTGAATGGAAAGAAGTTGAGAAAAAAGTAGTAATTTATGGTGAGGAAACATTAAGTGAAGTTGCTGATCAAGACTTAGATAGATCAAGTGGTCAGCAATTGGGTTTTCAATCAAGGGGATTCAAGGGGGCGTACTTGTCTGGTCAAGAAAATCGAGTGCAGCAATTTCATAACTTCATTGACCGTTATATAAATAAAATATAACCCTCAAATACTGACATAATATGTTTGAAACATGTTCATTCCTGTTTCTATTTTCTTGAATTTTAAGCACCAAAGCTTCGCATACCCAGTTAGATCAAATATCTTAAATTTTTCTAGTTAATTCTACAGCTTCATGAATTGCGCTCATCATTGAGTTTTGACCACGTACATCGCCGATGAGATGAGTGCTTCGATTTGTTTTAGCTAGGACTTCAGAAAGTTCTCTATTAGGTTGATTGAAGCTCACCAAGATTACAGTTTTGGCTTCTAGTTTCCGTTTTCTCTCAGTAAACAAAACTCCTATTTCTACCTCCCCATCAGAGATTCCACGTAAATAATGACCACCAATAAAATCAAAATCTCCAGACATTAATCGCTCTCGAGCAGCGCCTACGGTGACAGGAGGGTACGGAACATTTTGTGCCATTTGTTCCATCCTAGAAACTAGAGTTACATGAACTCCAGCATTTAGAAGTACATCAGCCACAGAAATTGATTCAAATGTTCCTGTATCGTCAAATATCACAGCTGGTCCCTCTATTTTTGGTTTTTTACCTACACCAAATAGACTCCAAGAATTATGTACATGAGGTAAATCAAATCCTGGTATAGGTTCGGCAGGTCTAGATACCTGAAAGCCATCGTCACGCGGTGTTGTTCCTGTAGCTATTATGATTTCATCGGGAGAAATTTCTCTGATCTTTTCTTCATCGACCATTGAGTTTAATTGCACATTAACTCCAAGTTCTTCTATTTCGTCCATTAGATATTGGATAATAGCTCCTAAATCACCACGGTTCGGCGCACTAGCAGCTAACGCCACTTGTCCACCAAGCCGTCGAGAGGCTTCGTGTAACTCTACTTCATGTCCTCTAATAGCCAATGTTCTCGCCGCTTCAAGTCCTGCAAGACCTCCTCCAACGATAAGTATTTTTTTGGAATCAAGCACCTTATCCTGAGGTTCAAAAGGGATAGATCTTTCTTGTGCGGCAGCGACATTTACAACAC
>CETA01001000.1_pt1 | contig 9920 bp, 9 predicted proteins | sample 531251 | NCBI WGS metagenome assembly CETA01 (sample SAMEA2622362, study PRJEB7988) | marine metagenome | biome: marine biome (ENVO:00000447); feature: mesopelagic zone (ENVO:00000213); material: "saline water (ENVO:00002010), including plankton (ENVO:xxxxxxxx)" | depth 380 m
ACAGAGAGCGATTTAAATTAATATCGTCTGATCACAGTAAAAATCGGCAATGGGCCATTCAAAAAATTAAAAACTTTCTTTTTCCTGGCGATCGTGTCTTGTTTCGTGACCTTTTCTGCGCTTACGTTCTTCAAGCAATAAGGAAAGCTCCCTACCGGTTTGCCCTTTCACTGATGAGTTCTCCTGTGCCCTACGCATTAAATAAGGGACTACATCTCTAACTGGGCCAAAAGGAACCAATTTGGCCGAATTATAGCCCTTTTTTGCTAAATTATAACTTAAATGGTCACTCATCCCAAATAACTGACTAAACCAGATATGTGGATGATTTATATCATATCCCTTATCCTCGATGATCTGTAGCGCCAGATAATTGCTTACCTCGTTGTGTGTACCTATATACACTGAAATATCCTCCAGATTAGCTAAACAATAAGACATTACACTATTAAAGTTCACATCTGTAGCTTCTTTGCTTTCACAAATAGGAGAAGGATAACCTAAACGTTTGGCGCGTTCATTTTCTTTTTCCATATAGGCGCCACGAACAATTTTAGCACCGATTTTAAAACCTTCAGCTTTTCCTTTTTCATGCAGATCTTTAAGGTACTCTATTCTATCCCAACGATAACATTGTAACGTATTAAAAATGAGCGCTTCCTCTTTGTTATATTTACGCATCATTTCTTCCATTAGATCATCTGCAGCTGTTTGCATCCAGGTTTCTTCTCCATCGGCATATAACCTTACTTTTAAATCATAAGCCGTCTTACACAGTTTTTCTACCCGTTCTTTGATGTTTTCCCACTCTTTTTTTTCTTCATCAGATAAACTGACTTTAGCGGTCATTTTTTCCCAAATTTCAAATCTACCCACTCCGGTGGGTTTAAAAACAGCAAAAGGGACTTCTTTTTCTTCATTTGCGAACTTGATAAGTTCTATTTTTTTAGCTACTGCGGCATCAAATTCCTCTTCGGTTTCTTTCCCTTCTACCGAATAGTCTAGAATACTGTGCAATTTGGCCTGGTACATGGTTTTAATGGTAGGTTTACAGTCTTCCATGGTCTCCCCTCCGGCAAATTGCTCAAATATGGTTTTTTTAATCAGGCCTTCTACAGGCAATTTCAATTTTAAAGACATTTTGGTAAGCGCAATACCAGATTTAACTAAAGTTGGCCTTCCCATCATACTGAATAAAAAAATCGCTCTATCCAGCTCTGTATCCGATTTTAATTTAAAAGCCGTTTTGGTATCGTTAAATATCTTTTTTCTAATCATGGGATCTCTTTAATTGTCGCAAATATAATTATTGAATATTGATTTTGGTTTAATAATTTCTCCTTATTTTCGAAACCGATTTAAAGATTCAAAATCATGGAAAACACGGCAAAAGGAACCGTTTTTTATAAAGAAGAAGCATATCAAAAAATTAATGACTATCTAGTACAACACACCCCTTCTAAGATATTTATTTTAGTAGATACTAATACACACGAACATTGTTTACCTGGATTTTTACCTAAAATTTCAACAGCAACAACTATAGAAATTATAGAGATTGAAGCAGGCGAGCCTTTTAAAAATCTAGATACCTGTTTGGGAGTATGGCAAACCATGTCTGATCTTGAAGGCGATCGTAAAAGTTTAATGATCAATCTTGGTGGTGGTGTGGTAACGGATCTTGGCGGTTTTGTTGCTTCAACTTTTAAACGCGGAATCAATTATATTAATGTTCCCACTACCCTACTTGCTATGGTAGATGCTTCGGTTGGTGGTAAAACCGGGGTGGACCTGGGAAATCTTAAAAATCAAATTGGGATTATCTCGAATGCTGAAATGGTAATTGTAGATTCAGATTACCTGGCCACACTGCCTTCTGAAGAAATGAGAAGCGGTTTAGCTGAAATCTTAAAACATGGCTTGATAGCAGATGAGGCTTATTGGGAAAAAGTAGGAAATCTTAGTGAACTTACGCTAAATGATCTGGATGATATCATAAGGGTTTCAGTAGGGATTAAAGCAAAAGTGGTTGCTGAAGATCCTTATGAGAACGGATTGCGAAAAACATTAAATTACGGCCATACGCTAGGACACGCTATAGAATCTTATTGTTTAACCCATACCCAAAAGAAAACATTATTACACGGTGAAGCAGTTGCTTTGGGGATTATTCTCGCAACATATATTTCTAAGGAGTTAAAAGATTTCCCTTCAGAAAAACTTGATAGTATCACCAAACGTATTGTTGAACTTTATGGTAAGGTAGAATTTTCTAAAAATGATATTGATGCTATTATCGATTTAATGAAGTACGACAAGAAAAATGAAGCCGGAAAAATAAATTTTGTGCTCCTTAAAGATATAGGAGAAACCGAGATTGACTGCCAGGTACCAAATAATATAATATTTGATGCCTTTGAATTTTATAAAAACGCCTGATTATTATAAATTTATTATTCTATTAAAAATTTACCCTAAGCCTTTGAGGTTTTATATTTTTATTTATAATTGCAAAAAAATCAACCCTATAAAATGAAAAGAGTAATTGTTGACTTTAAAAAACTAACTCCGGAGATATTAAGCCTTCTTGTAGAGAAGTACCCTGATGGCTATGATGATGATCACATCATTTCCTTTAAAAATGCAAAGGGAGAAACGATTGATGCGGTTGAAGTACGAACTGAAGACGCCATTTACCTGGTGAAGGTAAGTACACGTTTAGAAAACACTATGGCTAATTTTGATGAGGAAGATTATGATGACGACGACTTTAACGAGCCAATCGTAGACATCCCAGAGAAGGATAACGACGAAGAGGAAGATGATTAAGACCTTGATAAAGGTTTAAATTCCCCGAGTCTTTCTTTTATATAATACAATTTAGATGCCTGCGGTCTGTACATGTGGATGGCAAGTATATTTAAACATATATAAAAAAGGGAGTTTAAAATCTAAACTCCCTTTTTAATTTGTATTGAATGATTTAAAGATTAGGCATGCTGATAATCATGCTTTCCTTCTTTAATTTCTTCAATCAATTTATCATTAAATGCTGGTAGATCATCTGGTGTTCTACTAGTCACAAAACCTTCGTCTACTACCACTTCTTTATCTACCCAAAGCGCTCCTGCGTTCTCTAAATCTTTTTTAATAGATGGATAAGAAGTCATTGTTCTACCTTCTACAACTTCAGCATTGATCAAGGACTGAGGACCGTGACAAATAGCGGCTACGATTTTACTTTGCTTAAAGAAATCTCTAATAAATACCAATGCATCTTCATTGGTACGCAAATTATCTGGGTTTATTACTCCTCCTGGAAGTACTAAAGCGTTATAATCTTTAGCGCTTACTTTACTAACTTCCTTATCTACAGTAAAATCTTTACCCCATTTATCTACATCCCAACTTTTAATAGATCCAGATTTTATACTTACAATTTCTGCTGTAAAACCTGCTTTTTCTATCGCTTCCTTTGGCGATGTTAATTCACTTTCTTCAAATCCGTCTGTTGCTAAAATAGCTACTCTCTTTTCCATAATTTTTGTTTTTTTAAGCATTTATCCAAATGTAAAAACTATAAAAGAGAACCTGTATTAAAGGCATTTTAAATTAAAGTGTGACGAAGTTAATAAGCGTTAAAAGTGAATTATCTGCAATTTAGGATATCAATTTCAAATTTCAGTTATTGATTATCATTAGTTACACAGCATTTTTTATTTGCTAACCAAATTTTAAATCTCCAATAGAATTGAACTTTAATCAGTTCTCATTTTTATTCTTTTTAGAAATTCCCAGGTTCGATTTAAGTTTATCTATAATTCTTTTTTCCTCCTTTATCTGTACTTTTTTCTTCTCCAGCTTTTCCATTTCCTGATAAATTGCAGGTTCCCCATTTTTCCCCATCTCTATTTTTTCATTTTTTACAAGCGCATACTGCACGGTAAACTCGGCTCCGTAAAACATAATCATACAGGCATAATATACCCAAAGTAAAATCAAAACCACGCTGGATGCTCCGCCGTATACAGAAGTTGGATCACTGGTGCCAAAATAAAAGCTGATAAGATAATATCCTATTAAAAACAAAATGGTTGTAAGACTTGCACCCCAAAAAGTAGTTCTCCACTTAATCTTAATATCGGGAAGTATTTTAAAAATTGCCATAAATAAAGAAGTGATGACAAGAAAGGATATGATAAAGTTTGCGATACTCAACACGGCACCAGTAATATGAGGAGCACTTAATTGAATACTATCTTTAATAAGGTTTAATAATGCCGAAATTACCAGAGATACTAATAACAAAAGACCAACAACCAGGATCATCCCAAAAGAAATCGCCCGGTCTAAAAGTAATCCCCAAAAATTGTTACGTTTTTCCGCAACATTCCAAATATTATTCATGGCCAGTTTAAGCTGAACAAAAACTCCGGTAGCACCAAATAACAACATGCCTACGCCAAAAATGATAGCAAAAGTCGAGTCTTCTGAAAGCCATGCACTGGAGATCATCCCCTCTACGGCATTTGCGGTATCCCCACCAATAAACCTACTAATTTCTGAAGTAATTCTATCCTGTACAGTTGTTCTACTACCCAAAAAATATCCCGCTATGGTCACAACTATGATCAATAAAGAGGGTAACGAAAATAGCGCATAATAGGCAATAGTAGCACTACGCGAGTAAGGCTCGTTTTTATTCCAGCTGGTAAAAGCTCTGGCCATAAGCTTAAAGAATGACTTAATGGCTTTTAAGAATTTTGGAGGATTTTTCAAATGCCGTAACGTTCTTGTAAAATTTTTAAATGATGCATGGTATGTCCTACAATGATAAAGCCTATAGCCCTAGGAGTAGCTGAAGAACCATTCATTTGTCCTACTTGTTTTAACATGTCGTTTGTAAAAGAATCAAATAAAATTGAAGTCGATTTTCGTACCATTTCGAATTCTGTTTTAAAACTTTCCAAAGTCCGATTTTCAGCCCCAGAGCAAACTACATAGGCATCATGATCAAAACCAGATAGTGGTTGTGTTTCCCTTCTAGCGAGGCAAAGTGCTCTATACTGAAAAATACGTTCAACATCTATTAAATGTTGAAATACTTCAGCAACGGTCCACTTTCCTTCTTCATATTTAAAAGATAATTGTGCTTCTTCGATTCTCGCTAATCGTTCTGACACCTCTTTTAGGTTCTCTAAAAATAATATCCCCAAAGAAGTTTCTTTGGGGACACTTTTAATATAATTTTCATAGAACGAATTGTATTCCGAAGCATTTAACTGCTCTACTGTCATATATTACTTTGTTAAGCTGAATTTCTACTTGCATTAATATTACCGTATAAGGATCTGGTAACCATTTTTTCGAATTCATCCAATCGTTCGGTATCACCACTGTCCTGGAGCTTTTGTACCATTCTTAATGCATGTTGCTGAATAGTAAGCAATGGAAGAACGATACGCTCCCTGGCCTGAATCGAAGCCCTCATCGCAGGCTCATTTTCCATAAGCTCTTTGTAACCGGTCACTTTTAATAGCATTTCTTTGGAACGTATATACTCATCGTGAATAATTTGCCAGAATTCACCAAATTCTTCATCTTCCTTCATGTAGGCAGTCAATTCGAAAAAAGATTTGGTTAAACTCATCATACTATTTTCAAGCAAGGTTTTAAAGAAAATCGAATTATTATACAGTTGTTTTACTTTATCAAATTCTCCGTTTTCTTCGTATTTCTTTAATGCTGTACCTACACCAAAGAATCCAGGTACGTTTTGTTTTAACTGGCTCCAGCTACCTACAAAAGGAATTGCACGTAAATTATCAAGATTTAATGCATTATTATTTCTCTTTGATGGTCGGCTACCAATATTTGTTTTGGCATAATATTTAAGCGTACTCATCTTCTCTAAATAAGGAATAAATCTTGGGTGCGCTTTAAAGTCCATATAGGTATTATAGCTGGTCTCGGCCAGATTTACCATTGTTTTACGATCTTCATCAGACAAATTGTTTTTACCATGATTAAAAATCTCGTTAGACACTCCTGCACTTATTAATTGCTCCAGGTTATACTGGCAACTATCTTTAGTTCCAAAATTACTACTAATGGTTTGTCCCTGTACGGTTAACTGGATTTCTTCATTTTCGATAGCTGAACCTAGAGAAGCATAGAATTGGTGTGTTTTACCGCCTCCACGTGCTGGTGGTCCTCCACGCCCATCAAAGAAAGTGACTTTAATGTCATATTCTCTAGATATTTCGGTAAGTTCCTGTTTAGCTTTATAGATACTCCAGTTCGCCATAAGGTATCCCCCATCTTTAGTACCATCACTAAAACCAAGCATTATAGTTTGTTTGTTACCTCTACGCTCTAAATGCTCACGATATACAGGATTGCTATATAAAGTTTTCATTACCTCTGGTGAAGCTTTTAAATCTGGTACCGTTTCGAATAACGGAATTATATCGACACTTGGTTGATCCCATCCACAAAGTCTTAAAAATGCAAAAGGCTCTAAAACACTCTGCGGCACTTCACTATGACTAATAATATAACGGTTGGCTCCTTTTTCTCCATTAGTTTTCTGGATTTGTTTCATCGCATGGATGGAAGAAATAGTTGCTTTCCCCATTCCATCTTCACTATCAAACTCGTCTGCAGAGAGATTTCCGGTTACATTTGAGAGAATTTCAATTTGTTCTTTATCTGAAAGCTCTTTATAATTTTTAGGGATTAGGTTATCCCCTCTTTTTTCGCAAACGGCAATAATTTCTGAAAGTACCTCCTCATGAACCCCGCTATCCTGACGGATATCTAAGGTAGCCAGATGGTATCCAAATAAATTAACTTTATTTAAAAGATCATCTACTTCATCCAGGAATAACGATTGATGTTTGTTTATCAATACTTCTCTGATAGCATGTAACTTAACCTTTAGTTCTTTAAGTGGTAATTTAATGGTAGCGCTTTCCGAAACGGCACCATCATAAAGTGCTCTTTCAATTTCTTCAATGGTTTCATTTACCCCTTCAAAAGTCAATCTCCTTTTAAGTTTTCTGGCATCACGATAGTAACAAAACAATATAGTACTTTTAAGCCTTTTGGCCACCTGTAAGGTGATATCTGTAGTTACAAAAGGATTTCCATCACGGTCACCACCAGGCCAGAACCCTAATTCTATAATTTCATTGCCAATGCTATCACCATCAAACATATTTTGCTGGATATAGCTATATATTTTACTTACACTTTGATAAAATACATTTTCAAAATACCATATAAGACTTATGGCCTCATCAAGTGGCGTTGGTTTTTCTTTTTTAAAGAACGGTGTCTTACCAAGCTGAGATAAAAGTTGTTTTATCTTTACAAGATCATCGTTTTGAATGGCCTTATCAAGATCGGTAATGATTCCTAATACAGCGCCAGGATAAAATTGTGTTGGGTGAGCCGTTAAAGTTGGTCTAACCTTAAACCGGGTTAAAAACTCCCGTAGTTTTTCATTCTGATTTCGGGATTCAGACTCTTCTTTTATATTTCGAAGTGTCCCAATACCATCCATATTGTTAACGATAGGAAAAGCAGCATCTTCAATGGCGTCAAATAATACTACCTGTCTTTCGATATATTGTATGAACCTAAACAAAAGATCATTCATATCTTTTTCTGAAGGATCATCCAGATATTTCTTAAAAAATGCCTCTACGATTTCAGAGGGATTTTTATTCTCTTTAAATCCTTTTTCGCAAACTTCCTGAAAAAGTGGTAATAAAGATCCGGTTTTACGAATGTCATTAAATGGCAGGGTTAGAAAAAGACTGTTATAAATTTGATACTTAGAAAGAACATTTTCATTGAAACGTTCTAACTTAGGTTCTCTATGCATAATTTTTGGTATTTAGTTGTCTTAAAATTATAAAAAAACCCCTTCAAACAAAAGAGCTTAAAGGGTTTTTAATAAAAGTTTAGTATTCTCTCCTTACAGCTCTTTAAAAATAGAGTGCATTAAACGTTTTTTATCGTTAATACTTTCTTCTAAAGAGATCATGGTTTCGGTACGATATACTCCTTCAATATCATCTAATTGAAAGATAATTTCTTTAGCATGCTGTGTATTACGGGCTCTAACTTTACAGAAAACATTAAATTTTCCGGTAGTAACGTGAGCAACGGTTACAAAAGGAATTTCATTAATTCTTTCTAAAACAAATTTTGTTTGTGAGGTGTTTTTAAGAAACACACCTACATAAGCGATAAACGCATACCCAAGTTTTTGGTAATCCAGCGTTAACGAAGAACCTATTATGATTCCCGCTTCTTCCATTTTCTTTACACGAACGTGAACCGTACCGGCAGAAATTAAAAGCTTTTTAGCGATATCGGTAAACGGAGTTCTAGTATTCTCGATAAGCATGTCGAGAATCTGATGATCTGTTTCGTCTAATTTAAATTTGGCCATTTTCTTAACTTCTTTTTATTATATGAAGTTCAAAAATAATACAAAAACTTTGAAGTATTTATAATTTTTTGAAGAATTAATCACATTTAACCATTAATATTTCTCTATTTAAGAATATTTTATCAACTATAACGTTTTCGACTGGTGTTTTCCGCCCTTCTAATTCCAGTATTTTGCCTTCTCCATCAACCTCTTTATGACCATATTTGTCAATTTTATCCTCGATTTTTTCAATTTTCGGTATAAATTCAATCTTATTGCCGACCAATTTTTCTGAATATTGAATACTTACATCCTTAATACTATCTAATATCCTGACGTTTTTAATCAAAATATCATTGAAATTCTTAGCATTTTCAGGAATAGCAAAATAATCTTCTACGCTAAAATCCAAATAAGTACCTATTGCTATACTTCTTAATGAAGAAATTATACTTGCCACTACAAATTCTCTGGTCGCTTCACGCGTATAATCGTTGGGAAAATGACCTTCTTCAAATAAAACAGTCGGCACCCCTTCGCTTTGAAATGTATCTCCCGTACAATTAAGGTTAAATCCATCATCATAGCGTCCAATCTGCCCTGGTAACACCTCCTGCAAATCTGAAGCAATTTGCGCAATTATTTTCATGCTTTCGCTTCGCTTCGCGCTAAGATGACGTTCCTCATCTTCAGCAGGTGTTAAAAAAGACATTACTGCCGACTTATCCGTTAAACCGGCACTAAAGATGGTTCTTTGGCCATGCAGGTTTAAACAAAACTGCGGCTTCACCTCTTCAAATACTTTTCTAAGTAAACGGCTTTCTGGTTGCGTTAGATTTTGAGCATCCCTGTTAAGATCTACGTTGTTGTAATTAAACCGGGTATACTTTCTTGCTCCATCAGGGTTTAACATTGGAATACAATATAAACTGATATTATTTAAAATATCGCGGGTTTCTACAGTATCTAAATATATAAGCGCATTAATAACATCCAGAACGGCCCTGGTCGTTGTGGATTCGTTACCGTGCATTTGAGACCAGGCCAGAACTTTTATTTTTCCATTACCAATTCTAATAAGATGAATAGGCTCCTTATTTACAGAATAGCCAATTTTAGATAGTTCAACATCTTTTTCAAAATTATTCAGGATCGGTTGAATATGAGACTGATTGATATAACGGTCTTTTATTTGATTCAATTTAAAATCTGGATAACGATCCATGATTTCTTTAATAGGAGCTGCGTATTTCATGTTGACAAAAGTAAAAAACCTTTATTTTACAATTGTAAACAAGGTTCTATATCTTAGTTGTTTACAATTGTAATTTAGCCCTAGTGTGAAAAAGAAAACAATCTTGGATATACTCCAAGAATACAGTTTAAAACCCTTAATTTATTGTTTTTTAGTAAATTAAGTGCCTTTACTTAACCTTTAGCTTTATCAATACGAGCCAATTTACATTTGTAATTA
>CETA01125478.1_pt1 | contig 9879 bp, 10 predicted proteins | sample 531251 | NCBI WGS metagenome assembly CETA01 (sample SAMEA2622362, study PRJEB7988) | marine metagenome | biome: marine biome (ENVO:00000447); feature: mesopelagic zone (ENVO:00000213); material: "saline water (ENVO:00002010), including plankton (ENVO:xxxxxxxx)" | depth 380 m
AATTATGTAATGGATTGACCAAATATGTAATCGGAGCGAATATAGTAATTGATTCTTTTTTTGTTAAGGAGCCGTTTAATTATGTTTAGATATGCTTTTTTGGTTTTAAGTACAGTTTTTCTTGTTTCCTGTGCTCAACTTGGATCAATAGTCCAATCAGGTAATACACAAAATGAAGAAATTAATCCTTTCGCTAATGAAATAACTGAAGAAGAAATTTTAAACCAATTTAGTGATGTCCCTTTTCCGCCAGATACAATTCTAGATCTAACCAAGTCTGTTGTAGTCGGAGCCGAAGAAAATTGGTTTGGGCAAATCTTTTTCAATTCTAATAGGAGTTCAAATGAAGTCTTTTCCTATTTTAAGGACCATATGCCTGATACAGGATGGTTTTTAATTATGGAACAACAAGGCAATCAGATTTTCCTTGTTTATGAGAAAGATCTTAGAGTGGCGATAGTAAATATAGCTCGAAAAAGGGCTGGCTCAGAGGCTATTCTTGCTGTGGGACCTAGAGCACAATAATTTTATTCAATTGTCGCTACACATTGTTCTTCATCAACTTCGTCACCTTCATTAATATTTATTGATGTTATTTTTCCATCAGATGGTGAAACAATTGGAATCTCCATTTTCATAGATTCAAGAATAACTAGAACATCATCCTTATTTACAGTGTCTCCAACTTTTTTTTCTATCTTCCAAACTAGTGCTTTTATTTGTGATTTAACTTCCATGTTTCTTCTCTATTGGTATAGGGGAGGGTACTGAATTAATGAGTTTTTTTGTGTATTCTTCCTTGGGAGAACTAAATAAGTCTTTAGAGTTATTCTTTTCAATTATTTTTCCTTCATGCATTACTATAACATTATCACTTATATTTTTTATAACAGAAAGGTCATGACTGACAAATACCATAGTTAAATTATAATTTAATTTAAGTTCATCTAATAAATCTAAAATCTGAGACTGAACAGATAAATCAAGCGATGAAACGGGTTCATCACATATTAAAACCTCTGGCTCATTTATTATAGCCCTAGCAATACCTACTCTTTGACATTGCCCTCCTGATAATTCATGTGGATATCTATTGTACAGATCTTTTGACAATCCAACTTTATCCATTACAGATATGACTTTAAAAGCTTTATCGACTGATGATAGATCCTTATTAAAAATTTCGACTGGCTCTTTAATTATGTTGCCTATATTCATCCTTGGGTCCAAACTTCCATAAGGGTCTTGAAAAATTATCTGTATTCTTTTTCTCAATGACTTTAATTCTTTTGCATTATAATCATCAAGATCTTTATTAAACCATTTAATATCTCCTGAACTTTTATTATTCAAATTTGTTATAGTTCTGCACAATGTTGATTTTCCACAACCAGATTCTCCAACAATACCCAATGTTTCTCCTTTTTGAATATCAAAGGTAACATCATTAATGGCTTCCAAATAAATATTACTCTTAAAAAAATTATTTTTAATTAAAAATTTACATCTTAGGTCTTTTACTTCTAATACAGTATTGTTCATATTAATCTCAATTTAACCATTCAGGAATACATGATAGAAGGTGTTTAGTGTATTCTTCTTTAGGTTCTTTCAATATTTGATTACACGAACCTTTTTCTATTAATTTACCTTCATTCATAACCATTATATCATCTGACACCTCGGCAATTACCCCAATGTCATGAGATATTAAGGCTATGGTTATATTTTTATTCAACTTAAGCTCATTAAATATATTCAATATATCTTTTTGAGTTGTTACATCTAGGGCTGTTGTGGGTTCATCAGCAATAATTAAGGAAGGACTACACATCAGAGAAATACCTATCATTACTCTTTGTTTCATTCCGCCGGAAAGTTCATGAGGATATTTTTGCATGATATTTTCAATTCTAGGCATTCTAACAATACTTAAAATATCCTTAGCCTTTTTAAGGGCTTCTTTTTTACTGGTTTTTTCATGATAAACTAATGCTTCAATCATCTGATTGCCAATTTTCATATGTGGAGTAAGACTAGTCATTGGATCTTGGAAAATAAAGCCAATTTCTTTCCCTCTTAATTTTGATATCTTTTTTGAATCTTTGCCTAATAAATCTATCCCTTTAAAGAAAGCACTCCCATCACAAGCCCCATTGTTTGATAATAAGCCCGTAATTGAAAAGAAAGTTTGCGTTTTCCCAGATCCGGATTCACCAACTATTCCAAGGCACTTACCTTCATTGATGTCGAATGAAATATTCTTAACTGCACTGAATAAACCTTCAGGAGTATCAAACCTTACTGATAAATTAGTTACTTTAAGGATTTCGTTCATTAAAAAATTAATACTCTTTTGGGTCTAAGGCATCTCGTAAACCATCACCTATAAAATTTAATGATGCCAAGGTTAGAACCATAAAAGTTCCAGGAAATATTAAAAGCCACCATGCAGTTTCCATATCCCTTGATCCCTCAGATATTAAAACTCCCCATGAAGTAAGAGGCTCTTGTACGCCTAGGCCTAAAAATGAAAGGAAACTCTCCAATATAATAACTGCCGGAACCATAAGGGTTATGTAAACAATGATTGGTCCGGCTAAATTAGGGATAATGTGTTTAACTATAATGAGAAAAGTTGACTGACCCAAAGCTTTGCTGGTTTCTATGAATTCTTTTTCTTTCAATGAGATTGTTTGCCCTCTGACAATTCTTGCCATGGTAAGCCATTCCACTGCTCCAATAGCAATAAATAATAAATAAATATTTCTTCCAAAAACGACCATTAGAATTATTACAAATATTAGGTAGGGCATAGCATAAAGGATTTCGACAATACGCATCATAACTATATCAATTTTACCGCCTAGATATCCTGAAATTGTTCCATAAGTAACTCCTATAAAAACACTCACTAAAGTGGCAATAACACCTATTGTAAGACTAAGTCTTCCTCCGTATAAAATTCTCACGAGTAAGTCTCTCCCGTTTCCATCGGTACCAAAATAATGACCATTCTGAAGGTTTGGAGCTTGATATATTGCATCCCAATTAGTTTGATCAAATTTGTATTGTAAGAATAGAGGTCCAAATAAAGAGAATAAAAGGATTATTGACAAAATAATTAAACCGGTAACTGCGGCCTTATTTTTAAAAAGTCTTCTTCTTGCATCCGACCAAAGTGATCTTCCTCTAACAGAAAGAGCAGATTTCAGAATTTTTTCTTTTCTTTCTCTATCTAATAAATCAAAATTCATTTTAATTTCACTCTTGGGTCTAGAAATGCTCTTAGAATATCAGAAAATAATATAAGAATAATGAGAAGGGTAGCATATAGAATCATCACACCACTTACTAAGGTGTAATCTCTTTGAAGGGCCCCCACAACGAAATATCTTCCTATCCCTGGTAATCCAAATATTTGTTCTATTATTATTGAACCTGTCATTAAACCCGCAGATGCCGGAGCTAGATAGTCTATGATTGGAAGAATTGATTCCCTTAAAACATGTTTCCTAATTATAATCTTTTGAGAAAGACCCTTCGATCTTGCAGTTTTAATAAAATTTGAATTAAGGGTTTCAATAGTACTAGCTCTCATCATTCTAGAGATTACTGCAATTTGAGGTAGTGAAAGAGCTGTTATAGGTAAAATTAGATTTAGAATATTTCCATTATTCCAGCCAGAAATAGGAAGTAGACCCAAATAAAGTCCAAAGAAAAGCGATAGGATAGGGGCTAAAACAAAACTAGGGACACAAATGCCAATTAAAGAGACACTCATAATAATGTGATCAAAATATGTGTTTCTTTTAATTCCTGCTACAGTTCCTAGAAAAACACCCAAAAAAAGGGCTACAATTATGGAGGACAGACCTAAAGTAAGGCTAACCGGAAAACCGCTCAATATAAGTTCATTCACTGTAAAATCTTTGTATTTAAATGAAGGGCCAAAATCACCCTTAGTTATATTTGAAACATAAATTAGAAATTGTTCCGGTATCGATTTATCAAGATTATAAGCAGCTTGAATATTTTTTTCTATTTCCGGTGGAAGTGCTCTTTCGCTAGTAAATGGACCACCTGGAGCCAATCTCATTAAGATGAAAACAAATGCTATTATTACTATTAGGGTAGGTATAGCCACCAATAATCTTTTGATAATAAGTTTAATCATTTGCGCATAATATATATTATGTATAAATTAATATACCTTATACCTCTATTTTAAAGTTTAAACTATCATAAGAAGGAAGCACATTATTAGGAAGGTTTTCAAGAAGATAATTATAGTCTAAATCTATATGCATATTAGTAAGATAAGCTTTTTTTGTTTTATACTTTTTGATCCAGTTGAGCGTCTGATCTAAATGGGTGTGAGTTGGATGAGGTAAATGTCTTAATGCATCTATTATCCAATAATCTAAATTATAAAGGTATTTTAGTGATTTATCATGAAAACCTACTACATCACTTGAATAAGCTATATTATTGAATTTGAAACCAATAGAATCAATATTTCCATGTTTCTGTAAGAAAGGAAGAAAACTAATTTCTCCACCAGATCCAGATATAACAAATTCCTTAAATAATTCGATTCTATTTTCTTCTAATATTGCCGGATAACCAGACTTTTCACCATCTTTAAAGCAATAATCGAATCTTGGTATTAGTCTTTTTGATGTTTCTTTATCCAAATATACAGGTACTCTTTTCCTGTTTCTTAACGCAAAAGCCCTTAAATCATCTATTCCTCCTGTTTGATCGGCATGATCATGAGTATAAAGAACAGCATCCAAATTAATTACCTTTGCGTTTATTAATTGTTGTCTCATATCAGGTGAAGTATCGATTAAAACAGTGGTTTTTCCTTCTTTTGACGTCTTTTCAATTAACAAAGAGCATCTTGTCCTTATATTTTTTTTTTCATTAGGATCACAACTACCCCAATCACCTCCAATCCTCGGAACTCCGCCAGAAGACCCACATCCTAAAATGGTAATTTTGAGTGTTTCAGCCATAGATATGTTCTTTTTTTGCTTTTTTAAAGATTTTAAGAAAATTACTAGTAGTAATATTGAAAAAATCTTTTTCTGATACCTGATAAAAATTAGCTAAATATTTTGCTGTATGAACTACATTTGATGGTTCATTCCTTTTGCCTCTTACAGGTTCAGGTGAAAGATAGGGAGAATCTGTTTCAACAATTATCCTGTTTAAAGGTAAATTCTTGATAGTTTCTCTGAGCTCACTAGCATTTTTAAATGTAACTATTCCTGATAATGATATATAAAATCCGAGTCTTAAAGCAACTTCCGCCATTTTTTGTCCTGCAGTAAAACAATGGATTAGACCATTGAATTTTCCTCTTTTGTATTCACTCTCTAAGAGTCCGCAAGTTTCCTCATCTGCATCCCTGGTGTGAATTATTAAAGGTAATCCAGTTTCTCTAGAAATTTTTATGTGTTTTTTAAACAGGTCTATTTGAATCTCTTTTTCTGAATTTTCATAAAAAAAATCCAATCCGGTTTCACCTATACCAATAACTTTATCATGTTTTGTTAAATCAATAATTCTGTCTTCAGAAATATTTTTATGCTCGGAAGCTGAATGTGGATGAATACCAATACTACAATAGATATTGTCGTATTTTTCAGACAAATTAATAATTGAATCAAATTCTTTTTCTTGTGTTGAGATAACTACTAATCCCTTTACACCAGCATCAAAGGCTCTTTCAATCACTTGATCAATATCGTCTTTATAATCGTCAAATATCAAGTGACAATGACTGTCTACTAGAAAATTTAAATTATTTTCCATTATGGACAGTTATGCCTTTCGAAACTAAAATTAGCAAATAAATTAGAGATTAAATAAGAATGATTAAAATAAATGTAATATCCGATACAGTTTGTCCTTGGTGTTATATAGGAAAAAAACAACTTGATTCAGCTTTAGATCAGAGAAAAAATATAGAATTTTCTGTTACATATAAACCCTTCCAGTTAGACCCTACGATGCCATTAGAGGGGGTAGATAGAAAGAAATATATCGAACGAAAATTTGGTGAAAAAACCGCTAAAGAAATTGGTGTAAGAATTTCCCAAGCTGGTGATGAAGTGGGAATAAAGTTTAATTATGATAAGATAGATATAACGCCTAATACTTTTAATAGTCACAGGTTGATAAGGTGGTCCCTACCCTATAACAAACAGTCAGAATTATTAGACTTTCTCTTTATTGCTTATTTTGAAGAAGGAAAAAACATAGGTGACACAGATATTTTATTACAAATATCTGAGGAATTGAACTTGAATAAAAATGACATAAAGGAATCTTTTCTTAATGATATAGATCGTAAGGAAGTTGAGGCAGAAGAATGGTCTTTTAGAGATCTTGGAATTGCAGGTGTACCAACATATATTATCAATAATGAAATAATTATAACTGGCGCCCAGTCATCTGATAATTTTGTCAAATTGTTTGATAAAATTGCGTCTTAACTTACAGAGAGCTAAAAATGGATAAGATTATACAAAAAAATATTCATGATGGAGAAATTTGTATCATCACACTTAATAGGCCTGACGTTCTTAATAGCCTAAATAGACCTTTAGTTGAAGCAATATTGAAAAACATTGAAGAGTGTCAAGATGACAAATCCATTCGTTCAATAATTTTAACTGGCAATGGCAGAGGGTTCTGCGCTGGAGCAGATTTAGCTGGAGGAGATTGGCCTATTGAAGAAGGATGGTCATCGGGGAAAAGTACCGCTAATGCTATGGAGGTTGGTTTTAATCCGCTTGTTCGATCAATAGTTAGTTCAAAAAAACCGGTAATATCAGCTATTAATGGTATAGCGGCAGGCGGAGGTGTTGGTTTAGGATTGTGTGCGGATATAGTTATTGCCGCTGAATCAGCTAAATTTAAATTAGTTTTTGCTCCACAATTAGGAATTATCCCCGATGTTGGTGCATCATGGTTGGTTCCTAATCTTGTAGGAAGAGCAAAAGCAAATGGCCTTGCTTTACTGGGAGATGATCTCGATGCAAAAACTGCTTATAATTGGGGTTTGATATGGAAATGTGTTCCAGATGATGAATTATTAGATATAGCAATATCAATAGCAAAAAGAATATCTGATAGCGCAATAAGAGGGTTAAAAGCAGTTGTGGCTGCACATGATCACGCTCTTATTTCAACACTAGATCAGCAACTAGATTATGAAAGAGACACACAAGAGTATTTTTGTGATCAAGACGAGTTTAAAGAAGGTGTTAAAGCTTTTATTGAAAAAAGAAAACCGAACTTTAGAGATATAAAAAATGTAGATCATATAAATATATCTAGGAAGTCAGTTAAAGAATAATTGACTAAAAACGAAAAATTATAAAAAATAATTCCATCACAACCTGTTTAGCTCTACAAGGTCTTCTAAATTTTTATTAAGAGATTCAATTATATTTAAATTATTAGGGTTTTTGAAAAATATCCTATCATTAGGTTTAAATTTTACTTTTGAATCTGAATAAGAAACATAATCAATAAGCGCATCAGTATTTTTAAAGAAATTATCTTTAAATTTAATTAAATGACCGTCTTTTCCTGATTCAATTTTTTCTATATTGATACTTTTACATATAATTTTAATTAGTATTATTTCTAATAAAGCCTTTACCTCGTTAGGTAAATTTCCAAACCTATCGACTAACTCAATTCCTATTTTTTCAACTTCGTAGTTTTCTGTTATTACTGACAATCTTCTGTAAAAATCCATTCTTATATTAATATCTTCGATATAAGTTTCAGGTATAAACGTAGATAAATTAAGTGAAATTTTAGGAGACCACTTATCTTTAATTTCTTTTTGAGGATTATCTTTCATCTCTAAAACCGTTTCTTGGAGCATCTCTTGGTATAACTCCAGGCCAATTTCTTTTATATGACCGGATTGTTCTTCGCCCAATAGGTTTCCTGACCCTCTTATATCCATATCATAACTAGCAAGATTAAACCCAGCTCCTAGAGAGTCGAGAGACTGGAGCGCCTCTAACCTTTTTAATGCATTTGATCCAAGTAAATTTTCTTTCTCATAAGTTATTAATGAATAGGCCTTAACATTAGATCTCCCTACCCTTCCTCTTATTTGATATAACTGAGAAAGACCAAATAAATTAGATTTGTGAATGATCAGTGTATTAGCGTTGGGGATATCTAGACCAGATTCTATTATGCTCGTAGATACTAAAATATCGTATTCACCTTTATAAAAATCATTAGTTCTTTCTTCCAATTGTTTTGAAGGCATTTGACCATGAGCAACTACATAATTTAAATCAGGAAGATGATGATCTAGTAAATCTGTAACAGATTTTATATCGGATATTCTTGGAACAATATAAAAGCTCTGACCTCCTCGATACCTTTCTCGCATTAAAGCTTCTTTGATAACCAAAGTATCATTTTCAAAAATAAAAGTTCCTATGGACCTTCTATCAACTGGAGGAGTAGCAATTATTGATAAATCTCTTACGCCTGTCATAGCTAATTGTAAGGTTCGAGGTATGGGAGTTGCCGTTAAGGTTAATACATGTATATCGGATTTAATCCTCTTTAAGTGTTCTTTATGGCTGACACCAAAATGTTGTTCTTCATCAACAATTAAAAGACCTAGATCCTTAAAATTAATTTTCTTTGATAATAATGAATGTGTCCCTATTGTGATGTCTGAAACACCATTTGTGATTTCTTCAATGACCCTTTTTTTATCAGAAGACAATCTAGATAACTCATTAACGCGTATTGGAAGATTAGAAAAACGATCTAAAAATGTTTGAAAGTGTTGTCTTGCTAACAACGTTGTTGGCGTTAGAATGGCAACTTGCTTACCCTTCATCGCAACTAGGAAGGCTGCTCTTAGTGCAACTTCGGTTTTGCCAAAACCAACATCGCCACATATTAAACGGTCCATGGGTTTTCCCGATTTCAAATCTTGAATAACATCTTCAATAGAATTTGTTTGGTCTTCAGTTTCTTCATACGGAAATCTTGAACAAAATTCATTATAAAATTCATCAGGCGATTCAAAAATATCGGCCTTTGAGAGATTTCGTTTTGCCGCAATTTCTATAAGATCTTTTGCTAAGAGTTTTATTTTATTTTTAATTTTAGTTTTTTTCTTTTCCCAATTACCTCCTCCCAGTTTGTCTAATAATACATCCGAACCCTCAGAGCCATATTTTGTAATTACTTCTAAATTTTCAACAGGCAGGTATAGTCGATCATTATTAGAATACTTCAATAATAAACATTCATGTTTTGATTTTTCAATCTCGATAGTTTCTAAATTTTCAAATCTTCCAATTCCGTGATCAATATGAACAACATAATCTCCAGGAATTACATTGGATAATTCCTTGATAAATTTCTTGGCTTTATTAGTTGATCTTTGTCTATAAAATTTTTCTCCAAAAATATCTTGTTCAGAAATACATACATATTCGTCTATTTCAAAACCGTCACTTAGAGGAATTACAGATATTTTAACTTTTTCTATGTCTCCCTCAGCATATTCTTTCCAGTTGTTAATTTCAGTTGATTCAATCTTATGATTATCTAAAATTTGACCAAGTCTGGATAATGAGCCTCTACTAGAACATGCAATTAATATTTTTTTTTCTTCTTTTTTAAAATTACTTATATCATTCTTAAGTTTGTCAAAATCTATTTGATTGGTTTCTTTATTTTTTAAATATTTGGTAATTTTCTTACCAAAAAAATTTAAACCTTCTGGTTCATTGAAAGGTGAAAAATATATTCTTTCAAATTTAGAGATAGAATGATTATATTTATTAATATTTAAAAAAAGCTTGCCTG
>CETA01051065.1_pt1 | contig 9857 bp, 11 predicted proteins | sample 531251 | NCBI WGS metagenome assembly CETA01 (sample SAMEA2622362, study PRJEB7988) | marine metagenome | biome: marine biome (ENVO:00000447); feature: mesopelagic zone (ENVO:00000213); material: "saline water (ENVO:00002010), including plankton (ENVO:xxxxxxxx)" | depth 380 m
GTCGAACCTGCCTATCAATCTGAATTTGATTCCGCAAAAGAAAGCGGACTTGAAACACAGGTTTTTAGTTTCGAAAAACTGACTGATGGAAATGTGAATGCTACGCTAAAATTCATCGAAAACGATGAATCTAAAGAATATGGAATTTATCATGGCTGGATGACGAAGCCAAAGTTTTACGAGCAATTGTACAATGAACTTTTAAAGAAAAACATTCAGTTAATCCATGATTCGACTGAATATGAATATGGTCATTATTTACCAAACTCTTATAACAAAATTGCGGGAGAAAAACCAAAATCAAATTGGACTAAAGATTTATCAAATGCAAACATCATTGAACTCACCAATGAATTTGGAGATCAACCAATAATCGTAAAAGAGTTTGTAAAATCTGAAAAACACAACTGGAATGATGCTTGTTTTATCCTTAATGCTGCTGACAAAATTAAAGTGAAAAAAATAGTCCACAGATTTTTGGAGCTACGAAGTGATTATCTAAATGAGGAAATTGTTTTTAGAGAATTTGAAGATTTGGAATTTCTGACGGATCACTCAAAAAGTACAATGCCGTTAACAAAAGAATTTAGAATTGTATACTTGAATAAGCATGTAGTTCAAATTTTTAATTATTGGGAAGAAGGAAGTTATGACGCTGAAAAACCAGACATTGATTTCTTTAAAAAGACTGCAAAAAGAATCGATAGCGACTTCTTCACCATGGATGTTGCAAAAAAGAAAAATGGAGGTTGGATAATAATGGAATTAGGAGATGGACAAGTTGCCGGACTTCCTGAGGATGGAAATAGTAATGAATATTACCAACAAATAAAAAACAAAGTTTAAAAATGGCTATAAGTCAGTGCTTATTCTCATTTTACGAAGATCTTTTCGGGGTTTTCAGTTTGTTGTCTATTAGCAGTAGAGTGAAGTGCTAACACTAGCAAGAATTAAGCAATTTAAAACATAATCTATTTATAATTCAAACAAATAATAATGAAAAAACCTATCTATTCAATTTCTCTTTTATCTGCTTTAATTTTGACATTTGGCTGTAGCAATGATTCAGTCTCAGAAGAGTTTGATGATGCTAACGGAGATACTGAAAAAAAATTAATAAGCTCTGTAGCCATAATTTCAGCTCAAGATCCTCAAGACGATAAAACCATTTCATTATCGTATACTTCAGATGGTTCCCTAAATACCATAAATAACGGTATCGAAACTGGTATATTCACTTATAATAATGATGATGAATTAACTAATATTAAAGGAGGAAGTGATAATCTTAATATTTTTGAATTATATGAATCTCCATATAACGCATTTGAGACAGGTAAAGTTCTAGTTTATGACGATAACGGAAACCCTACAAAGATTGAGTTTTATGAAGAAGAATATTATATTGATTCGGATAGCTATGTTACCAAAATTTATACAGCAGATGTCTCTTATGATGATACTCACAATCCTTATTTTTATACTTTAGAGGCTGCTGGTATCATCGAGGTTTTAGATGGTGTACGATTAAACTTTGGCATCCAGCCACAGGTTCCAGAAATTTTAAAGGCAAGGATGTTTTTCCCTGTGAATAACCCCTCTCAGATTATCTATAAAAATGAAGAAGGTGATGTTGTTTATACAATCAATGCCAACTATGTATATGATAATGATAACTATCCAACATCGGCTAAAATAACAAAAGTCTCCATAGAACATTCTGAACAACATACTTATTCTACCATATTTGAATATGTAAACTAACAAAATTACCACAACCGGCGTTCGTGTGGCTATTACAGCTAAATACGAACGCCGTATTGACTGCCGCTAAACTTCTCTGGAAAAATAGCTGTTTTAGCTTAAACTATATTGGACGTTAAGCCTCTGTTTATGAATAGTCACTCGATTATCAAATGTAATGGGCTAACCCGTTCAAAAAACCACTGAAATTTATGTGCACACAGCCACAAATACTTTTAAAACAATAAAAAATCTACTAGATTAGTGTTTTAACTAAAATGGATATAACACAGCTTGTTGTGCTATCCATACGTTGTACACAATACTCCAAAAATGCCGAGAATCAAACTTAAAACTGAAATAAAAGCCGACAGAAATATCGTGTTTGATTTGTCTCGAAGTATCGATTTGCACAAAATATCGACCCGACAAACTAATGAAGAAGCAATCGCTGGAAAAATGAGCGGATTAATTGGAATAAATGAAAGTGTAACTTGGAGAGCTAAACACTTTGGAATCTATCAAAAATTGACTTCCAAAATAACGGAATATGATAGACCGAATTACTTTGCGGACGAAATGGTTAAAGGAGCGTTTGCGGAATTTAAGCACGAACATCACTTTGCGGAATCGAATCGCGGAACATTAATGACTGATTTTTTTGATTACAAATCGCCTTTTGGTATTTTAGGAAAGTTAGCGGACAAGCTGTTTCTTAAAAAATATATGACTGAATTACTAACTGAAAGAAACCGAATTGTAAAAGATTTTGCAGAATCTAACAAATGGAAAGAAGTGATAAAATGAAAATCGGAATTAAAATATTAATCCTATTTCTGATTTTGAATTTGCTTTCTTGCAAAGGAACTGCTCAAGAAACGGATACTAAAAATATCGCTACTGAATTTGACTTCTCAACTATTGAAAAGTTCAGAGAAACGAAGCTTAAAGGTCAAATAATAAATGACTATGGTCGTATTTTCAGTCCTTCAGAGCGGAAAGAACTATCGGATATTATTTATGATTATAACATTGAAACAACTCGACAAATAGTTGTTGTTACAGTTGACAGTATTTCCCCTTATTCCGATATTCAAAAATTTGCGACTGACTTAAGCAATTATTTGGGAGTTGGAGACGCTGAAAAAAACAATGGACTGACAATTGTTATGTGCAATCCTTGTAGAAAAATAGGAATTGCAACTGGAACTGGAACCGAACTGATTTTGACAAACGATATCTGTAAAAAAGTAATTGACCAAACCATAATTCCCGAATTAAAGAATGGTAATTTCTATGTCGGAATTAAAAACGGAGTAATTGATTTAATAGAAAAATGGGAATAAAAGTACTGTGTACAACAAAGCTCTGAGTTAAAAATCAAATCATTTTAGCTCAATTTTGAAATAAAACCTTCATCATAGGGCATTCCGCTTTTTGCAATTGCGAAGGCCTGTTTCAAAAGCTTGTTGGTCACTGCAATCAATGCTAGTTTTTTGCTTTTTCCTTTTCCCACAATCCGCTCATAGATTTCCCTGCAGGCCTTATTTACAGGCTGAAAATGCACATAGGAACAAGAGGTTACGAAGTTTCTGGTTCCCTACCTTACTGATTCTGCTCCGTCCCTTTACACTAGTTCCTGATTGACGTATAGTTGGTGTAATTCCGACATAGCTACATAATTGCCCTGCTTTAGCAAATTTATTAAAGCCATCGGTGATTATGATTAAAAACAAAGCCGTCTTTGTTCCTAGCCCAGGTATCCCTTTTAACAGCGTAAGCTGACCTTGTAGGTCTTGTTTTACTAATAAGAGTAATCGCTCTTCCAAAGCGTTAATCTCCTTGTTCAAGTGTTTTAAATCTCTGGTAAGAGATTGATAAACTACTCTTGAGGGAATGCCTAAAATTTTCTCCCCGTGAAGATTATTTTTTGTAGCGGTACGTTTTTTAGGTAGTTGTCAAGGAGTCGAAAAAGCTGTAAGCACTCTGCCTGTGATTCTGTCAGTGCGTTATAAAGCGGCACTTCATTTACTTTTCCGTACGCACAGATGGCTTTGGCATCGCTCTTGTCCGTTTTAACCTTTGCCAATTTCATTTGGATAAAACGCTTTACTGACAAAGGATTCACTACCGATACGGTAATGCCGTTTTTGAAAAGAAACTGAGCAAGCCTATAGTGATAATAGCCTGTAGCCTCCATTACTACTAGTGATCCAACAGCTATGCTTTTTAAGAATGAAACAAAGCCTTTACTCGTGTTTGAAAACTGGTGGTGTATATCACCTGAATCTACTACATCAAAGACATCTTTACTGATGTCTACCCCATAAATTTTGGTATATTTATTCATATAAAAAAAATGACGAAAGGACAGTCTACTTTGGTTTTACCAACTTAAAAACGAGATCCTGGTCTCAGAGAACTAAACGAAATTAAAGTAGAAAAGAGCGGGGATTATCAATGTTGACGGAATCAAAAGTTCCAACGGTAACCTTAACCTTACTCCGCTCTTTTGTGCTTTCAGGTTAACTATCAAAATTTAGAGAATTTAAACTTCAGTCGGTTCATCTCAAATTACGGGTATTATGGAAAAAGTGTAATTTTAGAAACAAGGAATGAAAATGGTTAAGCCGACAAGTCCGTGTCCCTACTCCCGCAACTTGCGATAGTGTGCCGAGCAAACAATGACCGGCAATAAATAGTCATTGTGAACTATAATTAAGATGGTAGAATCGACCTACCGGTGTCGTCTTATAGGAGAAGGCATCAAACCAACCAAAGATGCTTTGGTAAAGAGCCAAGGTATTGAGCGTTTAGGAAACGGCCAGTCAAGAATTGGTCAGGTATGATTAAGAGAGATGAACAAAAGTGAACCCCTTCTGAGGTGTCGAGAAGTTGCTACATCCTGTCAAAAGCCACGAAGTATCGCACGGGGTTAAAGAGTATAGCAGTTACCTATTTATTGGCTATACGGCAGGCGTCATTCAGGGGGCATGACTCTTATTCAGGCTTAGTTATGGAACTCGGGAACCTGACTATAGATGCTAAGGGAAATACACAATAGGCTCAACCTAGAGGTAGAATACCAATGCTGTTTTCAGGGACGGACTAACCCGTAGTAGCAATGAAGTTCCTGTAATGGGAATAGAGCAAAGGGGTTAGGTTATACAGTTACGTTACATTTAACAACTCAGTTTTGAGGATGACTTTATGCAATGAAACAAAATCAATACCTATAAGCAAAGCTATGATATGGCAAGCTTATAAAAGAGTGCGCGCCAACAAAGGAAGTGCAGGGATCGATACAGTAAGCATTGAGCAATTCGATGAGAGTTTATCAAAGAACCTGTACAAACTTTGGAATCGTATGGCATCGGGAAGTTATTTCCCCCCTGCGGTCAAAGAAGTGGAAATCCCGAAAAAGGATGGTAAAGTCCGTAAATTAGGGATTCCTACGATAAGTGACCGTATCGGGCAAATGGTGGTAAAAATGTACCTGGAGCCCCGTTTAGAAAATGTATTCAATCCAAACTCCTACGGATATAGACCAAACAAAAGTGCCCATCAGGCACTTGAACAGGTCAGGAAAAACTGTTGGAAAATGGATTGGGTTATTGATCTGGACATTAAAGGTTTTTTTGATAACATTGACCATCATAAAATGATGCTTGCTATAGAAAAACACGTTCCTGAAAGATGGGTTAGGTTATATATAGCACGTTGGCTCGCAAGTCCAGTAATGACAAAGTCGGGAAATTTAGTCTCTAACCAGGGAAGAGGAACTCCCCAGGGAGGGGTTATAAGCCCATTACTGGCCAACCTTTTCCTTCACTATGGTTTAGATAAATGGCTGGAACAGAACGACAATACGGTGAAATTCACACGGTATGCCGATGATGTGATTGTGAACTGTAAAAGTCAAAAGCACGCAGAGCAAACACTTGAAGCTATCAAAAGCAGGATGCATCAAATTGGTCTGGAGTTACATCCAGAGAAAACCAAAATTGTATACTGTAGAGATTACCGAAGGCAAGAAAAGTATTCCAATGTGAAGTTTGATTTTCTAGGTTATTCTTATCAACCTAGAACTACAAAATCGAAGAAATCAAACGGACTCTATCTTGGCTTTGATTGCGGCATAAGTATAAGTTCGAGGAAACGAATTGCAGATAAACTTGAAGAATTGAAAGTAGAGCGAATGACTTCTGATCGTATAGTAGGAATTGCTGCCATTCTCAATCCAATGATTAGGGGATGGGTGAACTACTATGGTAAATTTAGAAGGTCAATGCTACACAAAGTCTTCAAGTTATTGAATAATCGAATCGTGAAATGGGCAAGAAAAAGGTATAAACGTTACAAAACCAGTATAAAACGTGCCTATCAATGGTTTGAAAGGATTAAGGAACAATATCCAAAACTATTTTATCATTGGCAGGTGGGATTTGTATGGTAATTTGTAATTTAGATTGTATAACAAGAGCCGTATGATGGGAGACTATCACGTACGGTTCTGTGAGAGGCTTGGGGTGAAATTCCCCTTGTCTACTCGACACCGTAACCGTTGTGTGTAAGCTTGGAAAAAAGCTACGACCGAAAAAATTTCACGATAATGTCCAAAAGCGAAAGCCTTAATTGTCTTTAGAATAAATCAATACTTTTAAAAAATGAAACAGTTTTTATTATTACTACACGAAGACATTGAAAAAATGGAAAATTTATCACCAAAGGAAATGGAAGAATTAGCGAATGCTCATATGACTTGGGCTGAAAAATTAGCTGAATCAGGACATTTAATTTCGGGAGATGGACTACAACAGAAAGGTGTTTTGATTTCGGGCAAAAATTCAGTTGTCAAAGACGGACCTTATTTGGAATCGAAAGAAATAATTGGAGGTTATTATCTTTTACAAGCCCAAAACTTGGAAACAATCGTAGAACTTACCAAAGAATGTCCTTGTCATTTTTGGGGTGGAACAACCGAAATTAGACAAATTATGGATATGGCAGATTATGAGCAATCCAACTGCTGAAACTAATTACCGAGCGATATACGGTAAGCTTTTTTCGACTCTGACTCGCCAATTTGGGATACGATATTTTTCAGAAATCGAAGATGCTATCCAAAACAGTTTTTTAAAATCGGTAAAGAATTGGAAGCCCAATAATACACCGAAAAAGAAAGAGGATTGGCTCTACATAACGGCAAAGAACGATTTGTTGAACCAGTTAAAACGTAACAATAAAACAACTGATTTAGAAGTTTATCAAACAACAAGTTATTCCGAGCCGAAAACAAATGATTTGCGTTTAGAAACAATATTTCTTGTCGCTTCATCAAAAAATATTTCTCAACAAGCTAAAATAGTTTTTGTATTAAAAAACATCTTTGGACTAAACGTTCGGGAGATTTCTGAAAACACGTTACTTGGCAACGAAGCCATTTACAAAATGGTCAAAAGGGCTAAAAATTCGCTCCAAAACGAATACAAATACCGACAGATTTCGGACATCATTAAAACCATCGGAAAAGAAGAAATTTCTACAGTCGAAGAGATTTTATATGCTGTTTTCAATTCGGGTTTCGATTCGTTCAACGAAAAACAAAAATCAATCGTAAACGAAGGTTTATGTTTGGAATCGTTCGCCCTTGCCAAAATCTTGCTTAACGAATACAACCGTCAATCAACGAGCAATTTATTGTCGCTTTTTTGTTTTCACATTGCCAGAATAGAAGCTAAAATAATTAACGGAAACTTGATTTCCTTTTTCAATCAAGACCGAGAAAAATGGAACAGTGAAATGATAAATATCGGATTTCATTATTTGAAAAAGCCCGACAAAGTCGGCAAATTCTATATTGAAACTTTGATTGTGAGCAAGTATATGACAACACTTTCGTTCACCATCGACTTTTGGAACGACATCATTAAACTTTACAAAATCCTGTTGCAAATTTCGCCTTCGCCAATCATCGAAATCAATTATTGTTTCTGTCTATACAAAGCTGAAAGAAAGGAAAAAGCCGTAAAATTATTGGAAAAGTTGGAACGTGAACTGACATCCGAACACGTTTACCTATCGCTCGTAAAGGCATCTTTTTTAAGTAAAGAAAACCCGAAAGAATCAGAAAAGATAACTGCAAATATTATCTCAAAAATGAATCAGGACATACGTAAAAAGTATGTTTTGGAAACCAAATTTATAAACTTATAATTCGATGAAAACACTTATAAAATCAGTACTATTAATAATAACAATAGTTACAATTGTGTCGTGCAATTCCACAACAAAGAAAACAGACAACAATTCGGAAAAACAGGTCGAAAACTTTGATTGGTTACTCGGAAATTGGGAAAGGCTACACGAAGAGCCAGGAAAGGAAACCTTTGAAAATTGGAAGAAAATAAATCAAAACGAATACTCAGGAATCGGATTTACAGTGCAAGGTTCCGACACAATTAAGCAAGAAAAAATCCGTATCGCAAAACAAAGCGGAAAATGGATTTTGACCGTAAAAGTTCCCGAAGAAACAGAATCAATTACATTTCCGATTACCGAATTGAAATACAATGAATTTACTTGTACAAACGATTCGCTTGACTTTCCTAAACAAATCAGATATTGGAAAAATGGGGAGAAAATAAATGCTTTAGTTTCGGGAGATTCTTAAAAAATAGACTTCGAATTTGAACGACTGAAATAAAACCAGCTGCCAAAGATGGTAACTGTTGCACAAGCCTATATTTCTAAAGAAAGAAAGTTATCCTGATTTTTTGTAACAGGTAAGTATTTAATTTTAAGTTGTTTAAAATTATTTAAAACTACTTTTATTTCGAAGTTTGATTCAAAAGAACTTGTGTAACAGGCACACCGTGTATAATTCATTGCTAGTAATTACCTACTTACGAAAATGCTCGTGGATTTTCTACCAGTCGTTCGGTTTTTATTCGCTGAATTAGGTGCTTAAACACACCACTAATCATACACAATCACGTTAGCCGCAAGTTAAAAGAAACGTACGTATAAAATCAAAATTAAGAAGTATAGCAAGCTGAAATTTCTTTTCCTCCTTCATACAGTTTTCCCCAATCGCAAAGACTTTCTAAAATAGGAACTAAATCCAAGCCTTTATTAGTCAAAACATATTTAATTCCAACAGGAACAGTATCCGGAATTTCCTGTTTCACCAAAATAGCGTGAGTTTCCAACTCTTTTAATTGTCTTGCCAAAACGGTTTCCGAAATATTAGGCAATTCCTTCTGTAATAAATGAAACCGATTATTGCCCTGAGAAATGGAATAAACAATTTGAGATTTCCAACGACCGCTTATCATTGCAATTGCTGAATTTAACTCGCAAACCTGAAATAAAAATTGTTCGTTTTCGAAATTTGTTGATTGTTTTTTTCTCATAATCAATGATTTAAATACTAACAATTTTGTTAGCTATTGTTTTAAAAACAGTCTTTTGAGACCTTTGATAAAAATACAAAAAAGTGAAAAATTTCGTTTCAATTACAGTATTTATGGTATTGACACAATCCCTATTTGCTCAAAAAGTTTTTAGGATAAAATCGGACAACCTTGAAACAAAAGTCCCAATTCTTGTACAAAAACCCGAGAATTATAAATCTACAAAAAGTTATCCATTGGTTTTTATGCTTCACGGATATAGTGAAAATTATGAGCAATGGAATAAAACTACCGATTTGAAAAAATTAGCAACTGATTACCAAATGATTTTAGTTTGTCCTGAAGGCTTTGTCAATTACTATTTGAACAGCCCGAATTTGGAAAACTTTTATTATGAAGATTTCTTCTTTCAAGAACTTATTCCAAAAATCGAGAAAAAATATAGTATTGAAAAGAAGAATATTTTTATAACTGGTTTAAGTATGGGGGGGTACGGAGCATTAAGTTTATTCATAAAACATTCTAAGTTTTTCAATACTGCTGCTTCAACAAGCGGAGCTCTCGAATTTGACTATGAAAACTTCAAAGAAATCAGCTTGAAATTCTTTGAAAGTGAGCGAATGACAAAAGATTTAGAAATGACATTGGGAAACCCTGGACTTGCAACAAAAAACTGGACAAATAGTTGAATGACTACGC
>CETA01150244.1_pt1 | contig 9841 bp, 14 predicted proteins | sample 531251 | NCBI WGS metagenome assembly CETA01 (sample SAMEA2622362, study PRJEB7988) | marine metagenome | biome: marine biome (ENVO:00000447); feature: mesopelagic zone (ENVO:00000213); material: "saline water (ENVO:00002010), including plankton (ENVO:xxxxxxxx)" | depth 380 m
CCAGCCGTTGACCGGGATCAGGCAGCGGTGGCGGGCGAAAGCACCTTTCCAGAAACGGCTCGAGGCCAGGCTCTCCGCTCTGGCCACATGGGTGCGTGGCGCGTCTTCCGGCGCCCAGCGCGGCTTGAAGGTCCACTGCAGGGAAGTGACTTCAGGCTCGCTGTCAGTGGCCGCAATAGCGACGATAGGCCCACCCGGCGCGATGTTGTAGCTGGCTGGTGGGAAGGCTGCCCTGGCGAGGGGATAGCCTAGCTGGCTGGCCACCGCTTGGGGCTCATCGAAAAAGGCAATGCGTCCACACATGGCTGGGCGTCACTTCGGCTGTCGTGTTGGATGTCCGATAGGTCATGAAAAACCCCCATGAGCATGGGGGCAAAGGGAATCCCGCTCTAGGTCGGGGTCACTGTTAGCTTAGACAGTAGCCGAATGATGGCACAGTCGCTGATATGCCAAGTCTGTGGTGTCCAGAAAGAGTGAATCACCATGCTCTTGGATCTCGTTCACTTGATACACCCCATAGAAAATATACGCCTCATTCTTCTTCCACGGCTCAGGCCCGTCGCCTCGACATGGAACATGGAAGTATCGGTCGTGATGGCTAAGCTCAATGCAGTCCAAGGCAAATATCGGCCAGCCCAATGTGCGAGCCTCCTTGGTCAAGGCCAATCGTCCTGAACAGATGTCCAGGTTCGCCGTCACCCACCGCAGATCGTCACCACCAATGAACATCTCGTCAGGGTCTACAACCTGTACGCATACCGTGACACGTGTGGGACCGCTGCTGGGGCGAGTTTGACTCGTATGCTGATAGCTCATCTATTTTTCCTCCTCTCATTCCTGCAGGCATCACAGGTCTCGACAAGAGGTAGGGCGCCCGCTGACCTAACGGCCAGCATCATGATCGGTCGCTTGGGCCATGTCGTAGCTGGCAGACGGGGGAGCGTCACTCATGCTGGCGCGGCGAGGCCGCATTTTGTTCCGCATGCGAAACAAAATCTGCCGGCGCCAGCTCGATGAAATTGAGCAGGAGGCAGTCCATCGCCCGGCGTGCCGGCATGCCGTCGCTGGGATCACCCGGACGGTCGGGATGAACCGCCTGACGCAAGGCATCGGGTATCTGCCTGGGAAGGGTCATCGCATCGATGTCCACCACGGCATTGCGCGTCACGCCGCCGACCTCATACACCACAAAATACGTCCGCTTCATCCTCTCCACCAATAGAGAGCCCCCCAGGCATGGCCATGGGGGGCGGAAGGGTTATGCAATTCGCCAGACACCGCGCTCGACCGGGGCAAACCAGTCATTCACGTAAAGCGTCTGGCGCACTTTCTCACGCCAGTGCTGGCGCCCGGCCAGCCGTTCAGGCGCGTTCTCTGCCACCGCCTCATAGAGGCGTGACAGCGATGCCTCACCTCCAAGGGACACCAGAGCTTGGCGTACCACCGCCTTCCAGGTGCCTCGCAGTCGCCGTTGCTGAGCATGCGCCAGGCTGGAAAGGGTCGACAGCATCGCCACCGCTCGAGTGGGGCGCTCCCACAGCAGGATGTACTCGTGGGCTACCCGAGGCATCCGAAGGCCCGCGTAGCGCCGCGAATCGCTTTGGACGTTATGCTGCGCCTTGATCAGCACTGCCCTCAGCTCATCCGGCGGCATCCTGGCGATCGCATCCGCCTGGAAAGACCAGTATTGGCCCCCGCGGCGCAAGTCCCCAATGATGGTGCCGTAGAACCCACCCCCGCTGACCGCTTCGCGCTGATTCAGCAGAGTCTGCTGGAGCTTGTCCATGAACTCCTCCGGGTCGGCGCACCGGGACAGGTCATCAGGATGCTCCCCGGGGTACACGTTGCCGCTGTACACGATCATGTCGTGGTACGGGGGGTGAGACAGGCAGAGATCCACCGGCTTACCCACGGCCCCAAGAATCGAATCCCGGAGCACGTTGAAGCCGGAGTGAAGATCCAGGCCATAGGCCTCGATCCCCATCTCGGCCGCCACCTCAACGGAGGTGCCGCTCCCCACCATGGGATCGCAGAACGTCCTGGGCGCCAGCTGCTGGAAGATGTCTCGGTAGACATAGCCCGAACAGTTGCCGCGCCAGCTCGCCTTGCCCCACTTCCCCCGGTCCAGGTGAGAAATCACTGAAGTGCTCATCATGTTGCTCCTCTCTCATACCTGCGGAATGCAGGCCTCGATAAGAGGTAGGGCGCCAGCTGACCTCACGGCCCATGCCATGACGGAGGAACAGCGCGGGCGATAGAATGCCAACGCCACCCATCGCATGGACTGACCACGAGGGGAACAGCAATGGCTACCGTCACCATGGACTCGACTACGCGCCAAGCACTCGAGCGGTTGATCGCCGTTGCGCTGCGAGACACCGGGCAATCGCGGCGCTGTGCCGACTTCCTGCTCGCCTGGCACAACGCCGGAGAGAATGGGGGGCTCGACCTCACCACGCTCTGGGGAATGGACGAGGAGCTGGCGAGCGCCTGCGGCGTGGTGTTCCTGTGGATCGCCAGCCATCGCGCCTACCCCGAGGATCTTGGCTATGGCGATGACCTGCAGCGGATCTGGGCGCTCTGGCGATCGGGCGAGTGACCGTGGCACAGGCATGAAAAAAGCCCCTTCAGCGAGTGCTGAGAGGGGCTTGTTGAAGCGGAAGATCAGACTTCCGTACTGCCAACCCACCGGGAGCCGAGATAGGCATCAACGCCTTGCTCGATCTCAGTGGCCAGCATTTGCTCAATACCCCGCCCGGTTTCCACCAGGGCGTCGTGGGTCCACGGTCCTGACGGGAGTACCCGCAACAGTACCTGGGAGCTTCCGAGTGGCCGTATCAGCAGCGGCTGGAGCTGAACCCCTTGCAGGATGTCCGGCTCCCCCGGGCTCTGATCGGTCACGAAGGTGATGCACGACATCGCAGCCTCCTTATGGCGCATGGTTGGAACGGCCTGGCTCACCCGTTCACCCAGTCCTGGATTTTCCGAGACAGCTGTTCTGCTTGATCCCAGCTCCAGAACTTGGCGCTCACCAGGGGCACAGTGATCAATCCGGCACGATGGAGGCGCCGCACAAGATATGCCGTGCAGATGTAGCCTTCGTTATTGCCGCGCCGGGCTTCCGTCATGATGCTGAGGTTCGAGGCGTTCGAGGGGCACTGACACAGCGCCACCACCTCCTCGTCACCGCTTTTGAACTCCAGCAGATCGGAAACCCACTCATGCTCAGCGAGCATCACGTTGCAATAGCGCTTGGCGCGATCATGCAGATGCCCCGAGATTTCTCGGATCTGCTTGGCGCCCAGGTCATGAACCGTGGGCAGCTCAATCAGCCTGTCCTCGAGCATCACGACCACATCGCCCAGCAGCGACTGGGAGTAAGTCTGCAGCCGGGCACACCAGTCGTCATCGTTGTGATGGGTCTCGGTGATCACCAGCTTGGCGACCTTCTCCTCGAGCACCAGCTTCACCAGCTTGGTGTCAGCACCTTCGGCAAGATAGATCCGTTCGCGGTCCACCAGGCTTCGGCGCGAGATGACGTTCTCGATACCCAGCCCCCGCACGATTGGCTTCTCCAGCGCCAGCCAGGTTTTGCCAGAGGTGGCGTCGTGGTGGGCAATAGCGTCGATGGTCTTCATGGCTTCTCTCCTCTCATTCCTGCGGTATTGCAGGTCTCAAGGGGAGATAGGGGGTCGGATGACGCTCACCGCGGTGTCTGCTGCTGGGAGGGGTAGAGAAAACCCCCTCCGTGGAGGGGGTGAAGGGTGCCGCCGGGTGGTGGCGGTCAGGTTGGGATCATTCGAGGTGGGAGTCGTCCCACATCGCGATCGTGACGTTGCCCTCGGCGAGGCCCATGCAGACGATGCCGCTGATGTCGAGCGGGGAGTCGTCGTCCTCGTTGAGGTATCGGTCCCAATCGTGGGCACACGCATAGCGGGCCTGTGTGGCAGCATCCTGCAGCTCACTATCGCGGTCGCTCTGAGCATCGACCTCTACCGGGCTGATCCAGACAGTTCCGTGGCCGTTGCTCTCCTGACAGAAGGCCGTGTACACCCGGGTCGCTGGCTCATCCGAGGCGGCCTGGGTCACTTGGGAGGCAAGGCTGGCGCTGGCGTCACTGCTGGCCAGGCGATCCAGCTCCTGCAGCTCCTCGGCGGTGTAGCCATCCTTGTCGGCGTGAGGCCGATAGTTGGCTAGGTCATCCTTGCCACGCTCCACCAGGGCCAGAATGTCGGCCCACTGTGATGCGGTCAGCTCGGCGGTTTGTTTGCACATGATCTCTCTCCTCTCATTCCTGCGGGATTGCAGGTCTCAAGAGGAGATAGGGGGAAGGGTGACACGAGACGGGGAGGTTCGGCTGGCGCCGAGGGGGAAGCTGGGGCGGGGGTGTCCGTGAGGATCACCACCCAGCCCATCAAAGCACTCACGCGAAGTGCGGGTTATGCAGAACAATCGAAATAGGCCTCATCCAGCATGGCAGCTTCAACGCCACCCTCGAACAGGCCAATGCAGACGATCGTGCTGGGGTCCGGCTCTGACATGCAGGGAGCGTACTCCACCACACGCTCCCATGCGGATGCGCAGAGCCTCCTGGCTTCATCCATGGCCATTTGGTGTTCCACTGCGCGATCGGCTTGTGGTGTCACCTGGACGTACTCGATGCGGAGCGGGAACTCCTCCAGCGAGTCCTTGCAGATCGCTGTGTAGACCTTCGGCCGTGCCGCCCAAAGCCGGTCAAGGATGTCGTCATGTTTGCTCATAGATGGCTCCTCTCACATTCCTGCGGGATTGCAGGTCTCGTGGGAGGGTAGGGGCAGAGCTGACGCTCAATGCGCCCTGAGGTCGCACAGCAGGCCGCTCTCGCGGATGTCGGCCAGTCGGGAAGGGCCTATGCCCGGGATGCTCGTTAGCGCCTCCACAGAGCCCCAGGGGCGCTCCTCGATGATCGCCGTGGCTCGAGCAGGACCGATGTGCGGCAGCTGCTCGAGGTGATCCGCGCCACTACCGTTGAGGTCAACGCATGGATCATAGCCCGGGTCATTAGCGGCTGGCGCCGAGTCGACCACCACCGCGCCCTGGAATGGCGTCAGCGCCAGCTTAGCACTGCCCAGGCCAATGAAGACAGGGGCATGGTCACTCACGACATCCCTGGCCCGCTGGAAGTCGATGCCCAGCAACGCTGGGAAGTCGATGATGCCTCGATCTGAGACGACGAACGCCCCATCCTCCTTCCAGAGGTTGTCGTAGAGATTGACGAATTGCTGGCGCGTCGTGCTGAGGGTAGTGGCGCCTTCGGTGATCGCCGGCACCGCACCCTGCTGGCGCAGGCTATCCCAGGCGGCGTGGCCCGGCGCCAGGTTGAAGTCGCCAGCAATGATCCGCGGCACGCCGGGGTAGATGTCAGCCATCCAGTCCCATATTCCCACCAACGCCTCGATTTCGGGCAGGCGATCCCGGATGCTGTTGCCATAGAGCACATGGATATTGGCCAGCGCCAGCTCCTGCCCGGTCAATCGGCTCCTGAACTTGGCCAGGAACGGCTCCCGAGCAAACCGGTCACGGTCATCGATGTAGACCACAGCGCCGCCACTGTACTCGACGCGGCTTTCCCGCCAGGTGAAGAGATAGCGCTCCCGGTAGCTGCCCCGGCCGATCGCATGACTCACCATGTACCCCCAGCGCTCGCCGGAAGCGGTCTCCAGCTCGTGGACCAGCGCCTCCACCGCTTCCTCGGTCATCACCTCCTGCCACGCGATGAGATCCAGGTGGTGGGCAATATGCGCCAGCTTCTCCAGGTTCTTGCCGTTATCCCAGCCCAGTTGGAGCGCATTGAACGAGCCCACCAGGATGCCCGCCATGGCCACCGGGCTCAGCAGGCCGAGCGTCAGTGCCACCAGGACGCTGCGAAACCATCGCGTCATGCCTTGCCTCCCTGGCGGCGGATAAGGTCGGCGCAGTCCATCACATCGCCGGCTCGGAAATACATCTGGGTGGCGCTGGTGCCCAGGAAGCCGATCGGGGTGGGAGGCTCCACGCCGCGCAGCGGGCTCTCTGTTCTGACCGCCTCCTTCAACTCGGTCACGCTCACCCCCAGCAGGCGAGCGGCATTCGTCACCCCAACGCGGGTATCGCGAAAATCGCTCATTGGATATGGCTCCTTGATGTGAATCGGTGATTACTGGTCCGGCTTGGCCTGGGAGAGCTGCTGGCGCAGTTCCTGCTCGCGAGCCTGGCAGGCAGCAAGCTCGGCTCGGGCTTCGTGTAGGTGCTGCTCTGCGGCCTTCAGCTCCTCGAGACGGCGGGTGGTCGACTTCAGCTCGCTCTTTGCCTCGCTCAACTGAGAGCGAACCTGCTCACCGTTGGTGCGCAGGACTATGCTCTCCTCAGTAAGCTCTTCAACCCGTCGCGCAGCAGCTGCGTGCTCAGCTTTCAAGGCAGCGTGCGCCTGCTGGAGAGATGACAGCTCTTCTCGATGGTCAGCCAGCGCTTGTTCGGATCGCTCCAGCCCTGCTTGAGCCGTCTCGAGGTCTCGGGTTCGAGTGAAGAGGTCGTTCTCGACGGAAACCACCTGGAAGTCCAACCGGGACTTCTCTTCGCGCAGCTGCTCGATGACATCCTGTTGCGCCTTGAGGTTGGTATTGGCATCGTCCAGCCTCTGGCCTTGCTGTGTCAGCTGGGCCTGAAGATCCTTCACACGCTCGCTGGCGCCCTCAGCCTTTTGGTTGGCCGCGGCGATCTCAGCTTTGTGGTCGTGACACGCGGCCTCAAGCTCTGCGATCCGTGCTTGATCCGCTTCCCTGTCCAAGCGCTGGGCGCCCAGGGCGGCCTCCAGGCGCTCGACTTCGCGCAGGGCTTCATCACGCTCTGCTGTGGCTGCATTCTCGCGCTCTCGGCACTCTGTTTGGGCCTTCTCAACGTCCGCGTCAGCCAGTTGGCTGGCAACCCGCCACAGCTCCCCGCCGATCCGCTCTATCGCGGCGCGAATCTCTTTCGGCATATCCCTGACCGCGACCGCGGCGACCTTCTGGTTTTCCCGCCACTCGCGCATCACCGGAGAGATGTGCGACAGCGAACCGCCGCCCATGCGCTCTCTGACCTGTTCATTGGTTGGCAGCTCGATGCCTTCGGCGACCAGTTGATCAGCGGCGCTGACGATTCGCTGACGGATCTCGGGTTTGATGACCATGGCGGGTTCCTTGCATGTGTATGTATTGTATGTACGTATTGTACATACAATACATACGTACACGCAACACAGGAGAGAGACATCATGACATTGCATGATTCCCCACCATCTCGCATCCATGAAAAAAGCCTCCCAGGGGAGGGAGGCTTGAAGGGGTAGATCACGCGGCTGAAGCAGCAGCGGTTGATCCAGTGTCCTCACCGAGAAGGCCGCTTTGCTTTGCCAGCTCCTCGATGTAGGTGACCGCTGCCTGGGCATCAGCCAGTGCGCGGTCCAGCTCCTTCGTCTGATCACCAGTGAGCCGTGAGGCCCAGCCAGCGAGGTAAGACGCGGAGTTCTCCGGGGTCGCCGGGAGACCGAATCGCATGGCAGCGAGCCAGGCGCCAGCCTCAGCAACGACTTCCTCTCGAGCACGATCGCTCTTGTCCCGGTTCAGCCGTGAGGGCGCCCCTGTGGCATGGATCAGCTCATGCAGGCCCGTTGCAGCAACTTCACGGGTCTCATGGAACTGCTCCGGCCGAGGCAGCCTGATACCGTCCGTGGAAGGGCGGTAGTAGGCCTTGTCGCCTCCCCAGCTCAGCACCACGCCAGAGGCCTCGATCAGCTTCGCCACGAACTGAACGGGCTCCGGCTGCGCCTCCATCACGGGTGGCTTGCCAGCGTCCGTCAGCGGCTCTGCCAACTGCTCCTCGTTGAAGACGTAGAAGATCCGGCACATCGGGATCACCTTCTCCTCGATGAGGTTGCCGTTCTCGTCCTTCTCGCGCTTCTTCAGGAACTTCCAGAACTCCACTGGGGTTCCCTTCTCCCCCTTGCGAGGGTGGGTGCCACGCTCCTTGGCTTGCTTGAACGTGACCCAGGCAGGGCTGGTGTAGCCCGCCTGCTCAGCGGCGTACCAGAGGCTCACGATGTTCGACCAACCCGTGTAGGCGCGACCAGAGGCCGCGTTGTAGGGCTGGCTGACATCCTGTTGGCCAGGCACCCAGGGCTTCTGCCAGGGCGCCGTCCCTTCCATCAACCCCTTGATCAGCGCTTCACGGATGTTGTCGATCGCACGCTTGGTCTGCTTCGGGCTCTTGCTCTTGCTCATGGTCTCTCTCCTCTCTCATTCCTGCGGGTGCAGGTCTCAAGGGGAGATAGGGCGCCGGGTGACGCTAAGGGTCAGTGTTCGCCCTACCTCTCACTGAGAGCCCGGTGACGGGTATGAGAGAGAGGAGAGTGAGATGGAAAAGCGTGCCCAGTTTGATCTGTTCGGCATCAATGAAGCTGCGAAGGTCTACACCCTGCCTGGTAAGGGGGAGGTTGATCTTCAGAAAGCCCACGAGGACCGTGAGAATCGGGTGATTCAGGAGGCGATCGAAATCCTGGAGAGGCGGTTCAAGGAGCAGCGCCCTGACGGTGACGTGAAGCTAACGACGCCTGTGCGAGTGGCTGACTACCTGAGGCTGAAGTATGGGGAGCTGCCCTACGAGGTATTCTCCATCACCTGGCTGGACAACCAGCATGCGGTGCTTCAGCACGAGGAGCTGTTTCGAGGAACGCTAGATTCAGCATCAGTGTATCCGCGTGAGGTAGTTCGACGTGCGATCGAGATGAATGCTGGCGCCTGCATCTTGAGCCACAACCACCCATCGGGAGAAGTGGAGCCAAGCCAGGCGGACAGAAAGATCACATCGAGGATTGTGGACACCCTTGGGTTGATCGATGTGAAAGTGCTGGACCACTTTGTAGTGAGCGGCACGAGCTACATGAGCTTCGCTGAGCGCGGGATCATTTAGCATCCGAGGCAACCTGCCTGTTCAAGCCTCTCTGGCGTCTGCTAGAGAGGCTTTTTTCATAGCAGGCGAACTACCTAATACAGAGACCGTGGATACGAAGTAAAGGGTTATAGGGTTCTGGCGGGGTTAAAACAGGGATACGGAGGTTGAAAAATACCTTAATTACCTGATACCAAAGGCAATTCTACGGAAAGCCGCTGCAACATCCCCACCGAAAGCGCTGCAACATCCCCACCGAAAGCGCTGCAACATCCCCACCTATGGCTTCGAGTTATCCTTGAGTTCTCCACAGAAAACAGCGTTTTATCCACATTTCGGGTTAGATGAGGGCCAACTATGCAGCATTCCCACCTATCGAAAGGCCGCCCTAGCCTATTGACAAACGCCCATAGCTACGCATCGATACGGCCTCTGCAACATCCCCACCTATCAGGAGGGGCTTAATGGCTGGTCATATTTTAACCGCTGCAACATCCCCACCGAAACTATGCAACATCCCCACCTATCAGGAGGCGGTTACCCACAGCCTTATGCACAAGAAATGTGGATACGACTGCTCGTTCAACAAGGACTTATACCGTTAACATTTGAAGCGTAGCATTTTTGAGCGCCGATTTCTTTCTCCAGCCGCCACAGAGCCGGCCAGTCCCCTGTCCAGGAGCGGCTAGTAGCGATCCGTTCTGGGCTCCTCTGCAACATCCCCACCTATGTCGGCAGCGGCCGGCGGCGAGGTCTCTGCAACATTCCCACCGGTGCTGGCGGTGCCCAGGACAGGGCCTCTGCAGCACCCCCACCGGTGCCGGCAGCGCCCAGGGCAGGGCCTCTGCAGCATCCCCACCGGTGCCGGCAGCGCCCGGGGCAGGGCCTCTGCAACATC
>CETA01080766.1_pt1 | contig 9823 bp, 13 predicted proteins | sample 531251 | NCBI WGS metagenome assembly CETA01 (sample SAMEA2622362, study PRJEB7988) | marine metagenome | biome: marine biome (ENVO:00000447); feature: mesopelagic zone (ENVO:00000213); material: "saline water (ENVO:00002010), including plankton (ENVO:xxxxxxxx)" | depth 380 m
TATTTAATTAAATCGGTTCTCGATTTTAATTTCCAAATTCTCCATGGGGCAATGACTTTTATTTTTGGTCCAAAATAATAATACCCAAGCTCAAATCTAATTTGGTCATTTCCTTTGCCTGTTGACCCATGTGAAACTGCGAATGCTTTAAATTTTTTTGCAATAGCAATTTGTCTTTTTGCAATTAAAGGCCTAGCTATAGAAGTGCCCAATAAGTAGGTTCCTTCATATAAAGCATGCCCTCTTATCATAGGGTAAACGTAATCTTTAACGAAGATATTTTTTAAATCTTCAATAATAATATTTTTAACACCTAATCTTTTTGCATTTTTAATAATTTTACTTTTATTTATTTCTTGTCCGATATCTGCAGTGTAAGCTATCACTTCGGCATGATAGTTTTCTTGAAGCCATTTAAGAATAATAGAGGTGTCTAGCCCTCCAGAATAAGCTAAAACGATTTTACTTTTTTTTTTAGGCACAACTTTTTTTTGCGGTGTTATAAGCTTTGGTAAAACCCATCATGGAATACAGGTCTTTTGTTTTGGCTCCATTATTTGTTTTTGCTGAAACAGATAGCTTGGATGCTTTTTTCATGGTTTTAATTAAATTATATTCTTCTTCGCCATCGATTAGCCAAGCAAAATTTCCTTGGGAAAAAAATGCAAATTCATTTTTACCAGATTTTGCTACAACGGTGGACTGTTTGTAAATATATCCACTGGTAACACTAAGCTCATTTTTAATTTTTTCTTCTTTTCTAAAAGTCACAAATAATCTTGAAGATTCTCTTTTTAAATTTTTTGGAGATCTTTCCAGTGGCGCTGTTTGTGCAAAGCATATTTTTCCCTTATTACCTTTATAGGTAAAGGCTTCCCAATTCTTATATTTTCCTATGCTTTTCGGTTGTTCACTCCAAGCACTTGTTGATATAAAAAATGTTAAAAATAAAAACAGTATCGAAAACTTTTTCATAATTTTTTAATTTCGTTTGATCTTTGCAATCTATACAAATTTGTCATCTTTTCAATAGTTCTTTAATTTAAGGAGCAGGATTTGGATTATTTTCGTGAACTAAGTTTATTTCTTCTATTATTTTTTGATCAAGAGAAATCTTAATACTATCAATGTTTTCTTTAAGCTGCTTCATTGTCGTAGCACCTATTATGTTGCTTGTTACAAAATCTCTTGAATTAACAAAAGCCAGAGAAAGTTGAGCCAAAGATATTTTGTGTTTTTGAGCAATTTTAAAATATTCATCAACAGCATCATAGGTTCTTTGATTATGATATCTGGGATAGTTATCGTAAAATAAGTCCAGCCTAGAATTTTTTGGCATTTGTTTATTTCTATACTTTCCAGTTAGGTAACCTACCGCCAAAGGCGAATAGGCTAACAATCCAGCTTTTTCTCTTATTGAAATTTCGGACATGCCTACCTCATAAGCTCTATTTACTAAGTTGTAGGGATTTTGAACTGAAATTACCTTTGGTAGGTTTTGTTCTTTTGCAGTTTGTAAAAATTTTGAGAATCCCCATGGAGTTTCATTTGATAGACCAATATATCTGATCTTTCCTTGATCAATAAATTTTTTCAAAACTTTTAGAACACTTTCAAAACTGTTCCAGCTTCTTTCTTTTTCTTTATGTTTGTAATCTAGGTTTCCAAAGTAATTGGTATTTCTTTCAGGCCAGTGTAATTGATACAGGTCTATGTAGTCAGTTTTTAATCTTTTTAGACTTTCATGAAGTGCAGATTCAATACTTTTTTCTGAATATTGTGAGCCACCACCTCTAATCCAAGGTAGTCCTGGCCCTGCAATTTTACTTGCCAAAATAATTTTATTTCTGTTTTTTCTTTTTTCAAACCAATTTCCGACTATCTCTTCCGTTTTACCATAAGTTTTTTCTTTTGGAGGAATTGCATAAAGTTCAGCAGTGTCAAAAAAATTAATTTCTTTTTCAACGGCGTAGTCCATTTGTTCAAAACCTTCTTCTTGAGTGTTTTGTTCTCCCCACGTCATTGTGCCTAAACAAATTAGGCTTATTTTTAGATCGGTATCTCCCAAGGTTCTATATTTCATAAAAATGTAACATTTGTAGGTGATATATAGGGGATTGAAAACACAAAAAAAATGAATATATTTTAATTATGGAATTTAATCGTCAAAATACTAACGTAAAATCTTCAGTAGCTGACGCACATGTAGTTGATCAAGGCCTAAGAAGCCACATGCTAAAGGTTTATAATTATATGGCTTCTGGTGTTTTTCTTACTGGAATTGTTTCACTGTTCTTATTTAAATTATCTGGAGGATACGATATTCAAATTACTTCATCTGGAATTACTGGGCTAACTGGAATCGGACAAGTTTTATTTGCTTCTCCTTTGATGTGGGTTGTAATGTTAGCTCCATTAGGAATAGTTTTTTACATGAGTTTTGGAATTAGAAAAATGAGTGTATCTAAAGCTCAAACAACTTTTTGGATTTTTGCAGCTCTTATGGGAGCTTCTCTTGCATCGATATTTTTAGTTTATACAGGTGCTAGCATAACCCGTGTGTTTTTTATCACCGCAGGAACTTTTGGTGCGATGAGCATTTATGGTTACACAACAAAAAGGGACTTAACTAAATTAGGTTCATTTTTGATGATGGGTTTGATCGGGATTATAATTGCATCCATAGTTAATATTTTTATGAAATCTAACATGATGTATTTTGTGATTTCAATTTTGGGCGTTTTAATTTTTGTTGGACTTACTGCTTATGATACTCAAAAGATTAAGAATATGTATCTAGCAAGTGATGACAGCGAAACATCAGGAAAGAAAGCTGTTATGGGCGCTTTAACCTTATACTTGGATTTCATTAATCTATTTATAATGCTTTTAAGACTTTTTGGTCAGAGAAGATAAAAAAATTACCTTACCACTTTCAATTTAGTCCACTCAATTCTATTTATTAAGCTATCTAGACTTTCAGACTTTTTAACTACTCTTCCGTTTCTATCCAAAACATAAAATTTTTCTGTTTTATTTTTTGGGTTTAGATTTTTGGATATTCTGTAAATAGGTTTTTCGGATGCTCTTTGGTAAACATCAAAAGTTATCCCTCTCTTATTTATTGAAAGTCCATAGTCTTTCCAATCTCCGGAAGAAACTTTTCTTGCATATAAATTAAGTATTGCCTGAAGTTCTTTTTTAATAAAAAATTTTTCTTTTTTATTAAATCTGTTATTAACTATTAATCTTAATTTATTCTTCATTATTCTTTATACTTTTGTATTAATGGTATTTGAAAAGCTGTGAATATGAAAGTTAATGGTAATATTCCCCAGACCTTAAAATTAATCCAAATCTCTTCAGACTGTGTTCTCCAAATAATTTCATTAAGTATAGCTAAGAAAATAAAAAAGAAGACCCATCTATACATAAGTTTATCCCAGCCTATATCTTCTAATTTAAGCGAACCTTTAAAAAACAGTTTAAGAAAATTTTTATTAAATGTTATTTTTCCTACCAATAATCCAATTGAAAACAGAACGTTAATTACAGTGGGCTTTAAATATATAAATATTGGATTATTGAAGAAAATTGTTAATCCTCCAAAAATAGATATTAGAATTGCCCCTACTAATGGAACATAGGGTATTTTTTTTTCTAGAAAATACACAATCAAGACAGCGAGTAGTGTTGCTACAATTAGTGGGGGGATCGCTATTACTAGATTCTTTCCACCCCTATAATACACGATAAAAAAAATTAATAATGGGCCAAAGTCTGTTAAAAACTTAACAAAAGATTTATTCACAAGAAAAAACTATCATAAAAGAAATTTAATTTAAATTTTTTTTATTGATTTTACCACAAATGTTATTATCTTTATTCAAAGATGGATTCGAAAAAAGCTAAGTTTTCAATTGGAGATGTAGTAAAGCACAGACACTTTAATTTTAGGGGTGTAATATATGATGTTGATTTTGAATTTAATAATTCAGAAGAATGGTATGAATCGATACCAAAAGATGTTAGGCCACGAAAAGATCAACCCTTCTATCATTTGTTAGCTGAAAATAATGAGATTACTTACGAAGCTTATGTTTCAGAACAGAACTTGATTACTGACCCATCGAAAGAACCAATTAGACATCCCCTGGTTAATGAATTTTTCTCTGGGAAAAAAGGCTCTGTTTACTACAAGCCTTCTAATTAGTTCTTGTTTGCCACAAAGTTAACAAGATTCATTCAAAACTCCGACTAAAATACAAAATACCTTCTAAAGGTTAGTGTCTAGTTGGGGGTCACTTCTTACTTCCTTATCTCCCTCAAGATCTCCAATTAGACCAGATAAAATATACCATTCAAAAATTATCTAAAATCAGTTAAACCAAACTATGATTAAATTTTTAAATCCTAGCTATATATTTCGTTTAACTGGAAAACTATTAAATTTTTTAAAGACTTTTGTAATACCTATAGTCGTAATTGGATTAATTTTTTCTTTATTTGTATCACCAAAGGACTACATTCAAGGAGATGCTGTTAGAATTATGTATGTACATGTGCCTTCAGCCTGGATATCTTTAATTAGTTTTGCAACAATTAGTTTTCTTTGTATCCTTAATTTTATTTTTAAATTTAAAAGTGTAAGCCTAATTTACAAAAGCCTTGCTCCTATAGGATTGACTTTTAATATTATTGCTATTGTTACAGGATCACTTTGGGGCCAACCAACTTGGGGAACTTGGTGGGCATGGGATGCAAGATTAACCTCAATGTTAATTTTGATGCTTTTTTATATTATTTTTATTTTTTCTTATAAACTTATTTCAAATCCTGAAAGATCAATAAAAGCTTGTACCTCGATCTCAGTTTTAGGTTTAGTAAACCTCGCCATTATTAAATACTCTGTTGATTGGTGGCCCACTCTTCACCAAACATCAAGTATAAACGTTGGTAAAGAAACAACGGTACATTTTTCCATGTTAATACCACTAGGACTTATGTTATTTGGGCTTTTTATGTATGCTGCGGTAATTTTTCTAATGAAATACAGGATAGAAACAATTAGACTCAAAAGAAAAGGTTTAAAAAAATTATGAATTTTGACATTTTTTCAATGAATGGTTATGGCATTTACGTTTGGTCATCTTTTTTATTCACTTTCTTGACTTGTTTATTCTTGTTTTTAAAAACAAAAAAAACTTTAAGAAAGCTTGAAAAAGATTTCATTAAAGAAGCACAAACTCTTTCCGATGAGCAGCTTGAAGGTCTTAAAAAACAAAAAGTTGCAAAGGAAATTTTAATTTCTCATTCAAGAACTTAATCCAGCATTTTTGAAATGCTAAATATAAAGGTAAAAAACAGATTATCGATCTTTATAGCTTTATCTGTAATAAGCATTCTAATTATCATTTTTGTTTTTAAAGCATTAGAAGATAATGTGCTTTATTTTTATTCACCCTCAGAAATTAAAAGTGGAAATGATGCTATTTTCAACAAAAGTATCAGGATAGGTGGCATGGTAAAAAATGGATCTATTCAAAGTAATGAAAATGAAATCAAATTTATAGTTACAGATTTTAAGAATGAAATAATAGTTAGTTACGAAGGAGCTATTCCTGCTCTTTTTTCAGAGGGTAAAGGAGCAGTTGTTGAAGGAAAATTAAGGGATAAAAAATATTTTATAGCAAAAAGAATTTTGGCAAAACATGATGAAAATTATATGCCTCCTGAAATTAAGGAAAGTTTAGAGAAAAATGCTAAGTGAGATTGGTGTAATTTCTGTCAGTACAGCATTACTAATAAGTCTGGCATTAATCTATTTTTCCTTTGTTGAAGTAAAAAATTCAAACAATGTAATACCAAAAAAAATATACAGATTTTCTCTATTACAATTATTTTTTTCTGTACTGAGTTTTATAATTTTATTAGTCGGGTATGTTTTTTCTGATTTTTCAATAATAAACGTATATGAGAATTCCCATACAACTAAACCATTATTTTACAAAATCTCTGGAACCTGGGGAAATCATGAGGGCAGCTTATTGTTGTGGATAAATGTCTTAGTTTTGTTTTCTTTTTTATTTTTATTTTTTAATAAAAATAGAAATAAAAATTTTAAAATTTTTACTTTGCTATTTCAGAATTTATTAATAACAATTTTTTTTATTTTTTTATTAACAACTTCAAATCCATTTTCCACAATATATCCTGTTCCAAATGAAGGAATGGGATTAAATCCAATTTTACAGGATCCTGCATTAGCAATACATCCTCCTTTGCTGTATATAGGATTTGTTGGTTCATCAATTTATTTTTCAGCAGCTTTATCAGCTTTAGTTTCAAAGATTGATGCAAAGTCATTAGCAATATCCATAAAACCCTGGATTTTGGTTTCCTGGTTTTTCCAGACGGTTGGAATACTTGTTGGATCTATTTGGGCTTATTATGAGTTAGGTTGGGGAGGATATTGGTTTTGGGATCCAGTAGAAAATTCTTCTCTAATGCCATGGCTTGTAATGACAGCCTTGCTTCACTCTGTTTTAGTTTTAGAAAGAAAAATTGGACTTTATTCTTGGGTAATAATTTTAAGTATTCTCACCTTTACAATGAGTGTGACAGGAACCTTTCTAGTAAGATCAGGTATTTTGAATTCCGTACATACTTTTGCAAATGATTCATCCAGAGGATTATTTATTCTTACTTTTTTAATTTTTATGGTGTTTTCATCAATACTTGTTTTTTTTAAACATGCTCCAATTGAAAATAAAAACTATAAAATATTATCAAAAGAGTTTTTTATCTTGATTAATAATTGGTTTATGATTTTTTTTCTTGCGGTAGTCTTAATTGGAACTCTTTACCCTATTTTTCTTGATACTTTAACCGGGAAAAAAATATCAATTGGACCGCCATATTATAATTTTGTCTTAGCTCCTTTTTTAATTCCACTGCTATTTTTAATGACATCAGGACCCAAACATAAATGGATTTCATCAGAAACAAAAACTTTTTTTAACTTAGTTTTATTTTTATCTATTTTTTTATTTTTAATTACTTTTTTTGTTATTAAAGAAAATAGCTTGTTATTGAATTTAATACTTTTTTTTTCCATTTATCTGATAATACAAACTCTTTTTGATCTATACGATAGTTTCAAAAATAGAAGTATAAATTTTTCGAGAATCATATCTCATTTAGGTTTTGGACTATTAATCTTTTTTATATCTATTAATCATATATTTTCTCAAGAAAGTAATTTTAATTTAAGATTAGGGGAATCAAAGGAAACGGAAAATTATGTTATTAAATTTGAAAATTTAGAACAATTTTCAGGTAATAATTATAAATCCATTATAGGACATTTTAAAATTTTAAATAAAGAAAAGTTATTTAATGAAAATTTAAAACCCGAAATAAGGATATATGACCAACCTGTGACAGTGACTTACGAAGCTTCAATTAATTCTGGATTCTTTTCAGATACTTATTTAACCATGAGTAATATATCTGAATCTGATATTTTTAATGTTAAATTTCAAAGAAAACCTTTTATGAATTTTATATGGCTATCTGTTTTACTCGTTTCTTTTGGAGGCATAATAAATTTTTTTAATAGGAGAAAAGTGACATGAAAAAGATTTATTTTATTTTAATTTCGATATTTTTTGTTTTTATTTTTTCTGTTTTTTATTTAGGTTTACAGAATGAGCAAATTTATGATACCGAAGATTTAGTTGGAAAAAAAATCACCGAAGTAGAATTAGATCTATTTGGAAAAGATGGAACTTTTAATACAAAAGAAATTTCAAATTATCAATTTACCCTATTAAATTTTTGGGCCTCTTGGTGCGGACCATGCAGAAAAGAACATAAAAATTTAATTCGATTAAGTAAAAATAAAAACTTAAAAATTATTGGAGTTAATTTTAAAGATGACGAAATTAATGCAAAACAGTTTTTACAAGAAATGGGAAATCCATTTTATATTCTTACCAAGGATTCCAAAGGTAAAAAATCTGTCAACTTTGGTGTTTATGGTATTCCTGAGACTATTTTAGTTAATCCAGAACTAATAATTTTGAAAAAATATATTGGACCTCTAAGCTCTAAAGATGTTAACGAAATAGGAAAATTAATTAAAAAATGAAAAATATAATTAATGGAATATTTTTATTAATTTTTCTTACTACAAACAATTTTTCTGAAGAGGATTTAAATAATAAAATTTTAAAAAACCTTAGGTGTTTGGTATGTCAAGGACAGACGGTGTCCGATTCAAACTCAGACTTTGCCCAAATTATTAAAAGTGTTGTAGATGATAAAATTCAAGAAGGGATGACCGAGAAAGAAATATACAATTTTCTATCTGACAAATATGGAGATTGGATTTTATTTAATCCCCCGTTGAAAAAAAACAGTTATGTTTTGTGGTTTTTGCCTTATGTTCTATTTGTAATGGGCATGTTATTTTTATTTTATCTTTTTAAAAGATCATCAATTCGTAAAAAATAATAAAAGTGTGTACATTACAGTGTATAAATTGTATTTTTAGGACAATGAAAATAAGAATTTTTATCATAAGCTTAGGGCTGTCTTTGCTGGTATTCAGTGCATCTTTAGCCGATGAGAAAAGATCGGGTGTAAATTTTTATACCGGAATGTTTGATTTCAGTGATGACAAAAAAAGCTCTGCCCTATTTGGTGTTGAGCATCAGAATGATAACTTGTATCGAGATACAATTGTTGGAAGAGTTTCCCCAGTTACTGGGATGATGATTACAGCAGACAATGCAGCATATTTTTATACAGGTATTGAAGCAAATTATGAATTAGGGCCACTTAAAGTAACACCAAGTTTTACCCCTGGTCTTTACAGCCAAGGTGGAGGTAAAGATTTAGGACATCCTCTAGAATTTAAAAGTGAAGTTCAATTATCAATGGATTTAGGAGAAACTACAAATTTTGGAATGTCTTATAACCACGTATCTAATGCTAGTCTGGGAGAAAAAAACCCCGGGGCAAACAGCTACATGTTTAATTTTCTTAAAAAGTTTTAAGTAATTTTTAAAATTAATGAACCTAAAAGACTGTTATAACTTTGATGATTTTAGAAAATTAGCAAAAAAGAAATTACCCTCTCCAATTTTTCATTATATTGATGGAGGATCAGATGATGAAAAAACTCTTAGAAGAAATACCGAATCTTTTAACAATTGTGATTTAGTTCCTAATGTTCTAACAGATGTGAGCAAGGTAGATTTATCTACCACTGTTCTTGGACAAAAAATTGATTTTCCACTTTTTCTTGCCGCTACAGCTATGCATCGCCTTTACCATCACGACGGAGAGAAAGCTACTGCAAGAGCTGCTGAAAAAATGCGCACTATGTTCGGGATATCTACGATGGCAACAACTAGCATCGAAGAAATTGGAAAGTTAACAAAGGGCCCAAAATTATTTCAACTTTACATTCATAGAGACAGGGGATTGACAGACAATTTGATTGAAAGATGTAAACAATCTGGTTTTAACAGCATGTGTTTAACTGTAGATACAGTAGTAGCGGGCAATAGAGAGAGAGATCATAGAACAGGATTTTCTACTCCTCCAAAATTAACTCTGGGCAGCCTTCTTAGTTTTGCACTACATCCAGGCTGGACATTAAATAATTTGCTACATAAAAAATTTGAACTAGCAAATATTATTCATATGACTGACAAGGGAAGTAAAATTGATAAATCAATTATGAATTACATAAATGAGCAATTTGATCCCTCTATGAATTGGAAAGATGCAGAATATTGTGTAAAAAAATGGG
>CETA01012269.1_pt1 | contig 9807 bp, 10 predicted proteins | sample 531251 | NCBI WGS metagenome assembly CETA01 (sample SAMEA2622362, study PRJEB7988) | marine metagenome | biome: marine biome (ENVO:00000447); feature: mesopelagic zone (ENVO:00000213); material: "saline water (ENVO:00002010), including plankton (ENVO:xxxxxxxx)" | depth 380 m
ATGTGTATCTATATCACCCCAACCATACATAAGGCTATATCCGCCTAATAAAAATCCTAAAGATGCAGTACTATATAATGCCACATTCTTTAGCAGTATCTCGATTACATTTTTACTTCTAACTGACCCTGCTTCGAGCATAGTAAAACCAGCTGCCATCCACATAACTAGTACGCCAGATAGTAAAAAGTATAATGTATTTAATGAATATGCTAATTCCATTTAATTTCTCCGTTAAAAACTATAATTTACTTGTATAACTGCATTATCCCAGAAATGCCCTTCTCTAGCATCATCTAAGATTTGTAGTCCGATATTCCAATCTCCAAAAGATTTAGATGCGTTTATTGCTGTAAAATCATATCCACTTTCCCATCTTCCATATTCAACTGTTACGTCTACATAAGGAATTTGAGGAACAGCTATCTTAATATCAACAAATCTTTCTACGTCTATAGAGTTATCAAGATCAAAATAAAATTCAACTGTAACAAGATCAAGATAAGTTGCTGTTACAAAACCTTCCGTCATACTATCAAGAATTTCTCCTGACCATTCATACTGAATTGCTCCAACTCCAAAAGCCCAATCTGAAGTAGATTCAAAGTTATAACCTGCATAGAAATCATACTCTTTATCTGCATCATGTGTTAATGAGTTTACATCTCCTGCCCAAACTCCTACATAACCACCTTTATAGTCATACTGTACTTGAATCTCTCCTATAGGTGAAAATCTATTTTGATCATAGCCTCTCCACATATAGTTTGATCTTACACCACTAAAACCACTAAAGCCATCTTCTGCATATACAACAAAACTTGTTTGTAACAATGCAAACATCACTAAAAGTGTTATAATTATTTTTTTCATCCGATTCTCCTAATCCATTTATTGAAGTTTCCTTCAATTCTTTCTCTTGACATTCCAAGATTATACTTATTATACATGAAATCAATATATAAATCCTTACGAGAAGGTGAGTATTTAAGTTGAACTGCATAAGCTTCGCACTCTCTATCTAGTCTGTGTTGCTTACTCCAGTTTTGCTTAAACCCTGAAAACAATAAAGTTCTCAAGTTTTGTTTTACATGAGTTAATTCATGCTGTATTAAGCCTTCATTGTCTTTGTGTTTTGGTCTAAGAAGTACAATACAAATTAATGTACCTCCACCAAACTTCTTTGGTAATAGATCCGTTATTATAATAGGTATGGGTATAATATCCCATATTTTTCGTATTTTTATCATTCTAATCTCGATATGTTATCTTCTTTGATAACCTCTATCTTCGCAAGTAACGGGTGTGTCCAACCGTGCGATACGATATATGTATTTAAGTTTTCTTCAAGTAATATTTCTACTAATTTCTCTCTACCCTGCTCGTCAAGTACCGCTATAACTTCATCAAGAAATAGCGTGTTAATTCTTGAACTAGAAATACTACTCATTAATTTTCTTATTGCAAGCAAAGTAGATGTATTAACTCTAGCTAATTCTCCGCTAGATAAAGCTAAGATATCTACTATCTTACTATTGTCTGTGATTTCCACATTAAGTTTATCATTTGTTACAACAAAGCTCAAGCTGAAACGTCCATCACTTAATTCAGCAAGGTACTCATTGGTAAGTTGTTCTAAATCTTTTACAAGGTTCTCAATCTTGTAAGCTAACAATCCATTAGTACTAAAGGCTTTCTTCAAGATTTCGAGGTATGTTGCCCTTTCTTCAACTTTACCCAAAGCTGCGACAATTTCTTCCAATTCTCCCTCCATATCTGCCGTTTGTTCATTTATTATAGAAATCCGCGTATTGTGGCGTTCTCTCCTTATGTTCTCATTAGATATTCTTTCTATCTCATCAGAAATCCCGGAGAGTTTGGAAGAAAGTTCGTCAATTTGGTAGGATATATACTCTCCGTCCAAAATTGTGGAAGGTAAAGAACCGTCCCAGAACCTGACCATTTCTTCAAATTCATTCTGCAGGCGATCTCTTTCTTCAATCTTCGCATTGTTTCTTTTTGCCTGTTCAATCTCCTTATTAAGAGAAGTTATATGATTTGTTGAAGTTCTTACTATGAGATCATAACCCTCTTTAATTGAGATCATTTTATCTTCATTTATTGCTTGTTCACAAGTGGGACATTGACCTTCTAAATCAGAGAGTTTCTCCAAATGTTCTTCAGCATAGAGAAGATTGGCATTGGAAGTGCCAAGTTTCTCCGATTTGGGGTCAAGAGAAACCATCTCACCCACATATAACCTGTCAGAATCATCTGTTAATCGATCTAATGATTCCTTGTAAAAATTATTATCGATGATTTTTTTGTTAGTTTCAGAGATTTTTTCAAAATCGTTTCGTAAACCCTGTAATTCCTTCTCGTCCTCTGATGAATATCTTGGTAATTTTTTTATAGGAAGTATATCTATACTCTCCAATTTATTTTCATCTAACCATTTTACTATTGTATCAGACTTAGCATTTAAGGTATTCATTTCTAACGCTATACCTCTTGCTGCGTCCTTAAAAATTTCAAAGAACTCTACATATTCATCTAACTTGAGAAGTTCTATAAGGAACTTCTTACGGTTCGTATCAGTAGCAGTAAGAAACTGAAGTGAAGTATTCGTGTTTTGATAAACAAGTTGTGTAAAAGTCTTAAAATCTAGTCCAAGTAGATTTTGTACTGTTTTATAGGTATTAGTTGCGGTATGAGATGAAATATCCTTACCGTTTTTGAAAAGCTTACACTTAATGCCTGTCTTTCTAATTATATCAATTTTATAGTCATCTTCATCAACTGTAAAGGTAAGAACTATTCTATACCCCTTATTAATGAAGCGGTTTTGAATCTCTTGCTTTTTAATACCTTTAGAGTTTTTATTAAAAAGAACTTCCTCTAGTATAAGAGGTACGCTGGACTTTCCTTGCCCGTTTCCACCGACAAGTTGAGTGAGGGTACAGTCATCTAGGTTAAGGCTATTACCTTTTCCATAGCTGAAACAGTTATCCCATTGTAGCGTTTTTAGAGTAATCATTAAACACTCCCATAATGTTCTTAATTTTATCGTCTGTTAAATTGAGAATAGCACTTAGATATTCTACTAATTCTTCATCTATGGTCATGTCTTTAAGATTTAAAGTAGCTTCTGTACTTCGTTTTACTACTTTCTTATCTAAGAGTTCTGAGTTTTTAATTTTTGCCAAATCTGCTACATCGCCTTCTATTTCATATATTGTATGATGATAGTCAGTTGGTATCATTTCTTCATCAGAGCTAATAGTTTTTCTTAAAAGTTGTGGAAGATCAAATTCTCTCCACTCCCATGTGTTTTCTCGAATTAGTATATATCCTGTGGTAACTTCTTCTCGGTGAAAAGTAGTAGTCATAGGGCTACCCGGATAGATTATATTTCTTTGCGTATTGGAATGACTATGTAAGTCTCCAGCAAATACTTTAGGAAATTTTTTAAATCTATCCAGATCAACCTCAGGTGTTACATGAGGTTGGATTTCACCCCGTACATGAGTAAAAAGAGGCTTTTTGGGGTTACATTTTTCTATTGATCCTTTCTTATGTAATTCACAATAGGGTAAAATTGTTCCCCATTCGAACTCTGTGATTTCGTCTACTATTGTAACGAGATCATTTACGTCCTGTGTAGCTCTTTTTAAGTTTGAGAAGAATGTTTTATTCTTTCTAGTTGCTTCATGGTTTCCATCATATATGTATGTTGGTCTCCTTATATCTTTAATAAAATCAAAGTATAAAGTAAGTTCGTCCATTGAAGGAACTCTGTCAAATAAGTCACCACCGATAATATGCATATCAGCAGATAGTTCTAATGTTTGTATTTGTTCAAAAAATAATTCAAATCTTGAACAAGCCCACGGCAAGGGTACATTCTTCTGCCCTAGCTTGAGATGCCAGTCTGCCGTAAATAAGATCATGAAATACTAAATTCTTTACTTATTTCTTCTGGTGCTCCGTGATCTTCGACACCACTAGGTTGAGTTATCCTTTGCAGTAACTCTAATTGAGCATCAGGGGTAGGTCGTGGTAAAACATCGTCCATTGAACGAAGTCCTTCGACTGCTGCTTGTTGCTTCTCTGTTAACGGTGTTGACTTGCTTTTTAATGCTTGAAGTCTGTATTCAACATTAAAAGCCATTGGTCCAGTTTTAACTCTTTGAAAATAAACGTCCCAACCATTTTCTGGGTCAGTAGGATCACCTAGATCTTCTGCCGCTATCATGATTTGTTCCATTAATTTTTTCTTAAGATTTAATACTTTAACTTTACCATCGCTTGGATCTATGCATTGAATTGCATACGCCCAACCACATTTTATTTGAGGAAAGAAATCACGTACGTAATCTTTTTCCATGTTGTTAAATGTTTCGGAATCTCTGTCGAAAGATAAACACTCCATAGGAATGTTTTTGTTGTTTTCACCTTTTACCCAATATACATATCTAGGTAGTATATCACCTACCATGCGGAGAACATTGTCTCCATTTTTATACACATACTGATCTATTTTGGATTTTATTGCACTTCCTTGTGCTTCATTAAATTTTAATGCCATTGTTTTTCTCTGTTTTAGCGTCTTCTTCAAATTTGAAAGGGAATATCTCCGCCTCAAAATGAAGTAGTCTGTTGTTGTTAATAGTTTCTTCCATTAAGGAAGGTTTATAAGATGTAAAATTATATCTTTTACATTTTATACTATATTATACCAAAATTTTATACTCTTGTCAAGTAATATTTTTTGGAGGTTATTATAGGGTTGATACTTCATAGCCCTGCTTGATGTAGTAGCCAAGTCGTGCGTTAGCCTGTCGTCTTGCAGTATTCCCTAATAAATGTATATCCACTACTGTTGGTTGCTTTTTTCCTTCATAATTACGAATAATTCTTCCTATAAGCTGTGTAAGTAATGGTTCGTTGTTTACTGGCGTACCAAGAATTAAGCAACTAAGAACATCTAAAGATATGCCTTCTGAGAAAATACTTTGTGTCCCATACAAGACATTTTTATCTTTAAATATCTGATTGATTATTTCTGGTCTTTCTTCGTGTGGGACTGCTCCCGTTACACAAACTGCATCACTGCCAGTGAGCTCTGCACAATTCTTTAAGAAATCCACTCTATCAGATACTACTAATACTTTATAACCTCGTGCAGCATATGCACTTGCAGTCATAGCAATAGAGTTCTGATACTCTGGGTTGTAAGCTAATTCATTTACTCTATTAGCCCACGGGATACTTGATCCGTCCATAAACCTTATTGGTAGTTTTAAAATATCAATTTTTGGTACCATAAAGTTTTCTTTTGGTGGTTTTAAGACATTACTCCCAAAATAATCTCTAAAAACCACGTGTCTACCGTCTTTTCTTGTTAAAGTACCTGTAAGTCCTATCTTATATCTAGCACAACATTTATCTACAATTCTTGAAAAGGTGGGACTACTAACGTGATGCATTTCATCAAGTATAAGTGATCCAAATTTTTGTCTTATAAACGGAATTTTTCTGTATAATGTTTGTACATTACCTACAACAATAGGAGTATCAACTTCAACTTTTCCACTACCTATAATGCCCGGTCGAAATCCAAAGACTTTCTCTACTTCATTTACCCATTGTTTACGTAATGCTAAAGTATGGGTTACTACAAGTGTTTTTTGTCCTAACTTCTCAGCTATTGCTAAAGCTGTAAATGTTTTTCCCCAACTGACCCAAGCGTTAATTATAGCACTATCATTTACTTCGTTAAATACTTCTTGTTGGCTTGGTCTTAAAACTAACTTAAATGGAGGAAATTCTACGGGTTCTATAGTTCGTATATCTTTCACCTCATGTTTTTTAGGTATTAAATCTATTCTTCCAGAAGGAATCGCTACAAAGTCTTTCTTTATTAATGCCATATTTTTAATTATTATAGGTGGATCATCAAACCTATAAGAAGGAATTGCATAAGTTAATTCTTTATCAATCTCTTTCTGTTGCTTAGAATTAACTTGTAAATAAATTCTATCACTTATTACTGCTTTCATTTTCTAATACCAAATAAAGAGCGTGTGCCCAATGTACATCTTCTGCTAACATACAACTTATTTTTCCAGCTCCTTGTTCTTTTGCAATTTCTATCCTTTGGTTGCCAGAATAAGCAATATATTTAGCATACGTATCCCACTCATCATAATCTACTAAATATTCTCTTTTCACCTGTCTTATAGCCATAAGCCAATTTTCTTTTGTATTATTTAGTAATATTATTGGAGTTTTCATTCCCTCAGATAATATTGAATCTTTAAGATCCTCATATCCTTCTAAATCTTTTCTACCTGAAACCATAGAAAAAATATTCCAAAAAGGTACAGAAAAGGATACAAATTCTTTAGTTTCTAAATTTCCTTTAGTAAATAAATATGCTTCGCATTTGTTTATTAAACTTTTCATGCTATTCCTCTTTTACTTTGTTCTATTCCAAAGTAATGTGATGCATCTCTGTGTGGTGGTGGGTGTTTATGCCCGCACCACGGACATGAAAATGTTTTTTTATCTACATTCATATTCTCACAAGCGATACTCCACCACATATCGCAAGCCATACAAACAAAATGATATATTACTTCTTTACTATAATTCATATCATTCTCATAGTAGTTACTACCATAAATAATAGTAATGCAAACCATATAAAATCAAAATTTACCATGTTACTATATGAGCTATTAATACATAAGTTAAAAGATGTAATAATTGATCAAATCCTGTAATTATTCTTCTAGTATGAACAGAAAAATCATTTTTATGCACTATCTTACTTTTAATATAATCTAGATGGTAGTGTATAAAACCATCAATAAAAGTAGCAGTTATAACTAAGTCAAGGGGTAAAAGCCAAATTAAAAGTAGAAAACACCATGACATATGAATTGCTAAGTGTCTAAAACTTCCTTGTGATCCATAAATATGTTTATTAGATGGTATATGATTAAAGGCATAATCTGCTAAAAAATGCTTTACAAATAAAGCTATTAATACTTCAATCATATTTTTCTCCATGTCTTTCTCTTTCTTTTTTCTGTAAATTCATATATAACCCTATCATCTTCTTTTAAATATAGAACCCCTGCCCAAGAAAAATTCTTAGGCAGCGGTCTTGCAAGAGTGAAAGGGGAAGGGCAATTTGAAAGCCATAGCTTACTTACTATGTCTTTTTGTTCCACTCTTACAATTTTATGATATATTAATGGTACTGTTTTAGTTTTTTCCTTTGTCCAGAAAAAACCTTTAGTATCTATATAATGTTTTCCTTGATGTATTAAGTATTCTTTTATATCATTTAACATATATTTTAAAGGATACATACTTTTCATAGGGCTTTGCAACCTTCTTTTTCCCAAAGTACTTCCTTCCACATTAAGATCATCTAATACTTGATTGTCTATCCATAATATACCATCTATTAATTCGATATTATCGGTATGGACTACAAATATTGGAAACTCTATTTTATCATATATCATATTTTTTTGCAAATTTTCCGAAGGAGTAATCTTCTCCAACATCAAAGTCACAACCTACAGGACAGCCCGGAATACTTAAACCTCTGTCCTTTTGTACACACTCTCTTATAAGAACTTTATAAGCATCTATAGCATCTTCTTCAACTTCTGCAAGAATTGAATCATGAACTAAAGCAAATATGTCTGCTTTAAAAGGCACTTCTTTCAACATATTATGTGCATCAATAGCGCCCAAAAGGTTAATATCTGAAGCAACTGATTGAACTAAGAAGTTAAGTCCAGATCTTACCTCATGACCTCGTATACCTCTATTATCTGATTTTACATTTGGTAATCTTCTTTTTCTTCCAAAGTATGAGTATATAAATCCATTTTCTTCAATGAATTTAGAAGAACGGTCTATCCATAGTTTTAATTTATTAAACTGCTTAAAGTAACCATCAATAACTACTTGTGCATCATGCTTACTAAAAGGTTCTCCACTATCTTTAGTTACTTGTTCAGATATTTTATGTGCTCCAGCTCCATACATTATTCCAAAAGTAACAGCTTTAGCTGCTTGTCTTTGTGTAGGATAATATTTTGCTACTTCTTCGCCCTTACATTTTAGATTAAATACTAATTTAGCAATAGAACCATGAAAGTCTCCGCCTTCTTTAAAAACTCCTTGTAAATTTTTATCATTTGATAGAACAGCAGCTACATATACCTCTGCTGTAGTTAAGTCCATAGCAACTATTTTATTGCCTTCTTTTGCACGAATACAACCTTTAACAATAGGATTATCTCTAGGTATTTGTTGCATATTCATTTTACCACTAGAAGATAATCTTCCTGACGTTGTACTATGAATATTAAATCCTGTTCTTAGTCTATCGTCTGTATCAAGCTGGGGAAGAATCTTATCTAAATAAGTATTTTTAATCTTTGATTTCTTTCTTATTGCAAGTATATGTTTAGGTATTTCGTGTTCTTCTGCTAATAGATTTAGTACTTCTGCATTTGTAGAGTGTGCTCCTGTACCTGTTTTTATTCCCGTAGGTTTTAATCCAACAAAGTCAAATAATAACTCTCTTAATTGAACTGTGCTATTAGGATTAAATTCTTTTAGTTTTACTTCTTCAAATTTTTTCACACTATCAAACTCATATAGTTTTGCTACTGCATTATCTATATCTTCTTGCATAAGTACAGTACTTTTAGATAATCTATTCTTATCAAAAGGAACTCCTATATCTTGAACGTCTGTAAGAAATCTACAAGCTGGAATAAGTATATCTTTATAGACTCCCCATAAATGTTCTTTATTTTTAACAGCAGGATATACTTTTGAAAATAGTAATAAGGTTACTACTGCGTCCATAGCAGCATAAGTTTTTATAATTTCATAAGGAATACTCTCCCAATTAAAATTTGCCTTTAATACTTTATGAGTTTTTCTATAACCAGCAATCCAAGTTTCTAATTCTTTTTCATAATCTCCGTAAGGAGTATATTTCATAGCAAGTTGCTTTAATCCATGAGTGCCCGGTTGTTCTTCTAAACAATAGTGTAATAACATTGTATCTTCAAAGTTTGGGAATTTAAAGTTGAAGTGATATTCTAACATAGCCAAATCAAATTTTGCATTATGAAATACTACTGTCTTTTTATCAAATAATTCTTGAAACAAGCTTTCTATTTCTTCATCTATAATATCACTAACAATATAAGCACCATGATCTTTTTGATAAGATATACTTATACCTAATACATAGCCATCTCTTGGATATAGTCCAGTTGTTTCTGTGTCTATAGCTACAAATTTATTTTCGTGTTTTATTGCGTCTTGTAAAAACTGTATCGCTTTATTACTATCATCTATTCCGAAGCATTTATCTTCTCCAAGTTTTTCTACTTTTAACTCACCACTTATATATTTAATGATATTATCTTTACTTTCTTCCCAAAGAGGTCTTGCTTCTGGTTTAAAAGCTAACATAGCAGGATTAATTGCAGGTAAAAATTTATCATCAACTAATCTACCACTATACTCTGTAATAGAGTTTAATTTAGTATAATACTTTAGAGCTTCTGAACCTATTAAAATTACCCAGTCGTAATCATCAATATTTATTTCGATATCGACATCTGCTTTTAATACTTTCTTTTTATATGTTGAACATAAAGCAAATCTATCAAACTCAAAGGCATTTTCAAATCTACCTTCATAGTCATTTCTACTTGTTTTTGTTTCTATTAATGCTACGTTAGCCATATAAATCTC
>CETA01109943.1_pt1 | contig 9802 bp, 13 predicted proteins | sample 531251 | NCBI WGS metagenome assembly CETA01 (sample SAMEA2622362, study PRJEB7988) | marine metagenome | biome: marine biome (ENVO:00000447); feature: mesopelagic zone (ENVO:00000213); material: "saline water (ENVO:00002010), including plankton (ENVO:xxxxxxxx)" | depth 380 m
GTCGCCCGCCGGCGCGGATCCAGGAGGCGCCCGAAGTGCTGGGCACGCTGGCCCCGCTGGGCGTCACCGCGCCGCTGACCGCCGCGCTGGATTTGCACGGCACGGCCCGCGCCCCGGATCCCTTTATCGACCTGACCTTCCCGGGCTTCCGGCTTGCCGGGGCCGCTTACTGGACGTTAATCACTGACCACCACCCCAGGGCACAAACATGAGCGATGGCATTCTGCAGTACACCAATGCCGGCCTCGACGAGCTTATCTCGGCGAAGGGCCAAGGCATCCAGGGCAAGATCACCCACGTCGCCGCGGGCACCCAGAAATACACGCCCTCGTCGCTACAGACCGAGTTGCGCGACGAGCGTCAGCGCGTGGCGATCGCCGACTATGAAGACATGGGCACGCGCGAGCTGCGCATCGCGGCCCGCTTCGACGGCGACCTCGAGTACGAGGTCGGCGAGGTCGGCTTCTTCCTGGAGAGCGGCACCCTGCTTGCCGTCTACTCCTCGCCGGGCACGACGCTGACCTACAAGTCGCCCAGCTCGCACTGGCTGCAGCGTTTCACGCTGGACCTCTCGCCGCTGCCGACCGACAGCGTGACCGTCGTCGTCGGCGTCGAGAACGTCAACCTGCTGCTGGCCGACGAACTGGCGGATATCTCGGCGGCGACGATCGGCAACATGGCCCGCCACGTCGACATGCTGTTTCGCGTGATGGATCTCGAAAAAGCCCGATAGGAGGTCGCGATGAGCGCACCGACGCTAACGATCACCGAGGGCACCACCTACGGCTTCGAGACCACCTGGACCAGCAACGACGAGGCCCGCACCCCGGTGGACATCACCGGCTGCACCGCGCAGTTCGCCATCACCCCGGCCAATTCCCGGCGGCGGCTGGTCGACTGCACCACCGAGAACGGCGGCATCACCCTCGATGGCCCGACCGGGCACCTGGCGGTGCGCATCGCGCCGGAAATGACCGCCGGCACCTACTCCAGCGCCTGGCAGGGCGCGCGCTATGAGCTGCGCGTGACCTTCCCCAGTGGGGACGTTTACAGCCTGCTGCGCGGCCAGGTGGAACTGATCCAGGGGGTGATCGATGACTGACGCCCAGGGCCGCATCGTCGTCACCGCGCCGGTGCAGCGGATCGTTACCGTCACCCGGGGCGACCAGGTCGTGGAGGTGCGCCAGGCGCTGTCGCCGCATATCCAGGTGATCAGCATGGGCGTGCAGGGGCCGGTGGGTACCGTGGCCGAGAGCGTGCTGTCGCAGGCCGCGACGGCGTCAGCCACCGCCGAGGAGGCCAAGGCGCTTTCGGAAAACACCGCCACCGACCTGGCGTCGCTGACCACCCAACTGCGGGACGCCTTCACCTACCACACGGGCGTGATCTCGGCCCAGGAGTAACCGATGGCATTGACCACCACCATCACCGCACTGATCGACGCGGTGAACAACTTCATGGGGGTCGTCGACGGAAAGCTGCGCAACAAGGCCAACAGCGCCGACGTCTATTCGCGCGCCTACCTCGACAGCTCCCTGAACACGCTGGGCGCCAATGCGGCGACCGCCTCGAAGCTACAGACCGCCCGGGCCGTCACCCTGAGCGGCGACGCCGAGGCCTCTGGCACGTTCGACGGCAGCGCCGCGCTGGCGTTGCTGGTGTCGATCCCGGCACTGGCCGACAAGGCGGACAAGACGGCGACGCTGACGCCTGCCGAGATCGATGCGCGCATCGAGGCGCTGATCGGCGCGGCGCCGGAAGCCCTCGACACCCTGGTCGAGATCGCCGAGGCCCTGGGCAACGACCCGGACTTCGCGGCGACCATGACCACAGAGCTTGGCAAGAAAGCCAACAAGCTCGACGTCTACGACAAGACCACTGCCGATGGCCGCTTCCTGGCGATCGGCGCCCAGGCCGCCGATGCCGCGAAGCTCGGCGGGCAACTCCCCAGCCACTACGCCACCGCGCAGAGCGTCACCGGCCTCGAAGCCGAGGTGGCTAGTGGATTCAACCAACTCGCGCAGGCGTTCAATGACGGCGCTGCGCTGATCAATGGCACTACCGGAGCATAACGCCCATGAGTCTCGAGCAGACGATTGCAGATCTCGTAGCCGCGTCGAACAACCTGACCGGCACGATCAACACCAAGATGAACGAGATCGACCAGAAGGTCGATGAAGCGGTCAAAGCCATTCCAGAGCTGCATAAGGAGATTTATGTCTCCGCTGGCTCTGGAAACAATTCAAATACAGGGACTAGTGGCTCTCCTGTCCAGACCATAAAAGAAGCTATTGAACGAATCCCTGAAAATGGCTCTGGCGAGGTGTTTCTGGCAAAGGGGGAGACGTTCAGGTTTACGGAATCTGTCGGCTTTGTTTCGAAGTCCATCACGCTAAGAAGCACGGTGCAGAACTCCGTTTCAACAGACCGTCCGATAATCCATCTTGAGTCATATAAAGATAGCGGATTTGATTGGTCTGAAGCATACGGAATGCGGGTGTCAGGAAGCGCCACTATCAAGCTGATCAACGTAGAGGTTGATACAGGGGAACTGGCGACAGATGCAACTTCATATCGAGCGTCGCCGTGCGGTCTGATTGCTCGAAACCATTTTCAGGGCAACACAGCGTTTATCGACTTCTCTGCTTACGACAGCAAGTTCAAGATGCGCGGTCACCCGGTAATGTCGCTGTATGGGGCTTGCCGTGTCTCTCTTAGTAGCGTGGAGCGTGAGTTTATTGGTGCGGGAGTTCCGTTTGTCAGCGCCTCGGTGTTTTCTATCTACGAGTCAACTACCACTGACTCCGATGAAACCCTGACGCCAGCTCAGATCTATGACGGGCTTAACACAGATGGCTCAAACGTGATCACTAACATTAACCTGACTGCGTAAAGGTCTTTGATATGCAAATTGAAAAAGTTCGCCATAACGGTCGTTCGTACACAAACGCAAGTTATGAGGATCTGATCGCTCATGGTGTTCCGCACCAAGTCGTTATGCAATCGGCCGCCACCCAGCTTGGTCGAGACGTTGACGCAGCCGCAGGCGTGGCGCGATCCGCTTTTGTTTCTCCGGGGCCGTATATCGACCAAGAGTATCAACAGGCCAAGCAAGAGGCCCAGGCCTGGCTCGACGGCGGCAAGGACGCAAACGCCATCCCCTCCAGCGTCAGCGACCACATGGCCATGTTCGGCGTAGGCGCCGAGGCGGCGGCCACCGAGATCGTTGCCACGGCTGAGCAGTGGGAGCAGGCCCTGTCCACGATTCGCAGCGCCCGCCTGGGCGGCAAGGCGGCGGTGCGCAGCGCCGAGACGGTCGAGGCTGCCGAGCAGGCGGCGAAAGCCGCCATCGCCGAGCTGAATGCCATCCGGCCGCCGGAGGGCTCGCTGTGAACCGCACCCACCTCGAGCACGCGATCGTCGCGCTGGTGATCCAGCTGGCTCTCTGGCCGTTGTTCGGCCCCTGGGCGGCGGCTGCGGTCGCCTGTGCGGTGTTCCTGGGCCGGGAGATCGCCCAGCACGAGTATCGCCTGGCGATCTGGCGCGGCTGGAAGTGGGGCGGCCCGAAGCCGGTGCACTGGCACGAGGGGCTGTGGCGCGGCTGGACACGCGACTCGGTGTTCGACCTGCTCTCGCCCCTGGTCGTCTGCCTGCTGGCTGCCTGGCTCGTCAGTCGCTACCTGCCGCCGCTGTAGGCGCCTGACCCCGAACCCACCCACCGCCACTCGGCGGTTTTTTTATGCCTGGAGATCGTCATGGCTGACAGCCAGAAGCGTCGCAAGTACCGCGTGCGCGTGCCCTTCCCCCACCGGGGCGGGCACTGGACGCAGAAAGACCAGGAGCTCGAGCTCCTGCGTTGTGAAGCCGACCAGCTCGTGCGCGCAGGGCGCCTCGAGCCGGTGAAATCCACCAAGGCCACCACGGCCGCCAAGAAAGGCGAGTAACCGATGCCTGAGATCCCGAATTTTGACCACAACGGCATCTCGATCAATACGACCGAGCCGCCGGCGCCGATGGGGCCGCTCTCCGGTACGATCCCTGGTTGGGTGGGTACCGCGCCCGATCGCGATGCCAGCCTGCCGCTGAACGTGCCGATCCGCATCGCCAACCCGAAGGACGCGGCGCTGCTGGACACCGTCGGCGACGAGGCCGGCACGCTCTACCACGCGGTGATGCAGACGCTGAAGAAGGCGCAGTGCGTCCAGTACGTGGTGATTGTCGAGGAAGAGACCACCGCCGAGGGCGATCCCGAACTGGCGGCGACCACCGCCAAGATCATCGGCGGCGTCGACGCTACCAGCGGGCAGAAGACCGGCATCTCGGCGCTGCCCACCGCCGCCGAGGTGCCCAACGTCATCGCCGCGCCGGGCTTCAGCCACCAGAAGGAGGTGGCCGACGCCCTGGCGAGCATGGGCCGCCGGATCCGTGCCCGCGTCCTGATCGATGCGCCCGACGACTCCGTCGATGGGGTGACCACCTTCAGCGGCACCCTGGGCGGCGAGGGGCTGGGCTACGAGGCCGTGTACATGGCCTACCAGCAGTGCCAGGTGTACTCGAAGGCGGCCCTGGGCCAGATCTTCGTGCCGCCCAGCACCATGGCCATGGGCTGCTTCGCCGCGGTGAAGCCGTGGGAGAGCCCGGGCAACCAGGGCGTGTACATCGACGGCGTGAGCCGCGATATCGACTACAACATCCTGGACAAGACGCACGAGGGCGACCTGCTCAACCGCTACGGCGTGAGCTACTTCGCGCGCACCTCGCTGGGCGGCTTCTCGCTGATCGGCAACCGCGCCCTGGATGGCTCGTTCATCTCGCACACCGGCCTGGCCGACGAGATCGCCCGCAAGCTGTGCAAGACGGCCCAGCGCGCCATGGCCAAGAACCTCGACATGGCGTTCATGCGCCAGGAGCTGCGCCGGATCGACAACTTCGGCCAGAACCTGGTCGCCCAGGGCGTGCTGCCCATCTTCGAGTGCTACCTGCACCCGACCCTGAACACTGTCGACGAGTACCGCAACGGCACCTGGTACATCGTGCTCAACTACGCGCGCTACTCGCCCAACGAGCACATGGTCTACCAGCTCAACGCCTCGGAAGACCTGATCGGCACCTTCGTGGAGAACATGCTCAATGGCTGAACGTACACGCCGCATCCTGGCGGCCACCTTCCAGGGCTATCCGCTCCTCGAGGAGATCGAGGAGTTCACCCCGGTCAACATCGAGAAGACGATGGAGGCCTCGCGCGGCGGTCGCTTCGTCGCCCGCGAGCTGATGGTCGGGCTGGAGAACATGACCGCCTCGATCGTGCTCAACGGCGCCGACTCGGCGCTGTTCGCCGACCTCAACCCGCAGACCGGCGAGGACGTCGAGCTCTACGTGCGCGAGTCCTGGGAAACCGAGAACGGCGAGGCCGTCTCGGTGAAGCACGAGATCACCGCCGAAGTCACCAAGGTGGAATCGCGGGCGGTCAAGATGGGCGAGTTCCCCCAGCGCACTATCGAGCTGGCGGTGATCGCCACCAAGCGCACCGAGGGCGACACGCTGATTCACGACATCAACGTGCGCACTCAGAAGGTGGATCTCGGCCAGGGCGACCTCATGGAGGCTCACCGCCGCGCCGCCGAGGTGTAACCCCAGCCCCACCGCAACACGCGCCGCCCCTGCCACGCGCCGGGGCGGCGTTTTTTCTGCCTGCCTGAAGGATCCTGACCCATGACCACCTGGACACCCGAACCGATCACCCTGACCTGGCCGCTCGAGCACGACGGCGAGCGCCTCGAGGTGCTGACGCTGCGCCCGGTCACCAAGGCCGAGTACGACGAGCATGTCGTGCCGCTGGACAACGGCACCCAGCAGTTCGTGGCCATGGCCACGCTGGCCACCGGGCTGCCGGAGAAGGTGATCAAGCAGCTCAAGCGCCCCGACTTCAACAGCCTGGCCGCGTGGCTGCGCGAGATGAGCGGCAAGAGCGCCGACGAGTTCCGCGAGATCACCGATCCTGACGCGCCCGAGCTCCTGGTGCCGATCACCGGCGACGACGGCCGCCAGATCGACCAGGTGACGCTCGAGGTGCCGGGCCTCGAGGCGACGATTCTGATGGAGAAGAAGCCCAACCTCGAGGATCAGAACTGGTTCATCAACATTCACTGCACCGGACTCTCGCGTAGCGAGCTGGGCCGGCTCTCGCTGCCGGATTGGAACCAGATCCAGGCGAGGATCACCCGTTTTTTGGCCGACACGGGGGACTGCTTTCGCGGCGTGACATCGACACGCTGACCGACGTGATCCCCCTGGTCTACCACGTCAGCGAGGCAGAGATCCTGACGTGGAAGCCCGACAAGGCCCTGCGGCGCTATGACTTGGCGCTGCAGCGGCTCAACCCGAAGCGGCGAGGGTAGCCGATGGCTGAATCCAGATACTCCATACGCCTGGCCGCGCAGGACGCGTTCAGTAGCACCTTCCGCGACTTCGAGGACGCCTCCGATGAGGTCCGCGAAGCCGTGCGCGACCAACAGAAGGAGTTGCGTGCGCTCAACCGAGCGGCGCGTGACATCGATGGCTATCAGCGGCTAGAGACGAAGCTTGAGGCAACAAAGACCGAGCTGGCCGCCGCACGTGCCGAGCAGGTGCGGCTGGGGCGCGAAGTCGAGCAGTCAGAGCATCGTGTCGGCGAGCTGGCAGCGCAGTACGATACGGCTCGCGTCACGCTACAGCGTCTCGAAGATGCAACCGAAAGCAGTGCCGCAGAAGTCAAAGCAGCGCGTGTCGAGCATAACCGCCTGGAACGGGAGCTGAATGCTGCCGAGCGTGCGGAGAGATCTCTGACATCGCAGCGGGACAAGTCGGTCGCGAAGGTAAAGACGCTGGAAAGCGCCGAGCGCGGCCACCGCAACGAGCTGGACCGCGTCAGCCGTTCGCTGACCGACGCCGGCGTCGACACCAACAACCTAGCCGAGGAGCAGCGCCGCCTGGAGCGCTCGATCGAGAGTGCAAACGGCGCCCTGCAAAGCCAGCGGGGCCGCCTGGAGGCGGTGCGCGACGCCCAGGGGCGCATCGATGCCAACCGCAACGCCCGGGCCGACCTGCGCGGCCGGGCGGTGGAGACGGCGGCGCTGGGCTATCTGGCGTCCCGCCCGATCAACCAGGCGATGGACGTCGAGACCGCCGCGGCCGAGTACGCCAAGGTGGCCAACGGCGTCACGCCCGAGCAGATCCAGGCGATGGCCTCGGCCAACCTGCGCATGTCCACCGAGCGACAGTTCGCCGCGGCCCAGCTGAGCGCGGTCGACCTGTTCCGCATCCAGGCCTCGGCCGCCCAGGGCGGCATCGCTGACGAAGAGGTGATGCCGTTCACCCGCACCGCCGCCACCATGGCGGCGGCATTCGACATGACCGCCGACGATGCCGGCGACACGCTAATGGCGTGGCGTGCCGGTATGGGGCTCAATCAGGAGCGGGCCAACTTGCTGGCCGATGCCAGCAACGAACTCGGCAACACCTTCAATGCCCAGTCGGGTGATATCGCCGACGTGCTGCGCCGTCAGGGTGCGGTGGCGATGTCGTCGGGCTTCACCGAGCTGCAGACTGCCGCGCTGTCGGCGGCGCTGCTCAACGGCGGCGCCTCGCGGGAAGTGTCGGCGACCGCGCTCAAGAACATGACCGGCGCGCTGACCAAGGGTGAGGCGGCCACCGGCACGCAGAAGGACGCCCTGGCGTCGCTGGGCTTCGATGCGGTCGACCTGGCCAGCTCGATGCAGAGCGATGCCGTGGGCACGACGCTGCGGGTGATCGAGGCGCTGCAGGCCGCGCCGCCCGAGCAGACCTCGGCCCTGGTGTCGCAGCTCTTCGGCGAGGAGAGCAAGGGCGCGCTCATGCCCTTGCTGGCCAACACCGACGCGCTACGCCAGGCGTTCGCCCTGGTGGCCGACGATGCATCCCTGGTCGGCTCGATGGCCGACGAGGCGGCCGGGCTCTCCGATACCTCGCGCACCACCTGGAACCGGCTGACGTCGACCTTCGGTCGCCTGACCGCGATCGTCGGTACCGCCATGCTGCCGGCGTTTGAGGCGGTGGCCAACCCGGTCGCCGATGCCGTCAACCTGGTGGCCGACTTCGCCGAGGAAAACCAGGGGCTGGTGGGCGTGCTCGCCGCCGGGGCGGCGGGCATCGTCGCCCTCAAGACGGCCGCGCTCGGCCTCCAGTTCGGCAAGCTGATGCTGGGTCAGGGCGCGAACTACGCTCGGCTGGCCAGGGCTCGCTCCAACCTCAACACCCGCCAGGCGCAGACGGCCCGCGCGGCTGACGGCGCCACTCGCCGGCTGAACATGGCCATGAACATGCTGGGCCGTGGCGGTGCCGCAGGTGCCGCCGGGCGCCGGGCTCGCACAGCGGGCCGCGCCACTGGCGGGGCGCCGCGACGGGCCACGCTTCCGGCAGCGAACACCCGCATGTCGGGCATGACCTTCGCTCCGGTGGCGGGAGCGGCACCAGCGGCGGCTCCGGCCGCTGCCGGGAATGCCGCGCGTGGCTGGCGTGGCAGCCTGTCCCGCGTGGGTGACCTGGCCAACCGGGCGGGCAATAGCCGTGTGGCCCGCTGGGGTGGCCGTGCGGCCGTGCCGCTAATGCTGCTGGGCGGTGCTGCCCAGGCAGCCCACGCCGCTGGCGAGGGCGACGCCGAGGGCGTCGGCAGTGCCGTGGGCGGCATGGCCGGCGGCTTGGGTGGTGCCTGGGCCGGTGCCGGTGCCGGCGCGGCGCTGGGCACGATGATCTTGCCCGGCGTCGGTACCGCCGTGGGCGGCGCTGCGGGCGGTCTGATCGGCGGGATCGCCGGATCCGAGGCCGGCCAGTGGATCGGCGAGAAGGCGGGCGGCTTCTGGAACTGGGCGACCGGCAACGACGAGGAGCCTAGGGCGGCGCTGGATCCGGCAGCCGTGAATGCGGCGGCCCATGTCGGCGCAACGCCCACGCCGCAGATTGCGCCCGAGGCGTTCGTCTCTGCCCACCAGGTGGCGGCGGCCAGCCAAGGCCCGCAGCCGCCGGCGCATATCTCGCCCGAAGCGCTGATCGCAGCCAACCGGGTGGCGTCTCCCGAGGAGGCGGCCCGCGAGGTCACCGAGAACACCGACAACCGCACGATCGCGCCGTCGTTCGACATCAAGATCGAGTCGAGCGGCGACCCGGCCCGTGACGAGGCGCTGCTCGACCGGCTGATGGAGCGGCTGCGCACCGAGCTGATGCCGATGCTCCAGGGCGGCGGGCTGGATGTCCGCCTGGACGCATCGCTAACCGACGGAGGGGCCTGATATGGCGCGACAGCAGCTATCGCTGGGCGGCTTCGTGTTCAGCCAGCAGGGCGAGTTCGCCTACGAGACGCTGGAGCGCAAGTCGTCTGGCGGCTGGCAGCGGATCGACATCGTCAACGCCAAGCCGCGGGCGCACAACACCGGCCAGGGCGCCGAGACGGTGCGCCTGCGCGGCACGGCGTTCTATGCCTACGGCATGGACAAGCTCGACGAGCTGCGCGAGCTCCAGGGCAAGCGCGAGCCGCTGACCCTGGTCGATGGCCGCGGGGTGAACTGGGGCCGCTGGACGCTCGACGACCTGAGCGAGAACCAGGAGCGGGTCATCGACGACGGCACGGCCATGGTCATCAAGTGGGAGATCCTGCTTACGGAGTACATCGATGAGGAAGATCCGCAGCCGGGCGGGTGATACCGCCAACGGCATCCTGTACCGGGAGACCGGGCGCTATGACGACGCCGCCGAGGAAGCGCTGTGGCAGGCGAACCCGGGCCTGTCGGCC
>CETA01153177.1_pt1 | contig 9749 bp, 7 predicted proteins | sample 531251 | NCBI WGS metagenome assembly CETA01 (sample SAMEA2622362, study PRJEB7988) | marine metagenome | biome: marine biome (ENVO:00000447); feature: mesopelagic zone (ENVO:00000213); material: "saline water (ENVO:00002010), including plankton (ENVO:xxxxxxxx)" | depth 380 m
CACCCAGCCCCCGCCACCGTGCGGGTTTTTTTATGCCCGGAGGAAATATGGCCACAAAGCAAGGCGGCAAGTTTCGCCGCCAAAACGGCAAGCTGGAGCGCGTGAGCGAGCCAGCCAAGCCGCAGCGCTACGGCGCGCACGATGTACACCCCAGTACGGTGGACACCCGAAGCGCCGCCGTAGCCCCCACCGCCGCGCCTGCCGTAGCACCCAGCAGCGCGAAAACCAAAGCCCCCGTGAAAGGTGATAGCGATGCCAACGCCACTACTTGAGCGAAAAAAAGCCGTTGTGGTCTGCCTTGAAACTGAGTACGGCGTAGCGCCTGCGATTGAAACCGGGAAGCTAATGCTAGCCACTGAGCTCAGCATTACCCCCTACCAAGGGAATACGGTAGAGCGAACGCGTATTCGCCCAGAATTTGGCGGCTATGCGTCGATCAATACCGGCCCCAATACGCAGGTTCAGATTACCGTACCCTGGAGTGGCAGCGGTGTTGCTCCTGTGGTCGCAACGTCTGTCACTGCCCCCGCGTGGGGTTTGCTGGCGCGTGCCTGTCAGATGCAGGAGGTTGAAGACCTTGACGCTGGTGAGGTGACGTACACGCGCACCAGTGAGGAAGGCGATTCCGTCACGATCTATTACCTTCACGACGGCCAGCAGCAGTGCGTAAAAGGCGTACGCGGCACGCTAACCGGCACCGCCGCCACCGGGGCATTGCCTACGCTGTCGTTCACTATGACCGGGCTATATGAGCGGCCAACCACGGTAACGCCTATCTCTATGACGGTCGAAAACCAAGCCGATGAAATTCCGGTCAACTTTCAGAATACGACCGAGTTCACGCTGTTGGGACATGAGGCCATTGGCCAGAGCTTTAGCTTTGACCTGGCTAACACGGTGACCTATCGCAACCTTGTGAATTACGAAGGGGTGCATATCACCGACAGCCAGCCCACCGGGCAAGCAGCGTTTCAAGCGCCGCGAATCGCTGACTTTGATGTGTTCCAAAAGGTCGAATCGCACCAAGTCGTTACTACCGGCGCGGTGGCGTTCACGCATGGCACGGTGCCCGGAAATATCGTCGGGGCGCGTGGGCCAAAGGCGCAAATGGCCAGCATGACCACGCAAGACAGCGACGGCATCACCCACGTACAAAGCGACCTGCGTTGGCTGCCAGTAGAAGGTGACGACGAGCTGGTATTGTTCGCCGCGTAATACTTAAGCCGTGACAAGTTCACGTTAAAAAATAACGACGCCACGCCCGCTAAATGCGGGCGTCGTCGTTTCTAGCGTTCTGAAAACCAAACCCCAGGAGAGTTACCCCATGGCTGCAGCATTTGTGATTGGCCTTGCCACCGTATTTAAAACCGTTGCCATTAAGCGCCCAGGCCGCGAAGAGGAAGAGTTCACCGCAGAAATTCGCGTGCGGGATCTGGACGAGCAAGACGCCCTGCATCAAAAGCAGCAGAGCGGCGAAGCTAAAGGCTTCGACCACGTGAAAGAGGACGTAGTAAGCCTTAGCGGCTTTGCCGATAAAAACGGCAAGCCGATGGAAGTCACCGACGAGCTGAAAGAGAAGCTGCTGAAAGACCCCTATGTACTGATGGGCTGCGTGCGCGCCTGGAACCAAGTGCAGCAGGGCATGCCGGAGTTAACCGCAAAAAACTAAACGACCTTGGGCGCGCTTGGGCGGGCGCTCAAGGTGGTACGAAAAACGAGCTAAAGAGCGACGTAGACGCTTGGGGCCTCACTATCCCTGAGCGTTATAAAACGCCTGAAAGCATCGTGATATGGCCCGGTAACGCCACCGCGTTTGAAGTGTTCCGCGAGTGTGCCAGCCAGTGGCGTTACCTGACTCCGCCCATGGGTAAGCCGGTGCCCATGGGGATCGAGCGCACCCAGCTAGAAAGCACCCTGCGCATGCTGGGTGTGGAGGATATGCGGGGCACGCTACGCAAAATTCAGCATATCGAGGCGGGGGCGCTGGAGGTGATGCGGCGGTGATAAAAGAAAATTAGCAAAGCGGGTAGTGCTCCTTTATGGTTTTCACGGGAACCATAACAAAGGGAAGGAGCATGGATTTGTCACTGTATGAAGATCCTCAGACAGGCCGCTTCAAGCCTAAAAAGCTGTCGATCACGAAAAGCCCGATAAAAATTAAAGATGTAACTGACCTCACCAGTATGCGACAGGATTTAAAAGGCTTGTTGATGGAAGAGGCTGAGCCAATATTCAAGCAGTTTTTTAACGATGAATATGCTCATGAGCTAGAAGTTGAGGAGGTGGATTCCGCTTTTAACCGCGCAACTAAAGAAACGCTTGGTGATCTCTACTGTTTCAAGGGGCATTACTCGGATCTCGAAGAGCTGTTGTTAATGGGGGATGATGACGAATCTATGCCTCTTAGCCTTTCTGAACAGCAGACGCACCAAGCCCTAAAGCTAAATCTTATCCGTCGATGGACGCCCTCAGCAAAAGAGGATTGGTTGTCACTGCTGATGCGTGGCCACACGGTGCCAGAGCTAAAGGCGTTGATGATAGGATGCGGCCTGGAGCCAAAGGGTAAGAAGGCAGATTTAGCCAGTGATTTAGCCGCCTTTGCGTTGGCCAATCCTGAGAAAATGCCGCCCACTCATGAGTTTTTGCCGGGCGATGGGCTTGAAGCCGCATTAAAAGAAACGGTCACTAACATGGTGTTCGTTTTGAGTGGCGAAATTGAAAACCACCCTTATTACTACCAATACAACGTTTGGGCTGAGCTTATGAGGGAGTGGCCTAGCTACGAGTGGACTTGGTTCCCTGACATCATAAGTTCGCATGGTGGAGCGCCTGCGGCGGCTGCCGTGCGTGATCGTGGGGTTAGGAAGAAGGTTTTGTCTAGCGATTCTTTCGAGCCCGATGATTGGAAAGAAACGTCTGTGCCTACGGCTCGCCTAGAAATATCAGTGCCAAAGCAAGCTGCCGAGCAGCCACGCGTCACGCCTACACCTCAGCCACCCAAGCCAGCAGCTTCAAAGAGTGAAAGCACTTGGGCGGCAAATGACTTTGACGAGCCGATAGAGGTGCTTTTCAAATACCAGGGCGAGCGGGATTCAGCCCCTAAAGAAAGGCATGTGCAAATAGAGCGAGTGTCTACTAAAGGCGGGCGCGTATTCCTAAAAGGCATGTGCTTGAAGAGCCAAGGCATGAAGATGTTTATGGTGGATCGTATCAAGGGTGGCATGGTAAGCCCTGCGACGGGCGAGCTGGTAGACCCTCGCGAGTTCACTAGGGTAGATGATTTGCGGCAAGCGCTTGTGCAATTGAACGCAAAGCCAGCCAACAAAGCCGTTAGCCCGCCACCATTTGAGCATGCTCAACATGACACTGCTAAGGCAATCACCGAAGAGCCTTCAAAGCCAGAAACCGTTAAAAAGCCCGGTTTTATTAGTCGTTTGCTTGCCAAGCTAGGTGGTTGAGCGTTTTTAAAAGGTGGGCTTTGGAGGTAATGCGTCGGTAGTGCCCTTTACCCAAGCCCAATTAACTGCGTTAATTTGATATTGGATACCTGCCAATAAATAACGCTAGGGGGCTGTCATGGTGGTGTTGCTGCTGTTTCTAATCTTGGTGGTGCTGCTGTATGCCACCGGGCTACTGCCTGGAGTGATGAAAGTCATTTCAGGTTTTTTTGCCTGTATTCTGTTGTTTGTGGCGGCGGGCATCTATGGCTGGCCAACGGTCATGGGAGGATTTGCAGCAGCAATCGCCATTGCTGCATTTGGTGTTTGGTTGTCCGTTTTTAATTCAAGCCACAGTAGGCGTGCAAGTTGTAGTGACAATGATATACACCGCCAGATAGAAAAGGCGAATGCTGATCAAAAGAGAAGAAGAGAGGAAAAAGCGTTAGAGAAACAAAGGCGTATAGAAGAGCAAGTAAGCAGAACCGAGAGTATCGGTAAAGATTAATTTTTAATTTCCATAATCGAAAAGGCCCGCCATGTGCGGGCTTTTTTGTGCCCGTAATTTGAGGTAAGCCGCTATGTCATCACGTCGCTATACCACTGAGTTTGTTATTAAAGGCGACAGCACTAGCGCGGTGCAGGCGTCGCGTGATCTGCAACGCGCTAACTCAGATTTAGCGCGTGAGATAGAAAATACTGAGCGCCAAAGCGAAGAGATGGCCGCTAGCTTTGAAAGCGTGAGCATGCACGCCCAGCGCTTAGCCACGGTCACCGCTGCCGCCACCGCTGCCACGGGTGCCATGGTGGTTAGTCAAACCCGTAACATTGCTGAGCAGGCCGCGTTTGCCCGTGCCGTGGGCGTAAGCGTGCAAACCCTGCAGCAATGGGAATTTGCCGCGAAAGCGGCGGGCATGCAGTCGGGCGCTATTGGCGATATTTTCAAAGACACTGCCGAGAAAATCGGTGATTTTGTGAACACCGGGGGCGGTGAGGCTGCCGATCTGTTCGAGGTGCTTAACCTCAATATCCGCGACCTGATGGATTTAAGCCCCGACAAGCAGCTGCTAGCGGTAGCGAACGCGTTTGATGAAGTGGGCAACCGTGGCGCTAAAATCGCGTTTTTAGAGTCGTTGGGCAACGATGCCACTCTGCTATTGCCACTGCTAGAAAACAATGCCGAGCTGCTGCGTGAACAGCTCGATATTGCTGATCGGATAGGCGTTTCAATCCCTCAATCCGATGTAGACAGTATTGAAAACGCCAATCAAGCCCTAAATGAGCTAAATGAGTTAGCCAATGGCTTTGCGTCAACTGTTGCGGCTAACTTCGCTCCATCCATTGTGGCTATGTCGCAAGGCACCCAAGAGCTAGTAGCTGATCTTGGTGGCATGAGCGAGGTGGTTGATAAGGTAGCTACGGGCACGCTGTTAGTTTCTGGCCTGTTGGGTGGTCGGCTTGCTAGCTCAATGGCAACGGCTACCGCTGCTACCTTGGCAAAAGTGAGTGCTGACCGTAGTGCCAGATTGGCCGATGCTGCAGCCTCAGCGGCCAATGCCAAGCGCACAGCTGAAACGTTGCGTATTGCTCAGTCAGAGCAGTTAGCGGCTCAAAGAGCATTTGAAAGCGCTAGAGCTATTGCTATCGCCACAGGCAACACAACGCTACGCACGAAAGCCATCACCCAAATGGCCGCAGCTAACCAGCGTGCTATCGCTGCTGAGGCTGCACATACTGCTGCTGTGAATGCGAATAGCGCTGCTATGGGGCGAGCCTCAGTGGTCGCACAAGGCATGGCAGGAGCGAGTCGCGCCCTAAGTGGTGCGCTGGCTTTGGTGGGTGGGCCGTTGGGTGCGGCGGTGCTGGCTGGCGCGGGCATTTATGCCTTCCGTGAAGAGCTTGGCTTAACCATCCCGCAAATTGATGCCAATACCACGGCGGTGGATAAGCTGACCGCTGGCCTAGATAACATGAATGAGGCCGCCGCACAGCTAACGCTCACAAGCCTAGTGGGCCGATTAGCCGAGGTGCGCGCTCAGGCAGAGGCTACCGCCCAAGAGATCACCAAGGTAGGGCAGATAGAGGGTGATGGTGGCGGTGGTTTCTTAGGCGTAGACGTTACCGCACAAACCGATGCCGTTCGTGAGCTAGGGGCAACCAGTAATGAAACCCAGCAGGAAGCAGCGAACCTAGAAGCTGCTATTGCGCTGGTAGAAACTCGTTTAGGCAAGCTAGGCGAGCGTAACCGAGAGGTAACTCCCACCATCACCAGCGTGGGCGACGCCGCCGAAGCTGCCGCCCGCAAGGCCCAGCAAGCCGCCGAAGCCCAAGCCAAAGCCTTAGTAGGCTTACAGCAGGAGATGGACCCGTTACTGGCTGACCACGCGGAATACGTCGAACGGCTAGCGGTGCTGGATCGCGCCCTGGCCGAAGGCACGATTAGCGAAGAAGCCTATGGCGAAGCGGTGCGTTGGAGCGCTGAGCAGTACCAGCGCGCCGCCACGGGTGCCGAAGAGTACGAAAAGCAGACCGCCGCCCTGGTGGGCAAGTACGACAGCCACCGGCAGAAAATCGAAGCGCTGGCCACCGAGCTGCAGCAGATTAACGAACGCTACGCAGCGGGCGAAATTGGCGGCGCTCAGTATGCGCGCATGGTTGAGGGCGTGCGTGAAGCGCAGTACGAGCTGGCGCTTGAAACAAACGACCTTGCCCAAATTCTTGACGACATGGTGGAGAACACCGGCCAACGCCTAGATGACGCGGGCGTGGAAATGTTCAAGGGTCTGCTGACCAGCGCGGGAAACGCGATGGATCAGCTAGAAGACTTGCTGATTAGCAGCATTGCCGAAATCGGTAACGCGCTGCTTTTGCGCCCGCTGACGGTATACATTACCGGCCAACTGCAGGGGCTGTTAGGCCAGCAGGTAACCGGCATGTCAGCGCCCGGCGGTGGCGGCTTCAACCTTAACGGTATTAGTTCGCTATACAACGGCGCTAAAAAGCTGCCCTACGTGGGCGATGCCATTAGTGGTGTTGGTAGCGCGTTGGGCCTTGGTTCTTCTACTGCCGTTGGCTACAGCGGTGCGTTAGGTGCGGCCACCTCTACCGGCTACGGCGGTGCGCTGGGCAGCGCGGTGTCAGGCGCGGCCCAAGCAGGCGGTGGCTTTATGAGCGCTGCCAGCGCGGCCATGCCGTGGCTGGCGGGCGGCCTGTTGGTCGATAACGTGCTAGGGCTGGGCATTACCGACGGCATTACCAAAGCCATTAGCGGCCTGTTTGGGGGCGGTAAGACTAACCCCCATCTCAATATCGATACCCGCGCTAATAACTCCTACGGGCATGGGTCCGTGCGAGAAGGGGCGTTTGGTGCGGTGGGCTTTGCTCAAGGCACCCGCCGCAGTAACGACCTGTTTGGAGGCATCCCCGAAGAGCGCGAGTTCCTGGCCGCGATTGCCGCCAGTGACGACCTGCTAGCCTCGCTGGCGCGTAGCCCGCAAGAGCTGCAAGCCATGGCCGAGGCGGTGCAGGGCGTGCGTCTGAGTGCGTCGAATGTGGAGGGCGTGGTATCGCAGCTTAGCCGCCGCACCGTGGCCGCTGTCAGTGCCATGGATGGCGAGTTTGGCGAGTTCGTCGCCAGCCTTGGAACCGATGTAGATACCATTATCGCCCGCACCCAAGGCGCGGTGGCCGCGTTGGATCTGCTGAGCGGGGCAAGTGATCGCCTCAACCTGCAGTTTGACGCCTCAGCCGCTGGCGCATTGCGCGCCGCTGACAGCATCGCGCAAATGGCCGGCGGCGTGGGTCAGCTCGCCAGCCTGCAGGATAGCTATTACACGGCGTTTTTCAGCGATGCCGAGCGCGCCGCCGATCTGCAGCAGGACGTTGCCGCCAGCCTGCGTGAAATGGGCCTAGCGCTGCCGTCTACCCATGAGGGTTTCCGGCAGCTAGTCGAGCAGCAAAACCGCTTAACCGAATCTGGCCAGCGTAACTATGTGCAGCTGCTGCAGCTGGCAGGCCCGTTCGACCAGCTGCAAACCCTGCTAGAGCAAACCGGCAACGGCGTAGACGTATTTGCCGACCGCCTCAGTCAGCTAAACGGCGAGATCAGCACGCTAGAAAACGAGGTGCGCAACGCCTACGCCGCGTTTGAAAAGCAGTCGTTTGACCAGCAGCTGCAGCTCTTGGGCCTGCTGGGCGACGAGCAAGCCGCGTTAGCGCTGCAGCGTGAGCGAGAGCTGCAGGGCATCGACCCGCTGCTACAGGAAACCCAGCGGCGCATTTGGGCCATGGAGGATGAAGCCGCCGCCCAGCAAGCGGCCACGCAGGCGGGGCAGGAGTACGCCCGTTCGCTCGCCCAGGTAAATGACCAGCTGAGCAGCACGTTTAACGGCATTAGCCAGTGGGTAGACCAGCAAACCGCAACTGCTGGCACCCCCGGCATGAACCTAGCCGAAGCGGGCGACCAGTTCGCCCGACAGCTGGTGCTTGCTCAATCAGGCGACCGCAACGCGCTACAGAGCATTACCCAATACGCCGAGCAATACTTGGCAGCGGGTGAAGCGATGTACGCCAGCGGTGGCGCGTTCCAGCGCATTCAGGGCGATGTGTTGGATGCGTTGAAGGATCTGCCCGATCAGATAAGCGCCGAAGAGTACATAGCTGAGGAGGTGAAACAGGCACTACGCGAGCAAACCCAAGGTATTAGCGGCCAACTTAGTGATGTGTTGCGCGGCGATAACCCCAGCAACATAGCGGGCAATTTGGCGGGCTTCTTCACCACCCTGGCGGGCGGTATCGACGGCGTGCTAACCCGTGATCAGCTCGCTATCGTGATGAGCGGCAAGGCCACCGATGCCGAGCTGCAAGCGATTATGCGGGCGGTAGACCTTAACGGTGACGGCGTGATGGACGGCTTAGAGAGCGTCATCATCGCGGGCATGCCGACCGATGCGGTATTGGGTACGGTTCTGCGTAACAAACTGAGCGAGTTGGATGCTCGCCAGCTGACCGTGGCTCAGGTGCGTGGTGCGTTATCCCCCATCGCCACCGATGCCGAAATTAGCCGCCTCATTCGTGAGGTGGACGTAAACGGTGACGGCATTATCACCAAGCAAGAGCTGGCCAACCAGCGCTTAGCGGGGCTGGCCAGCGGCATCGGCAGCACGCTGAAACCGATGTTCGACAGCATCGACTTAGACGCCAGTGGTCTGATTGATTGGGACGAGTTCTATGGCGCGTTTCAAGGGCTGGCCAGTGATGCCGAGTTACGCCGGATCTTCCGGCAGCTGGACAAGGACGGCAGTGGCACCATTAGCCGCCTTGAGGCGCTCAACCGCAGCAGCGAGGGCACCGAAGGCAACACGCAAAACCTGGAAGAACGCGCCCGCGACCAGTTGCAGGAGCTGGGCGGGTTAGTCTCGGAAATGACCCGTTCGACCGGCCAGTTTGTGGCATTAAATCAAAGCATTGTGTCTCTCGACGGCACGCTGAGAAGGATGGAGGAAACACAGGACGAAATTGCCCAGCTGCAATACTTCAGCGCTCGGCAGTCGAGTGCCCAATGGTTGATGAGCGAGATCGAAAAAAGCGCAGGCATTATCGCCCGTGCAAGTGATCAACTCAGCGCTCAGCAGCAAGCGGTGTATGACCGGTTTGTCACAAACAATGCGGCCCAGGGCTCTACGGGGGCTATGGATCAAGAGGACTGGCAGCGCATTAGAGACAACGTTCTAAATAATCAAAACCTGTCGAGTGATGCGCGGGACTACATCTTGCACCGGGCGGCGACGATGCTTCGAGAGTCCCAAATTGGGGATTGGGAGAAAGAGGTGGCTGGCCACCAATACTCGCCTAATTCGTTTTTTGTGAACGGCAGCCACGCGACAGGGCTTTGGAACGTGCCGTTTGATAACTACATCGCAGAGCTTCACCGGGATGAAATGGTCGTGCCCGCGCAAACGGCAGGCCGGTTGCGCGAGTTGCCGAGCCGTGAGCTGCCCATGCCTGCACTGCCCAACTTCCCGCTCCTCAACCGCAACGATCAGCAAGACCTGGTGCGCGACCTGCTGAACGAAAACAAAACCCTACGTAAAGAGCTAACCGCGCTACTCAAGAGGATTGAGCAGCACGGCGCGGCGGGTGTGGCCGTTCAGCAGGAGGCGGCCAAGCAGCAAATTAGCGAGCTGAAAAAGAGCAACTTGGCACTCGATGATATGAGCGCAGCGGCCCGCCTGGAGGCGTCACGATGAGCTATTGGTTGTTAACGGTCGAAGCGCTCGATAGCGAGGGGAACCCCAAAACACTGCGATTTAG
>CETA01064703.1_pt1 | contig 9732 bp, 5 predicted proteins | sample 531251 | NCBI WGS metagenome assembly CETA01 (sample SAMEA2622362, study PRJEB7988) | marine metagenome | biome: marine biome (ENVO:00000447); feature: mesopelagic zone (ENVO:00000213); material: "saline water (ENVO:00002010), including plankton (ENVO:xxxxxxxx)" | depth 380 m
TTTTGCTAAAATTATTTGCAATATTGATTTTTTATAGTATCTTTATCTAACAATATTAGCTAATAGATTTGATAATTACTAATTTATTTGGTTATTTATCGATTTGACTAGTCAAATCAGTAATGTGCTAAAAAAATTAGCTTGACTTAGAAATTTAAACTTTAACCTAAACAACCAATGATTACAGCAATAATTACTACGGTGATTGTGTTAATAATACCTTAAAAACAAAATAGATTTTTGTATTATTATACCATAAAATTAACACCAATCAAAAAATACTGTCTAAATGAAAAATCATTTTCAGATCACAAAAAATTTTCTTTTAGAGCTGAACTTCAATATTGATTTTGAGAACGAAGCCGAGGGAATATTAATGATTCGCAAAGAAAATTTTGCAATTAAAAACCTTATCCTGGGCGTGGCACCGCCTATTTTAATTATGGAGCAGTTCTTATTCAGGATTAATAATCAGTCAGAAAAAATTTATCGAAGTCTGCTGCAAAAAAACAGAGATATCATTCATGGCGCCTTTGTACTGGACGATTCTGGCAAAACAGTGATCTTTAGGGATACCCTTCAAATAGAGAACTTAGATCTTAACGAGTTAGAAGGATCGTTAAACTCACTTAGTTTATTGATGAGTGAATATTCAGATAAAATTATAGAATTTTCAAAATATTAAACCTTAACGTTATGAACATTTTTAAACGATTATTTAAGATAGGAGAAGCTGAAGCTAATTCAGCAATCGATAAAATGGAAGATCCCATTAAATTAACCGAACAGGGAATTAGGGACCTTAAATTAGATTTAGAGAAAAATCTGGAGGCTTTGGCTCAGGTAAAAGCCTTGGCGATTAGAGCTAAAAACGACCAGGAAGAATACCTGGATAAAAAAGAGGATTATCATAATAAAGCGATTTTGATCCTTAAAAAAGGACAAAGTGGCGATATGGATAAAACCGAATCAGATCGTTTGGCTCGCGAAGCTTTGGTTAAGAAAGAAGAGGCCCAAAAGCATGTAGAACGATCTGAAGAAGAAGCGAAAAAGTTCAATGAAAATGTAGCACAGTTAGAACGAAATATTCAAACCATCAAATCGAATATCAGTAACTGGGAAAACGAACTTAGAACCCTTAAGGCGCGCGTAAAAGTGAGTAATGCCACTAAGAGCCTTAATAAGCAAATGGCTGAAATAGATAGTAGCAGCACCGTTTCTATGCTGGAGCGTATGAAAGAAAAAGTAGCCCAGGAAGAAGCACTGGCAGAAGCTTATGGCGATATTGCCGGCGCCTCGAAATCTATTGATGATGAGCTTGAAAAAGCTGCGAGTACTACAGAAGCTAAAGCCGAAGACGACCTTAGCAAGCTTAAAGACCAGTTGGGTTTAAACGATGATAAAAAATAACGAAATTGACCAGTTTAACAGACATATTATTTTCTGAGGTAAATATTACCTTAAGCATTCTCTGTATTCTATTAATCATTTATTGGTTGCTCACCATGATTAGCGGTATCGACTTTGAGTACGACATGGATATTGATATCGATGCCGATGTAGATGTCGATGCCGATCTGGCAACTGATGGTGCGAATATGGAATTCCAGGATGTGTCAAATGCCGAACTGAATAAAGAGGATGTGGTAGGCAGACGAATTCAACCGCTAAAATGGTGGCAAATTCTTTTGATTTATTTCAATTTCGTTGGCCTTCCGTTTATGTTCACCTTTACCTGTTTTGTGTTCATCTGGTGGTTTACCACGGCACTAACAACCGCCTTAACCTATACGTATGATCATTTTTTAGGTTTTGCGATTATGATTGCCGGTTTTTTCACCTCTTTATTTATAACCAAGATCTTTACCACACCATTTAAAGGTTTCTTTAAAAATCTGAATAAAGATGGCGATAAGGCAATCGATTATATTGGCCGGCAGGGGGTGTTACTTTCCACCATTTCAGGAGATAAAATGGGAAATGCCGAGATTTATGCTAATGGCGATTCGCATTCGATTTACGTAAAATCCCTGGATGGACATCAACTCAATTATCAGGACAAAATTTTAATTATCAAGCAATCAGCTGATAAAAATTATTTCTTAGTACAATCTTATAACGACTAACTTAACTTATTAAAAAATGAATCAAATTTTACCAATTATCGGAATTGGATTAGGGGGATTGTTATTCCTAATCGTAGTCTACTTCGCAATCATTGCGATGTTTTACAAAAAAGTTCCGCAGGGCCGTGCCATTGTTCGTACCGGTTTTGGCGGTACAAAGGTAGCCACGGATAAAGGACTTTATGTAGTGCCTGTTTTCCACAAGGTGGAAGTTATGGATATTTCTGTAAAGAAAATCCAGATCGAAAGAATGGAGCACGAAGGCCTTATTTGTAAAGACAATATGCGTGCAGATATTAAAGTAGCCTTTTTTGTAAGGGTGAATAATGATATTTCTTTCATCAAGAGAGTAGCGCAAACTATTGGAGTAGACCGTGCATCAAGAATCGAAACTTTAGAAGATCTTTTTGAAGCTAAATTTTCTGAAGCTTTAAAAACTGTAGGTAAAAAGTTCGATTTTATCGAATTATACGAAGCAAGGCGTGAATTTAGGGATGAGATTGTGAATATCATTGGTACAGATCTTAATGGCTATACGCTGGAAGATTGTGCGATCGACTTTTTAGAGCAAACACCAATTTCCCATTTAAAACCAGACAATATTCTGGATTCAGAAGGGATTAAAAAGATTACAGAGCTTACTGCGGTTCAGAATATGAAAGCGAACCTTATTAAGCGCGACGAAGAAAAAACCATCAGAAAGCAGGATGTGGAAGCGCGTGAAGCCATACTGGAATTAGATAAGCAATTGGCGGAAAAAGAAGAAGCGCAAAAGCGTGAAATCGCAAACATCAAAGCCCGTGAAAATGCTGAAGTGAGTAAAGTTGCGGAAGAAGAGCGTTTAAAATCTGAAACAGCTAGAATTGCTACGGAAGAAAAAGTAAAAGTAGCTGAAGAAAACATGAACCGTCAAATCATCGTGGCGGCGAAAAACAAAGAACGGACAGAAGCGGTAGAAAGCGAAAGAGTAGAAAAAGATCGTATGCTGGAAGCTACCGAGAGAGAACGTATTGTGACGCTTGCTCAAATTGAGAAAGAAAAAGTTCTTGAAGTAGAGAAGAAAAACATTCAGGATGTGATTCGGGATAGGGTGATGTTAGAAAAAGGAGTGGTAGAAGAGCAGGAGAATATGAAAGATATCCAGGCCTTTAAAACTGCCGATCGTGAAAAGCAAGTAAAAGTAACGATTGCTGAAGCCAACGCTCAGGAGCAATTAATCAAAACCATTAAAGCTGCTGAAGCACAAAAAGAAGCAGCCAAGCAAAAAGCCGAAGAAATTAATATCGAAGCCCAGGCGCATAAAGAAGCCAGTGAAAAAGAAGCAGAAGCTAGAAAAACCATTGCTGAAGCTAAAGCGAAAGAGGAAGCCACCATTGGTTTATCTGAAGCTGAAGTAATGCATGCGAAAGCTGATGCCAGCGAAAGACAGGGACTTATGGAAGCGCTTATTATCGAGAAAAAAGCGAAAGCCGAAGCTGCAGGGATGGAGGCCAAAGCTGAAGCCAGCAGAAAAGAAGGTAAAGCTGCCGCCGATGTAATTAGGGAAAAAGCGCTTGCTGACGCTGCAGGTATCGAAGAAAAAGCAGCTGCAATGAAGAAACTTGATGGTGTTGGTAAAGAACACGAAGAATTTAAGTTGAAACTGGATAAGGAATTACAGGTAGATCTGGCACATATCAACATCCAAAAAGATATTGCCGATGCTCAGGCACATGTCATTAGTGACGCGCTTAAGGCGGCTAAGATTGATATTGTTGGAGGAGAAACCATGTTCTTCGATCAGATCATTGGCCAGATTACCAGAGGGAAAGGATTCGACAGATTGGTACAAAACAGTACCAATATTCAGGATTTAAAAGATTCGATCTTAGGGAGTGATGATATCAAAGGAAATTTACTAACTAAAGTGCGTGAGTTTTCAGAGAAATACGGAATTTCTTCCGAAGATATCAAAAACCTTACGATTGCAAATTTGATCATGGAATTAAAAGGTCGTTCCAACGACCAAAATGAGCAAACCATGTTAGGCAATTTATTCAACCTGGCTAAAGGTTTAGGATTGTCTGATCAGCGAGTTTCAACCTTAAAGGTTTAGTTAATAATACATTATGAAATAGGAATGTCATCCTGAAGCTGCCCGTCCTTTTAGGCGGGCTAGTTTCAGGGGGTGCATCCTGTTTTTACGATGAAATTTCAGATTAGATCTGGAACGACTAAAATTCAACCCTAACCCTTACCACAAAACCTAATGAATACTAACGAAGAAAAGCCGGTACAAAAAGATGCTTTAGATGGTGGGACGTACGAGATTATCCGTAAACGTCTTAACACTCATAAATCTGATTTACAGGAACGTCTTAATACCTTGAATGAAGCCCGAAAAACGGTTTTTGGTTCGCTGGAAACGCAATTAATAGCCAATAATCGGATAAGTACCGAAAATAATTGTGTGGCCAGGGATATTATTTCACTGGGAAATACCTGTATTTTTGGCTATAACGTGCATTTTGGATTACGTACAGAAATTAGCCTTTCTGATGTGCTTAGTATTTACGAATTTAAAGATCATCATTTTGGATCGGTTGCTTTAAATCTTTTTGAAGATGCAACCTTTAAAACCGATTTTTCAAATCTTTATAAATACTATCGAAATACCATTTTTAGCAAGTTTGCAAGGATCGGCAATTATTTGCATATGGTCTTTCAGCTTAGTGAAAGCGTAACCGATATTAAGACCTTTAAGTGGCTTATTAAAGACAATAAGCTCACTTATATTGATAATCGCAGTGAGCATGAATTTAAATATCCGCAGCAACATCAATTTAAATGGCAGGAAGCTACCCGGGATATGCAACGTTACGGGGAGCATTCACATGTAGCGATTTTAGATAAAGTTTTTGTAGAAACCATTGGTGGCGATCTTACCATCAAGATCGAAGATAATACCGAAGACGGAATGGGCATATTTTCTGAACCGGTAGCGTATAAAGATCAAACCCTGGATGATGGTCAAATTCGTTTTGCCGATCTTGGAAATTTAATCGCACTTGAAATCAAACCTTTTCAGGAAGAGCCCCGCTATTTTGTATATAATCACAAAATGCAGGAGGTTCAGAAAATTGATTCCATTAAAGAAACCGCTGTCTTATTGCCAGATGATCAGGGTATTATTTTTCCGAATGGCTATTATTTGCAAACGGGAGAATTTCATCTGTTCTCCAATGAAGTTCAGGCCCTAAAATATCAAGAAACCATAAGTTCTCCAAACGGGGAAGACTTTTTATATGTTTTCTATTCGCCCACTAAGGGTACTTATCTGCTAATGGATTATAATATGATCGAGCAGGAGATAAAAACACCTATTGTATGTGGGGGCTTCACCATTTTACCCAATGGCGAATTATGCTATTTTAAAGCTGATGATGAACAAACGAAACATCATATGATCCAGATTTGGCAAACACCATACCTGGAAGGTGATATCATGCCATCTGAACATCAGGATTCTATGCTGTATAAAATTGGAAATAAGGATATCGTTAAAGCCATGGCTGAAGCTAATGAGCTGATCACCTTGCTGAGTAAAGAAGATAATTACGACGGTTTGTATGCCGATATTGCCAAGTCTTCGAAAAATATCTTAGATGCGTATTATTGGCTAAACGAAAAGGAAACCGCTGTTTTAAACGAGCCGTTAAAAGAGATCAATATTGCGGCCAATGCGGCTATTGATGAATTTCAGAAGGTGATTCAGCTTAAGAAAAACGCTGAAAAACAAACTCAGGAAATTCAGCAAAAAGCGCAAAAACTTTTCAGTAAAATTAAGAGTACTTCTTTTAAAAATATCAACGAATTTGTAGAATTACTCTCACAGCTAAGGGCCTTGCGGGGAGAGGTGATTGGATTATATGAAATTAGATATGTAAATGAAGGATTTATTAAGTCGCTAGAGACTGAAATTGCCCAGCAAACCACTACAATTTCAAGACGTTGTGTGGAATTCTTACTTAAGGATAAAGCGCTACAGCCTTATCATGATAAAGTGGAAGAAAAACAGCAGCAACTCGATAAGATCACTAAAGTTGTTGAAGCCAAAAAGTTGGAAGAGGACGTTAATCAGATCGCAATCGATCTGGAAATGCTTATCGATATAGTTTCGAATCTGGATATCGAAGATACGTCACATTCTACCAAAATCATCGATAATATTTCTTTGATCTTTGCCACGATAAATCAGCTTAAGGCCGCTATTAAAAACAAGAAAAAGTCGCTTGGTAGCAAAGAAGCTAAAGCCGATTTTGCCGCGCAGTTAAAACTTATAGATCAGAGTATTATTAATTATCTGGATATCGCTTCAACTCCTGAAAAATGTGATGAATTTCAAACAAAAGTCAGTATTCAACTGGAAGAATTAGAAGGTAAATTTGCCGATTTTGAGGAATTTATTACTGAAATTATCGAAAAGCGGGAAGAAGTTTATAATGCTTTTGAAAGTAAAAAAAGCACTATTAACGAAAAGCGAAATAAAAAAGCCATTGCACTGCAAACTGCTTCAGATCGTATTTTAAAAAGCATTGGCAAAAAAGCCGAAAGTCTACAATCGGTTTCAGAAATTAACGGCTATTACGCTTCAGATCTTATGGTTAACAAACTTCGCGATATCGTGGAGCAGTTACGAGAACTGGACGATAGCGGTAATGCGGAAGAAATTGAAACTTCTTTAAAAACAAGTAGGGAAGATGCGTTGCGAAAACTAAAAGACAAGCAGGATCTTTACGAAGATGGCGAGAATATTATCAAACTTGGTAATCATAAATTCGGGGTAAACCGCCAGGAATTGGATTTAAGTATTGTTTTTAAAGATGACAAACTTTTTTACCATTTAAGCGGAACCGATTTTTATCAGGAGCTGAAAAATGAAATTCTAAATAATAGTAGAAAATACTGGAATCAGGAATTTATTTCTGAAAATGATTCGGTTTATCGTTCTTCATTTTTAGCCTTTAAAATTTATAAAGATCAAAACCTAGAAATACTTTTGGGGTTAAATGAGGACGAGTTGCTGAAGGTGATTCAGGAAGAAAGCAGCAGTAATTATTCTGAAGGTTATATAAAAGGCGTTCATGATCTTGATGCGGCTAAAATTCTACATATTTTGGTGCAAAAACATCAGGATTTAGGGATATTAAGATGGAGACCTGAAATTCGTGCCTTTGCGAGGTATTTTTGGAATAAGCTAGAAAATGAGGTAAAAGAGGGCTACAATAACTCGATAAAAGCATCGGGACAGGTCTTAAAATATTTTCCAAACACCCGCGAATATGATTTTTTGATTCAGGAATTAGAGCTGGTTATTAGTGATTTTGGGCAAAATACAGGTTTATTTTCTGCGGAAGTAAGTTTAGAAGTGGCACAATATCTTTTTGAAGAATTACAAAGTGATGATCAGTTTGTGGTGAGCGGATTAGCAAAAAAACTTGCCGATGATTTTCAGCAAATGCTCAAAAAAGAAAGAGCTGAATCTCAGTTTAAAAACAGTGTTGAAAGTTTACCATCGTATTCCGCAAAAATAAGACTGGTTAAACAATGGCTTCAGGCTTTTGCTAAGTCGAAATTGTTAGAAAATCAAGTGAACTATATTGATGAAGCGACCTGTTGTATTTTATTTCCACAGCAAAATCCGGAAGTGAATCATATCGATCCATCTGCGGCTATTTCAGAACTAAAAGGAGACCATAAAAATATCAAAAATGGGCAATTTGAGTTCAATTTTCATCAGTTTACACAAAAACTTCAGTTGTATTTCAATTATAGCGTTCCGGCATTTCAAGCCTTCAGAAAAGCAAGACATCAGGTCACCGAAGATTTAAGAGAGCAGCTAAAATTAGACGAATTTAAGCCCAGGGTGTTAACCTCTTTTGTACGGAATAAATTGATCGATCAGGTTTATTTCCCATTGTTTGGCGAAAACTTGGCGAAGCAATTGGGAAGTGTAGGGGAGAATCGACGTACAGACCGGATGGGAATGTTGTTATTAATTTCACCACCGGGTTATGGAAAAACAACGCTGATGGAATATATTGCCAATCGTTTAGGCTTGGTGTTTATGAAAATTAATGGCCCGGCAATTGGTCATGAGGTGACCTCTGTAGATCCAGAAGCGGCGACCAATTCGGCCTCCCGACAGGAATTAAAAAAGCTGAATTTAGCTTTTGAAATGGGCAATAATGTGATGTTATATCTGGACGATATTCAGCATTGTAATCCGGAATTTTTGCAAAAGTTCATTTCTTTAGCAGACGGTACCCGAAAGATAGAAGGAATTTATAACGGAAAATCAAAAACTTATGATTTGCGCGGTAAGAAATTTTGTGTCATCATGGCGGGGAACCCTTATACTGAAAGTGGTGAGAAATTTAGAATCCCGGATATGCTTTCTAATCGGGCAGATATCTATAACCTAGGGGATATAATTGGCGATACAGAAAGTTTATTTAAATTAAGCTTGTTGGAAAATTCGCTAACATCAAATCCTGTGTTGCACCAACTAAGGTCAAGAAATTTTGATGATGTGTATACATTGATTGATCGCGTAGAAAATAATTCGGATGCCGGAGAATTAAAAGGCAACCATACACAACAGGAAATTCAGGATTATAAATCGGTTTTGGAAAAAGTTCTCAGCATCAGGGATACGGTTTTAAAAGTAAACGAAACCTATATAAAATCGGCAGGAACAGAAGATGAATATCGAACCGAGCCTGCGTTTAAGTTGCAGGGGTCCTATCGGGATATGAATAAACTGGTTTCTAAAGTAGTACCCATAATGAATGAAAAAGAAGTAAACAGTTTGCTGTTATCACATTACGAAAATGAATCACAAACGCTTACTGCTGCTGCAGAAGCCAATTTGCTGAAGTTTAAAGAATTGCGTGGGAATATTTCTGAAGAAGAAAGATTGCGTTGGGATGCTATAAAGGAAACCTTCTTAAAGAATAATAAACTAAAAGGCTTTGGTGATAAAAACGAAATGGCGCAAGTCTTATCGCAAATGATGGCTTTTTCAGAAAACCTTGAAGGAATTAAACAGGTTTTGCAAAGAGGTCTGGAAAAGTGACATTTATTTTATAATGTCCCAACATCTACAAAAATTGTGTTTGGGCAGTTTTAAAATAAACTAAAATTTGACTAATGTTTTAATCAATTATAAGATATTTTTGGTTTTTACCTTGCCTTGAATTTCAATAATTTACTTTTATTCTTCATTATTAATGATAGGGAGTTGTAGCTAAAAGTAAGTATTTTTCTACATTCAGATGTAAGAAAACACAAATCTTAATATACTGAACAGTAGGTTTGTGTGTCTTTAGACGAATATCTAGGTAAATAATCGTTTTGTTTTTATTAAGAAAAAAATTAACATTAATTTCGTCCAGTTTATCTTAATATAAATTTTGATGAAGAAACATTATCCTCTTAGAAACGACTTAGCATTAACTTTTTTATTAATACTTTGTGTCTATTCTTTTGGCATCCTTGATTTATCTGCACAGGTAGGTATAGGAACTGCAAATCCTGATCCTTCGGCTATTTTGCATATTCAAAG